>Ga0302325_10009551_pt1 | contig 21157 bp, 24 predicted proteins | sample Palsa_T0_2_FD_201948 | JGI IMG/M metagenome (GOLD analysis project Ga0302325, IMG submission 201948) | Peat permafrost microbial communities from Stordalen Mire near Abisko, Sweden - Palsa_T0_2 | ecosystem: Environmental > Terrestrial > Soil > Palsa > Peat permafrost | place: Sweden: Abisko...
TCATCCTGGTCGTCGTGCTCCTGGTCCGGCTGAGGGTGCTGAAGGGGCATGGCGTCGGATACGTCAGAGACCCGGTCCTATGGGGCGTCGGCCTCGCCATCTGGATCCTCGGCCTGGGACTGGCTGTCTGGGCGCGGATCTACCTTGGCCGGAACTGGGGAATGCCGACGTCCACGAAGGAAGACCCCGAGCTGGTCACATCCGGTCCGTACCGGACGATCCGGCACCCGATTTACACCGGCATCCTGCTGGCGATTATCGGCTCGGCGATCGCTGTCAGCGTCTGGTGGCTGATCGCCGTGGCACTGATCGGCGGGTACTTCATCTACAGCGCCTTCGTGGAGGAGCGCAATATGACCAGGCTCTTCCCCACTGCCTATCCGGAGTACCAGCAGTCCACGAAAATGCTGATCCCCTTTATCTGCTGAGGGACGCGCGGCGCGTGCTGGCTGGGACGGGCCGCGGTACTCGCCCGCCTGGCGCTGACTCTTTCTGGCGGCACAGTCGCGAGTATCAAACTGAGTGACAACGGCAGAGACGCAGCCGGCGTCGAGGACCCTCGGAACCGTGGTCCGAGGGTCCTCCGCTTCTACGCCTCGGTCTCGACGAACCTCTCACGATCTGGGAAGGGCCGCACCTCCTGCGGCCAGCCGACCGCCACCGCGACCCTGCCCGCCCAGTACCGGGCCGACGCTTCGTCGGGCACGTCGACGACGAGGAAGCCGCCGAGGTGCTCCTTGCTCTCGACGTACGGGCCGTCCGTGAACAGCGGCTCACCGCTAGAGGCGTCCACACTGAACACTGGCGTCTCCGCGACCAGACCGCCGTTGGTGTAGACGAAGACCCCGGCGGCCGTCATCTCCGCGATCAGCGCCCGGGCGGTCTTGGCCTTCTCGCGCAGTTCCTCGAGGGTGAGGTCGGGAACCCACTCGTCGTTGAAGGCAATGAGGTACTCGGTCATGGCTTCTCCTTGTGCCGGGCGGCTCCTGCAGCAACCCTCCAGCATCGCAACGAACGGCGCCTGCCGAATCCGACAGGCAAGCAGAGAGGCCTCAGACCATCTTGGTCCGGGGCCTGGCTGCGACGCAGTTCACGCCGCCCCGGCGGCGTTGATGGACTCAATCAGGTGCCACGGCAGACCATCTTTCTCGTGTCCCGGCGTTGAGGCTCGGCAATCTGACCCATCTGCGCCTCGTAGGGCCTGCCCTGGGGCCCGGGCCCGTCAGTGCCTCCGAAGCCGGAAATATGAGGTGCCGGCTGCTTCCCTCGTGGCCTAGCATTCAGCCGATGAACGAGAAGGTCACGACCGAGAGAGCACTGGCTGTCAGCGTGCGCGGCGGCGAGCTGATCGGGCTGCGATCCGGGTCGGGTCGGCCGCTGCTCGTTCTGCACGGCGGGCCGGGCATGAACGACTACAGCGACTGGTTCGCCGCCGAGCTGGCGGGCTGGGACGCGCTCCGCTACACCCAGCGCAGCGTCGCCCCGTCGCTAACGGCCGGTCCGTTCACCATCGAGCAGCATGTGTCCGACGCGCTGACCGTGCTCGACCAGCAGGACGTGGCCGCTGTCACGGTGCTCGGCCACAGCTGGGGCGGGTACCTCGCGATGCAGCTGGCCGCGCGGGCACCCGACCGGGTCAGCGCGCTGGTGCTCGCCGACACTCTCGGCGCGGTGGGCGACGGCGGGCTTGCCGGTTTCGGGGACGAGCTGGCGGCCAGGGCGACGCCCGAAGCCAGGGCCAGGATGACGGAGCTGGACGAGCTCACCGCCACCAGCGAGGAGGAGCAGGCGGCCGCAGCGGCGCTGGAGTATTTCCGGCTGGACTGGCCTGGCTATTTCGCGGTTCCGGCTCAGGCGCCGCCGGTCCCGGACACAGTGCGGATGAGCTCGGAAGGCTTCGAGCAGACATCTGCGTCGATCGCCGCGGCCGTCGAGCGCGGTGACCTGCCCGGTCTGCTGAGCGGATTCACCGGGCCGGTAGAGGTTCTCGCAGGGGAGTGCAGCCCGCTTCCGCGGCAGGCGGCCGAGGCCACGACCGCGGTGTTCCCGGACGCACGGCTGACAATCGTGCCGGGCGCCGGGCACCAGGTCTGGCACGAGGCACCGGGCTGCATGGCCGCGGCACTGAGCCGTGTCGCCGTCCGGCTGGCCTGATCTGCCTAGCCCCGCTGCAGCGTGCAGCACAACATCGTGAACCGATCGGCACTCAGCCGTCTGTAGCAGAGCTGTCGCCAGCCGATGGCAGTGACTTATCGATCATTCCCGGACAATACAGCGCCAATCTAATTCCCGGCCCGAGTTCGCAGCCGGTTAGTTCTCGGGCGGTGTCGGGGTGGTCGTTGCGGGTAGAAACGCAGTGTCGTGACCGAGTTGACCGTGGGTTGTGCAGCTGGCGCAGAGACGGTGAGGGGCCCTGTTCTGATGCGTTCTGACATCATTCCCGGTGGCACGTTCCCTGATTACGCGCTGCCCGACGATATCGGCACCGTCCGCACGCTGAGCGAGATCCAGGGCCGGGATCCGATGATCCTGACGCTCGCGCGGGGCAACTACTGCCCGAAGGAGCACCGGCAGCATCTGGAACTGGCCGAGCATTATGCGGAGATCGCGGTGGCGTACACCCAGGTCGCGACGATCGCCACTGATGACCATCACACGCTGCAGGAGTTCCGCAAATCGGTCGGCGCGCCGTGGCCGTTCCTGTCCGATCCGGGGCGGGTCGTCCAGAAGGACCTGGACATCCAGGAGTACACGGACCCCGAGCACAACCCGATGATCCCGCACACCCTGGTGCTCAAGCCCGGCCTGGTGATCCACAGCGTCTACAACGGTTACTGGTTCTGGGGCCGACCGTCGTTCTACGACCTGTGGCGCGACCTGCGAGCGGCCACCGCCGAGATCCGCCCGGACTGGGACCTGTCCGTGCCGGGCTTGCGCGAAGCCTGGGACGCCGGCGACTACTCCAAGTTCCACGGCTGGGACCGGCGGCCGGCCGGGGCTACCCCGAACTCGTATGAGTGACACAGCCGAGTAAACACGCCGGCGGGGGCTGACCCAGGGTCCGGACCGGTACGTGCGAGTAACGGAGGGGGCGCGGCCAGTGCGCACGCCAGTCTGCGAAATGCTCGGAATCGAACGGCCGATCGTGCAGGCACCCATGGCAGCGATTCCGCCGCTGGCCGCGGCGGTATCCAACGCCGGGGCGCTCGGCATGGTGACTCTGACGTGGTCAGACGACACCGCCGCGGTCGTCCGGGAGACGGCGGGTCTGACCTCGCGGCCGTTCGGCGGCAACTTCGTCCTCACCAGCGATCACCACCGTGACCTTGACCGGGCCCTGGACGCCGGGCTGCGGATCGTCTCGTTCATGTGGGGCGACCCGGCCGGCTACATCGGGGCGGTGCACGCCGCCGGCGGGATCGTCCTGCACACCGTCGGCAGTGCCGAGGAAGCCCGCCGTGCGGTAGGGGCCGGCGCCGACATCATCGTCGCGCAGGGCTGGGAAGCCGGAGGCCACGTCTGGGGCCAGGTCGCGACCCTGCCGCTGGTGCCCGCCGTCGTCGACGCCGTCGCGCCGGTACCGGTGATCGCGGCCGGCGGGATCGGCGACGCCCGCGGAGTCGCCGCCGTCCTGGCACTCGGCGCCCAGGCCGCCTGGCTGGGCACCCGGTTCCTGCTCGCAGACGAGATGCCCCTGCACGACGACTACCGGCGCCGCCTGATCGCCGCCGCCGAAACCGACCCGCAGTGGTACCCGAACCTCTACGATGTCGGCTGGCCCGACTCCCCGCACCGGGCTCTGAGCAACTCCACCTCCCGGGCGTGGGACGCCGCCGGCCGCCCCCCCGACGCCCAGCGCCCCGGAGCCGGCGACACCATCGCGCACTTCGCCTCCGGCGAGGCCATTGTCCGCTACGAGCCAGCCCCGCCCATGACTGGCACCACCGGCGAGATCGAGGCGCTCTCCATGTGGGCCGGGCAAAGCGTCGCCCTCGCCCGGCAGCCGCAGTCAGCAGCAGACATCGTCACCGAACTCACCTCCCGCCTTTAACTCAGACGGCAACCGCACGGACGCGACCTCTCGGCGGCAGGCAGTCCTCGTCAAGGGAGATGCTGACATTCCCAGTCAGGAAATGCAGGACGTGATCGACCTCCTCAGGGATCAGCAGAGGGCGAGTGCGAGCATGCCTGCGCCGCCGCTGGAGGAGCGCCGGGCCGCCTTCGTGCCCGGCGGCCGCCTCCATCCTCTGCCTGACGATGTGGCAGTGAGTGAGGTGACCGCCGGCGGGGTGCCGGCGCACTGGCTGGCCGCGCCGGGCGCGGAGGCGGGCCGGGTGCTGCTGTTCCTGCACGGCGGAGGGTTTGAGCTCGGGTCGCTGCGCAGCGACGGCGAGCTGGCGGCCCGGCTGGGGCGGGCCAGCGGGATGCGGGTGCTGTTTCCTGAGTACCGGCTGGCTCCCGAGCACCCGTTCCCGGCCGCCATCGACGACGTGCTGGCGGCGTGGCGGTGGCTGCGCGCCGGCGAGGGTCTCAGCGCGCGGTCGATAGCCGTTGCCGGTGACTCGGCCGGCGGCGGGCTCGCGGTCGCCCTGCTCGTGGCCGCCCGTGACGCCGGGGAGGAGCTGCCGGCGGCCGCCGTGCTGATGTCCCCGACGGTGGACCTGACCGGCTCGGGGGCCTCGATGACCGAGCGCGCCGATCAGGATCCGCTCTCCACTCCCGCCATGCTGCGTCAGTTCGCGGCCGGCTACCTGGCCGGGGCTGACCCGGCGACGCCGCTGGCCTCGCCGCTGTTCGCAACCCTGACCGGGCTCCCGCCGCTGCTCATCCAGGTCGGCACGGCCGACCTGCTGCTCAGCGACTCCGAGCGGCTGGCCGACGCAGCCGGCCGGGCCGGCGTCGATGTCAGCCTGCACGTCGGCGAGGGCCTGCCCCACGTCTACCCGATCATGCTCGGCACCCCCGAGGCAGACCAGGCCACCCAGCAAACCGGCACATTCCTGCGGGTCCGGGTATGACTGTCCAGGGGAACCTCGAGGAGGAAACATGACCAGCACGTCTGCTCCTGCTCTGTCCCGGCGAGAGCCAGAGCTGGCCGGACAAACGGTTGTGGTGATCGGCGGAAGCTCCGGCATCGGGATGGAGACCGCCCGGCGCGCCCGGGCTGAGGCCGCAGACATTATTCTCACCGGCCGGAATCCCGACCGGCTGAAGCAAGCGGCCACGGAACTCGGCGCGCAGCGCACTGCGGCCTTCGACGCCACCGATTCTGGCCAGCTGGCGGCGTTCTTCCAGGCGCTGCCCGCACCGATCGACCACGTGCTCGTCACCGGGCCCGGCCCGTACTATGCGCGCCTCGCCGACCTGGACCGGGAGCGGGCGCACCGCGATTTCGACGCGCACCTATGGCTGGCTGTGGCTGTCGCGCAGCAGGCCCTCGGCAAGGTACGGCCGGGGGGCACCCTGCTGTTCATGGCCGGCACTGCCGGGGCGCGCGGAGCCGGCCTGTCGATGAGTGCCGCAGTCACCGCCGCGCTGCCCGCCCTGATCGCTAACCTCGCCGTCGAAGTGGCACCGATCAGGGCCAACCTCATCGCGGCCGGCTTCGTCGACTCGCCGCTGTCGGCCACGCTGCTTGGCAGCGACCTGGAAGCTCGCCGGGACCAGCTCAGCGCGACGCTTCCGATCAGGCGCGTCGTCGGTCCGGCCGACGTGGCCGCGCTCGCTGTGCACATCATGACCAACACCGCCCTCACCGGCGGGACCTATGACATCGACGGCGGCCAGCAGCTGATCTCCTCGTGAACACGCGACACTGACGGAGGCAGGGATGGAAAAAGAAGCAGTCGGCTACGAGCGCGATATCCGCCCGCTGTTCCGGGAGAAGGACATCAGCTCGATGTCCAAGGCGTTCGATCTGGCGTCCTATAACGACGTGCGTGCCAACGCCGACGGGATCCTGGCGAAGGTCGCAGACGGGTCGATGCCCTGTGACGGTCCGTGGCCGCGGGAGCGAGTCGAGCTCTTTCGCAGCTGGGTCGACGCTGGCTGTCCGGCCTGAATGCGGGCCCCAGCATCTCGCTCACTGCCTGCAGTCACTGGCCGAGGCAGACCAGCCGGAGGCTCACGGGCCGAGCGCCTGACCGCCGGGCCGTGGCTGAGAAGGGCGCGTTACTGTCGGCCTGCTCTGGCGAGCATCCCGTCGAGAACAACGTCGATGGCGAAGCGGAACCGCTCGTCGCTATCGCCCGCGACGAGCTGTGCGGCGTGGGCAGCGATGAGAGGGAAGCGGTCGGGCGGCAGCCCGGCGAATGTCGTGTAGAGCTCGGCAGCCAGCTCATGGTGGCCGGCAGGCCGTACGTCGTCCTCGATGGCGGCGTAGGTCACCAGCAGGGCAAAGATGTCGGCACCCCAGGCGGCGTCCTGAGGATCGAGGCTACCGGCGAGCAGGATTCCCAGCAGGTTCTCAGTCAGGAGCAGGGCCGCTTCGGTCGTGGGCGGGTCGGCCATGGCCGTCGCGGCGATTCCAGGATGAGCGACCAGTGCCCGGTGCATTCGCTCGAGAAGCGAGTGCAGCTGAGCACGCCACCGCGCGGGATCCGGGGGCTCGAGCTCGATGGCGGCGGTGATGCGATCCTGCATCGCATGGAGCAGGCCCTCGCGGCCGGAGACATAGACGTAGAGCGAGGCAGCCCCCGTATCTAGCGCGGCTGCGACCCGCCGCATCGTGACTGCCTCCAGACCCTCAGACTTGAGGATCGCCAGGGCCGCGTCGACGACTGCGTCCTCGCTCAGCGGCGTCTTTGCCGGCCGGTCACGAGTCGAGCGGTGGTGGCTCGTGGCGCTCATCGTTGCTGGACCTCCGGGCGAGAGACACTACGGACTCTACTTGACGAGAACGTCGTCCGTGACGTACGTTGTTCGTAACGAACAGCGTACGTCCAGTGTACGCCCCGTACGACTAGCTCTGGTCGCCGATCTGAAGGTTCTCATGGGTACTGCCACTACTGCTACTGCCACGAGCACGCAGCCCTACCGGCTGCGCTGGGTCGTGGCGGCCGTCGTGCTGGCAGCTAACGTCATGGATCTGCTCGACGCCACGATCGTCAACGTTGCCGCCCCCTCTGTCCATCGCGACCTCGGCGGAGGTGCCAGCACCATCCAGTGGCTGAGCGCCAGCTACACGCTGGCCTTTGCCGTTCTGCTGATCGCCGGAGCAAGGCTCGGGGACATCCTCGGCCGCCGCCGCATGTTTCTCGTCGGCTCGGCAGGCTTCACCCTCTTCTCGGCCGCCTGCTGCGTCGCGCCAACCGTCGGCGTGCTCATCGCCTTCCGGGCGCTTCAGGGCGCCTTCGGCGCGCTGATGATCCCCCAGGGCTTCGGCCTGATGAAGCAGGTTTTCGACGACGACGCCGAGTTCGATAAGGCAACGGGTCTGTTCGGTCCGGCGACGGGCCTGGCGATGCTCGCCGCGCCGATCGTCGCCGGAGCGCTCATCGACGCCAACCTGTGGGGAACCGGGTGGCGCCTGGTGTTCCTCATCAACGTTCCGATCGGCGCGCTGACGCTGCCTCTCGCGATCCGCTCGCTGCCCCGCGGTGCCACACACCCCGGCATCAAGCTCGACATCGGTGGCGTCTGGCTGGTCGGCCTGGCGCTGGTCGCGATCATCTATCCGCTTATCCAGGGGCGGACCGACGGCTGGCCCGCCTGGTCGTTCGGCCTCCTCGCGGCTGGCCTGATCCTCCTCCTGGTTTTCCTGCGCTACGAGCGGCGCCATAAGAACAGCCCGCTGATCGAACCGACACTGCTCACCAACCGCACCTATCTCAGCGGCGTCGCCGTCGCACTGGCCCTCTTCGGCGCCTTCGGCGGGCTTCTGCTCTGCGTTTCGCTCTACGGCCAGCTCGGGGAAGGCTGGTCACCGATCCACGCCGGGCTGACGCTGACGCCGATGGTCGTGGGGATGATTCTCGGCATGGTCGGCTCTCTTGCCCTGGTCAGCCGGCTCGGACGTCACCTGCTCCATATCGGAATACTGCTCATCGCCGCGGGCGCCGCCGGACTAGCGCTGATCCTCGCCGGCACCCGCGGTGCCTCAACCTGGGACCTCGTGCCCGGTCTCTTCTTTATCGGCGCAGGCGTCGGTGCCAGCATCGGGCAGCTTTTCCGGTTCATCCTGACCAGCGTGAACATGAACGAGGTCGGATCCGCCTCCGGTGTCCTGGAAGCCGTACAGCAGCTCTCGACTTCGCTCGGAGTAGCGGTCCTCGGCACTATCTTCTTTTCCGCCTTCGGCCACCACCTCCCGTCGCACGCACTGCAGATCACCGCGTGGGCCTGCCTGGTACCACTGGCTGCGGCCTTCGTCCTCGTGTTCCGGCTGCCCATGCACCCGCGGGAGGAGCAGGCTCACTAGTACAGCGCGCCCCCACGCCAAGGGCTTGGGCAGGCCGAGTCAGGCGGCCTTGCGGTGGTAGGTGAACATGGCGACGGCGTAGGCGACGATGAGGATGCCGAGGCACCAGGCGAGGGCAGGCCAGATGCTCGCGCTGACTGGCTGCTGTGCAAGCAGGTCGCGGATCGTGTTGACGATGGACGTCACCGGCTGGTTGTCGGCGAAGGCGCGCACCGGGCCGGGCATGGTGCGGGTGGGCACGAAAGCCGAGCTGATGAACGGCAGGAGGACGATCGGGTAGGAGAACGCGCCCGCGCCGTCCGTGGTCTTGGCGGACAGTCCGGCGATGACCGCGAGCCACGTCAGAGCCAGGGTGAACAGGACGAGGATGCCGGCGACGGCAAGCCATGCCAGCGCTCCCGCGCCAGAGCGGAACCCGATGAGCACGGCAACGAGCACGACGAGCACCAGCGAGATCAGATTGGAGACCACTGAGGTCAGCACGTGTGCCCACAGTGCGCTCGAGCGTGCGATCGGCATGGACTGGAATCGCTCGAAGATCCCGCTCTGCATGTCGGTGAAGAGCCGTATTCCGGTGTAGGAGATGCCCATCACGATCGTGATCAGCAGGATCCCGGGCAGCAGGTAGTTCACGTAGTGGCCCGACCCGGTGCGGAGCGCGCCGCCGAACACGTAGACGAACAGCAGCATGAGGGCGATCGGCATGATCGTGACCGTGATGATGGTGTCCAGGCTGCGGGCGATGTGGCGCATGGACCGGCCCAGCAAGACGGCAGTGTCGCCGACGAAGTATGCGGTGGTCATCGTTCTTCCTTAGTTGTTCGTGCCTGCAGTGCTGGCCGTGCGCGAGTCGTCGTCGGTGCCCGTGATAGCGAGGAAGATGTCCTCCAGGGACGGCTGCTTCTCGACGTACTCGACGCGGGCGGGCGGGAAGAGCCGCTTCAGCTCGGCGAGGGTGCCGTTCGCGATGATCCGCCCGTCATGGAGGATCGCGATCCGGTCGGCGAGCTGCTCGGCCTCTTCCAGCTGCTGCGTCGTGAGCAGCACCGTCGTGCCCTGACCGGCGAGCTGCCTGACGCTGTTCCACACTTCAGCGCGCGACTGAGGGTCAAGCCCTGTGGTCGGTTCATCCAGGAAGATCACCGGCGGACTCCCGATGAGGCTCATGGCGATGTCCAGGCGGCGGCGCATGCCTCCGGAATACGTCGACACCCTTCGGCCGGCGGCGTCGGTGAGCTGGAAACGGGTCAGCAGGTCATCCGCGATCTGGCCGACGTCCTTCAGATGCCGCAGCCGGGCCACCAGCACCAGGTTCTCTCGCCCGGTGAGGGTGTCATCCACGGCCGCGAACTGCCCGGTGAGACTGATGGACTCGCGCACGTTCGCCGGCTGGGTGGCAACGCCATAGCCATCCACGGTGGCCGTGCCCGCATCGGCCTTGAGCAGCGTGGACAGGATTTTCACGACCGTGGTCTTGCCCGCGCCGTTAGAGCCGAGCAGGGCGAAGATGCTCCCCTGCGCCACGTCGAAGTCCACGCCCCGCAGTACGTGCAGCTTCTTGTACGACTTCTCCATGCCCTGAACGCGGATGGCTGCGCTGGTGGTCATTTCCGGTCCTCTCGCTCCGCGTCCTCGATGGTCTTGGTCAGGCGAGCGCGTTCCTTGTCGATCCACCGCTTGCCGGCATAGGCCTGGGCGAACGTGTCGGCGAACTCGACCGGGTCCTCTCCGACGATGTCGCGCACGGGTGTTCCGTCGGCGGCAGCGCGCTCCCAGAGGTCGGCGAAGTCGCCGAACATCTTGAGGCCGGTCTCGCCATCGACGATGCCCGCGTAGTACATGAAGTACCGCTGGAACGCCTGGGCCACAGTGCCGTAAGGCTCGGGCAGAGCCTTGATGCGGGCTCTGTACTGCCTGTACCGCTTCTTCTGGTCGAGCGACCCGGTGACCAGCTCGATCCACTTCGCTGCCATTTCACTTGCCTCCTTCGCGGAGCTGTTCCAGTCGCTCTGTGAGGAAGCTCCACGTCCTCCAGAACTCGTCGAGGTACTCGCGTCCCTGGGCGTTGAGGGAGTACACCTTGCGCGGCGGCCCCTTCTCGGAGGGAACCTTCTCGACGTCGACGAGGCCGCGCTGCTCGACCCTGATGAGCAGCGCGTAGACGGTCCCTTCGGCGATGTCGGAAAAGCCCTGCTCCCGGAGCCATGCCGTGATCTCGTAGCCGTACGCCGGCCGGCTGACCAGGATCGCGAGGACGATGCCTTCCAGCGTTCCCTTGAGCATTTCCGTCACCTGCTTGCCCATGGAACACCTCCGCTCTCGGCTACTCAGTGATATTGACTACTGGTAGATAGTAACACTGAATAGCCCCGCCGCAAGCCCCGCCGCAAGCCCGGCCGCAAGCCCGGCGGCAAGTCCAGCCGGAAGGCAGGACCGCACGCGTGCGGGCGGTCAGATCGGATCGGTTGAGAGGGGTAACGGCAGTGCCTGCGACGCGGCGACCTCAGGGCCGGCGGCTGCCGTCGGGACTAGCTGCCGTCGCGGCCGGTCAGCGGGGCAGTGACCCACCATTCCGAGGCGATGCTCAGACCGCAGGCTTGCAGTGCCTCTCGCTTCTCGACGTCGAGGTGCCCGGTGACCACTACGGCCTGAATGGCGCTGCGGTCAGCTGACAGCTCGAGTGCTGCTCGCAGAAGCTGAGCACCGGTGCTCTTCCACCGGCCCGGCTGCACCACGAAATCGTCAATCTGGCACGTCCGCCCGCCCGGCTTGTAAACGGCAGGGGCATCGCCGATGAACGCGATGACGAAGCCCGTCAGCGTGCCCGAGTCCTCGCTGACGAGCGTGATCACGTCCTTGTGATCGATCAGCTTGGCGAAGTACGGCTTCTGCAGTTCCTCGGCGTTGGGGGCCGGAGCCCAGTAGACCGGCTGGTAGCTGGCGTACTGCCGTCGCCGGGCAGCTGCCATCGCGGTCATCGCGTCGAGGTCAGATGCCGTAGCGGGGCGGACCTGCTCTGCCACAGCTCCCAGGATACGGACGCGGCACCCCGGGACCGCGGCGCAGCCTCGGTACTGCGGACATGTCGCACAGTGGCCAGTATTTCAGTTGCCGCCCGCAGCTACCTCCCGGGCTGCGCCTCATCAGCTACGACCGGCCGGGATACGGAGGGTCCTCGCCGCAGCCGGGCGCACCGTCGCCGACTGCGCCGGCGACGTCCGCACGATCTGCGCTGAGCTCGGCATCGACCGGCTCGCCACCTGGGGCATCTCCGGTGGCGGCCCGCACGTTCTCGCGTGCGCTGCCCTGCTGCCGGACCTGGTGACCGCCGCCGCCTCGCTCGCGTCACTGGCCCCGTACGGCGCTGACGGCCTTGACTATTTCGCCGGCATGGGCCAGGAGAACGTGGACGACATCCGCCTGTTCTTCGCGGACGAGGCTGCGGCCCGGGCGAAGACGGAGAAGGACCGGGAGGAACTCCTGGCCGCGGCGCCGGAGGATGCGGCCAAGGCCATTGAGTCACTCCTCACGCCGACAGATGCCGCGGCCCTGCGCGGCGAGCTAGGCGAGTACCTGACCTCCTCCGCGCAGGACGGCCTGTCGGCAGGGAGCCAGGGATGGTGGGATGACAACTGCACGGTCAGGCCGTGGGGGTTCGAGCTGTCCGACATCACTGTCCCGGTTCTGCTGCTGCACGGCAGGCAGGACATGTTCGTGCCGTTCGGCCACGGCGAATGGCTGGCCGCGCACATTCCCGGCGTCGAGGCCCGGCTGCTCGCCGCCGACGGGCACCTGACGCTTCTGCAGAATCGTGTACCCGAGGTGCATGCCTGGCTGTCAGAGCACCTGTAGCGAGCCGGCGAGCCACGCTGACTGCCAGCCGCGACGAGGCAGATGGAGCAGGGTTTGACTTCAAGCGCTTGAGGTTTGCTTTGCTGTTCGCGTGACTGCTCTCAGTATCCAGGACGTGTCCAGGCGCAGCGGGCTGAGTGAGCCGACGCTGCGCTACTACGAGGAGATCGGGCTGATAGGCCCGGTAGAGCGCGACCCGAGCAGCCGGCACCGCCGGTACCGCGAGGAGGACCTCGATACGCTGCAGGCGCTGGCCTGCCTGCGCGCCATGGGCGTCGGGATCGAGGACATGCGCACCTACCAGGCCAACCGCGGGCGCGGCCGCGAGGCGGCAGGCGAGCAGCGCGATCTGCTGCTGCGTCACGCGCAGCGTATCGAGGCCGAGATCGAGACGCTCCGGACGCATCTGGACTATCTGCGAGTGAAGGCTGCGCTGTGGGATGCCCGCGACCGCGGTGATGCGAACGCGGAGGCTGAGGCCGACCTGCAGGTGCAGGCCATGATCCCGCGACTGGAAGAGGCGGTGCTGCGATGAGCCAGGTCCTGGTGACTGGCGGGTCCGGTTATCTGGGCACGCAGCTGATCGCCGCGCTGCTGCGGGACGGTCGTGAGGTGCGGGCGACGGTTCGCTCGCCCGACAGCGAGGCCGATGTGCGCGCCGCGGTGCGTCGCGGCGATGCGGACGACAGCATTCTTCAGATCGTCACCGCTGACCTGACCGGCGACGAGGGCTGGACTGCCGCGGCGGCCGGCTGCGAGGAGGTCCATCACGTCGCCACGCCCATCCCGGCGGCTCAGTCCGACGATCCGGACGACCTGATCGTTCCCGCCCGCGAGGGCACGCTGCGTGCCCTGCGCGCCGCGCGGGACGCGGGCGCCAGGCGGGTGGTGCTGACCTCGTCGTTCGCGGCGGTCGGTTACTCATCCAAGCCCGGAGCCGAGTACACCGAGGCGGACTGGACCGATCCTGACATGCCCGGCCTGCCGCCCTACCCGCGGTCCAAGACGATCGCCGAGAGGGCCGCGTGGGACTTCATCGAACGTGCGGGCGGCGAGACGGAGCTGGTCGTGGTCAACCCGACCTTCATACTCGGGCCCACCCTTACGACGCAGGTGCGCTCGTCGCTGCAGCTGACCAAGGCGATGCTCGACGGGACGATGCCCGTCGTCAGGCGCCAGCGCTTCGGCGTCGCCGATGTGCGCGACGTCGCGGATCTGCACATTCGTGCGATGGCCGCGCCCGGGGCAGCCGGCAAGCGCTTCCTGGCACTCGCTGACGGACCGACGATCAGCTTCCTGGACATGGCCCGGATCCTGCGCGAGTGGCTCGGACCACTGGCAGACCGAGTGCCGACCGAGGAAGCGCCCGGGCCGGAGGTGCCCCGGCTGATCATTCACAACGACCGGGCCCGCGACGAGCTCGGCTGGCGCCCGCGCCCGGCCGCGGCCACGATCGTCGAGACCGCCGAGAGCCTGCGCGACCGCGGCCTGCTTGCGGAACGATGATGCCGCGGCGCACCCCGGCTAGCCGGAGCCCTGCCCGATGACCTCCTCGACCTGCTGCCGCACGGTACCCAGGCTGATCCCCAGCGCATCAAGCGCCTTCGCCGCTACGCCGTCGCCCTCGCGGATGAGACCGAGCAGGATGTGCTCGGTGCCGACGTCGCCGTGACCGAGCGTCCGGACTTCCTCTTGCGCCAGGACGACAACCCGCCGCGCCCGGTCGGTGAACCTCTCGAACATGACCCGCGCCGCCCTTCGCGCCCTCATCCACGGCAGTGCCCGATGCCCATACGATAAGTCGCGCGCCCGGGACCTCTGCGGCCGTCCTGTCCCCGACACCAGGACAGGGCACCTCGTCCGCTCGCGACCACGGCTTCTCGGCTCCGCTAGAGTTCCGCCGCAGGCACCGTGATCCACACGGCCGGGATGGTCATCGCGGCACTAGCCACGGCAAGATCACGGGCCAGCTACCGCGGGGCAGGGCCGCGGACCGGTTCAACGCATGGTTCGCAGTCAGGGTGACCAACGGGGTCGGCACGATGTGGTGTGCCTACGCTTTCGCCGCGATAGCCCTGGTGAGCCTGCCGAGCGCCATCGCGTCCCACAGCGCGGTCACGCTGGTGTCCTGGGTATCCCAGACCTTCCTTCAGCTGGTGCTGCTCTCGGTGATCATTGTCGGTCAGAACGTGCTGGCCGCCGCCGCTGCCCGCCGGGCCGAGGCCACCTACAACGACGCCGACGCCGTGCTTCACGAGGCGGTCAAGATCCAGGAGCACCTCGCCGCTCAGGACATGGTGATCGAGGAACTCGTCGAGCGAGTCCGGGCGCTGGCCGCCTGACCGCCGGCCCGCTCAGTTCACGCAGGGAATACCGTCCTTGGCCGTGACCGCGCCGCCCTGCGGTCCTGTGCTGGGGATAACCGACGATGGTGCTGGTGACGGGGACCCCACCGCGGCGGCGGCGCTGATCGGTGTCGTGGCATCAGCGCCGAGCAGGACCTCAACATGCCCGGCCGCTACCGATGAGCTGGCCGTGGCCGTAACGCCGAAGAGGCTGGCGATCCTGCCGGCGCTCGCTGAGACTCCCGGCCCGTACACGATTGCCGTGGCGGTCCGGTAGCTGGTGTTGCCCACTTTGCCGGCCCGGTAGCCCGCCCTGGTGAGTGCCGCAGAATCGCGGGCGGCCAGGCCCGTGGTGTTGCCGCCGTTGAGCACGTCCACCGTCACTGGCGTGGCCCGGCCGCCGGATCGGGACCGCCCGCCGCGCGGAGCGGGCTGCGGAGAGAAAGCAGCGTGCACGATGGCCTTGATGGAAGCGGGATTGACGGCGTTGGCGTCCTGGCCGTCTATGGTCGCGTAGCCCTGAATCGGCAGCGTCCGGAAGACGAGGTTCCCGCTGGTCAGGGACCGCATCTGGGTAGAAAAGTCGAGCAGGTTCCAGCCAGCGTCGGTGATGACGTACTGCTTGGCGACCGATAGCAGGGCCCGCATCTTGGTCAGGTCGGACAGAACTCCCTCCGCTCGCAGCTGGTGCATCACCGAGTCAAGGAAGGCCTGCTGGCGGTGCGTGCGGTCCAGGTCGCCGTTGGGCAGGCCATGGCGCTGGCGGACGAAGGCCAGCGCCTGCCTGGCGTCAAGGTGCTGGTAGCCGGCCCGGAAATCCGCGCCGGAGTAAGGATCACTGACCGCATGGTTGAGGCAGACCTCGACGCCGCCAAGCACCTTCGCGAGTTCGTAAAACCCGTCGAGGTTGACCTCGGCGAAATGATCGATGTGCACGCCGGTCAGCTGCTCGACCGTCGCGACCGCGGCGGTGCGGCCGGCCTCGTTGCCGAGGAACGCGAGCTGGTCCTGGCTCATGCCCGGGTTCTGCGCGCGGAGCTTCTGCTGCTCGTAGTACATGCTCACGCCGTACGCCTGATCGATCTTGCCTGCCTGCTGCGGCCCGACCATGCCGGCGAAGCTGACCCAGTCGTCGCGGGGGACCGAAAATCCGACGGCCTTCCTGCCGCCGGCCGGGATGTGGATCAGGATGAGCGTGTTGGTGTCGTTGCCGCCGGTGCCATTCTCGACGGCCTGCCTGCTGCCCGAGTGCAGGGCATTCAGGATGCTGTCGGGCAGGATGTTCCCGGCCCAGTCCGTCCGGCTCTCCAGCCCCATCAGCAGGATGTTCTGCGCGCCGACCGAGGGACCGCTGACGATCGCGTGCGAGGAGCCGATGCTGGCCACGTCGCGGACTAAGAAGTACGACGAGCCGCTGACGACCAGAACAAGAGCCGCGGCAGCGCAGCTCAGTGAGTAGCCGGCGCGCCCCGCCCAGCGCGATTTCCCCGGTATGCGGTTCATAGCCTCCCCCTGGCTAAGTAACTGCCGTACGGCGGAAGATTACCTGCGCAGCTTATCGAGCCGGACCGGCTACCATCAGTTAGCACATGAGTGCTCCACGGCGCCGCGCAACCGGCGCGCCTGCAGGCCGGGGACGGCGACAGTCGACCAGTCCGATGCCGCGATGGGGCGAATTGCCGTGGCCACGCGGAGTTGTCCTCGTCGGCAGCGGTGCCGCGGCTGGCGCCCTGATTACCATCATGACCGGGAGCGAGCCCGGCCTTGTACTGGGCCTTCTTATCGTGGCCGGCACCATAGCCGCTGCGCTGGCTGTGCAGCCGCGTGCTGCCTACCGGATCATCCCGGCGCCGGCGATCGCGTACACGGCGGCCGCCGTACTGGCCGGGCTGATCCACGACCGGTCGGCCGACACGTCCGGTACTGCCCTGGCCGTCAGCGCTGCGCAGTGGATCGCCGGCGGCTTCCTCGCGATGATCGCGGCGACCATCCTGGCGATCGTGATTACCGCCGTGCGCTGGCAGCTGAGCGGCTCAGCCCGGCAGGGCCGGGGCTACCAGCCTCCCGCGAGGAGCGGGGCCACGCGGCGCCGCGGCCCTGGTAACTGAGAGCGCGCTGACAGGGGTACGGTCACCGGCCGCCAGCCGGAGGGCTACAGCGGAACGAGCTCGTGCGTTTCGTCCGGATCCGCCATGTGCCACTCGCGGTGGGTCTCCCGCAGTGACGGGCTTGGCGCCAGTTGCTTGTCGGCAAAGCAGACCTCCGGCCGCGGTGGCCGCAGCTTGTAAATCAGTCCCAGCGCGGCAAAGAACTGGATGAGGCGCCAGGTGGCGTCCGGGCGCCAGCCGCGGTCGGGCCTGGCTCCCGCCGCCGCTGCCGCGGCATCGAGCGCCACCTTGCGGCCGTGGCGGGGACAGGCAGGATCAGCGTGGTGCCAGCTGTGGTTGCCCTCGCCGCCTGCGACGACGGCGACGAAGGAGTTGTTGCGGCTGTCGTCGGCGCGGTACTCCAGCCCGCGGCTGTCCTTCGCGCGGCTGCCCCACTTATGGCAGACGGAGTTGACGAAGCCGGTGGCGGTCATCAGGGCCGCCGTGCGCAGTGCCCCGGCGATGAGCACGGCGTTCCACCCGTACAGCGGGTAGAAGGCCAGCGGCACCAGGAAGTTCCCGATCGCCAGGAACGCGAACGCCCGTCGCTGCCACTGCACCAGCCGGTCCGCGGCCAGGTCCCGGTGCACCTCGTAGCCGGGCGGGCGCTTGTATCCGAAGAACAGCCAGATGCCCTGCGCCCAGGCGAGGCCCTTGTACCCGTGCCACTGCGAGTACTCGTACGGGGAATGCGGATCCTTGCCGACTTCATCGGCGAAGCGATGGTGCGCGCGGTGGTTCAGCACCCACTGCTGGATGTCGCCCTCCAGCGACATGCCGCTCGCCACGGCTAGCACGACCTGCAGCGGGAACTTCATCTCATACCCGCGATGCGTCCAGTAGCGGTGGTTCCCCAGTGTCACGCCGAACAGCGTGAACAGATACAGCGCTGCCGCCAGGACCCACAGGCCGACACTCGTGGGAGTGGCGAAGGCACGGTAGAGCCCCCACAGCGCAAAGCCCGGCAGCAGGATTCCGAGAAAGACGATGTTGGTCCAGATCGGCGAGCGCCGGTTGCCGTTGCGATCAATGCCGAAGCCCAGCGACAGTACCGACAGCCAGTCCCGTGCGCCTGGCGCGGGTGGCGACGCTGGCCCTCCGACTACGGTAACGGGCTGGCCTTCATACTGCGGATCAGCGAGGGCCGCACCAGCGGTACTTGCCTCGGGACCGGAAGCTGGCGCGACGCTCTCACTGACGGGCATGTGGTCAGTCAATCCCTTATCTGACCGGGCAGTCAGTGCCGAAGGTCCTGACTTGGCGAGGCATGACGATCTGTCGCCAGCACATCCGCTCATTCCGGTACTTCTGGACGTGAGTTAGGTAAGACCATATGATGGTCGGGACTCAGATGGGGCCGGTGGCCCCTGGACGGAGGCTGAGGCCCCGGCCGCGCGGGCTCAGAACGCGACCGGGGCGGACTGGTCAGCCCTTCGCGGGAGGCGTCAGGACCGAGCCGATGATGTAGACCGTCGCGTTGGCGGTCTGCACGTTCCCGCACACGACCGGGATCTTGTTGATCTCGTAGGTGCTGCCCATCTTGGACGGCGTGATGGTGCCGCCCTCGAGCGTCTTGATCGATTTGCCGCTCGCCAGTTCCGCCGGAGTGATGCGGCCGGACGCGACGTGGTAGGTCAGAATCGTCGTCAGCTCGCTCTTGTCAGCAAGGATCTTGTTCAGCGTCGCCGACGGAATCTTCGCGAACGCTGAGTTGTCCGGAGCGAAGACGGTGATGCCCTGCGCTGAGTTCAGCGTGTCTACCAGGTCTGCCTTCTTGACGGCGGTGACCAGCGTGGACAGCAGCGGATTGGCGGAAGCGGCGGTGGCCACCGGAGCGGCTGACATGCCGCTGAAGCTGCCCGCACCCGACTGCGGGACAGATGCGCAGCCGGGCCCGAAATTCGTCGAGGCAGTGCTTGCTGACGAACTCATCGACGGCGACGCCGCGGGCTGGCCCGACGACGACGATGAAGCGGTCGTTCCGCTGGAGCCGCAGGCCGCAGCGCCGAGAGCGAGACTGGCGGCCGCCGTGGCGAAAATGATGCCCTTATTTAGCATGGTGTTACTCCCTTGAGTAGCAGGTTGATGGATGAGTGCGAGCGCGATCGCTCTGATGCGGGCTAAGTGACAGTCACCGCCGCGTTGTCCCAGCCGGACGCTCCGTTCGGAAGCGGAGAGACCTGCCTGGAGGTCTGAGTTGCGCCGGTGCCGTCGGTGGCGCGCACCTCGAGCTGGTGGACTCCGGCTATGGCGTCCCAGTGCCAGACCCACTGCCGCCAGGTGTCGATGCCAGGTACCGCGGCGAGCGTCGCCTGGTGCCAGGCGCCGCCGTCAACCCGGACTTCGACGGCATCGATGCCGCGGTGCGGCGCCCAGGCGACCCCGGCCACCGCCGTCCGCCCGGCCTTGATCTGCTGAAGCGGCTTCGGCACATCGATCCGTGACATGGTCTTGATCGCGGCCTGCTCCGCGTAGCCGCGCTGCGTCCAGTACGCCTTCTCGGCAGCGAAGGTGGTGATATTGAGGTCGGTCACCCACTTGGTGCCTGAGCAGTAGCCGTACAGGCCGGGAACCATCATCCGGGCCGGGAAGCCGTGCGCGACCGGCAGCGGAACGCCGTTCATGCCGACCGCGATCATGGCGTCCGCGTTATCGACAACCGCGGCGAGCGGAGTGCTGATCGTCATGCCCTCGGTCGACGTGGACAGAATCTGATCGGCTCCGCTGTGAACGCCGGCGTCGCGAAGCAGCTGGGCGAGGCTGGTGCCGAGCCAGCGGGCGTTCCCGTTGAGGTTGCCGCCGACCTGGTTGGAGACGCAGACCAGGGTGATGTCAGCCTCGGTGAGCGGGCGGCGAAGCAGGTCGTCAAAGGAGATGGTCAGCTCCTTGCTGACCATGCCGTGAACGCGCAGCTGCCAGGTGTCGGGCGATACCTGCGGCAGGACGATGTCGGTATCGACCCGGTAGAAGCTCGAGTTGGACGTGAGGAACGGAGTAATGCCGCGTACCGGTAGCTGGGCGCCGGCCGGCATAGCCGGGCCGGTGACGGCGGGCTTCGGCAGCCTGATCGCCGCGCGGAGCGCGCTGACGTTGAAGCTGCGCAGCAGCAGCTGGCCGCCATAGCCGGCGGCCGCAGCCACGACAGCCGTCCCGGCCCCGAGCAGCAGGAACTGCCGGCGGTCCGGCTCGCGCTCGGCCGCTCGTTCGCGCCGGCCGGTGCCCGAAGACGGCAGGTTACGGTAGCTGGCCGACGAGGGAGCGGCTGCGGCGGGCGCCGCGCTGGCGGAATCGGGCTGCTCCACCGCGCTGTCGCCAGTGCCTGACAGTTCACGTCCTGGCGCACGCGCAGCCGCACCTGCCGTCACGGTGCTGCCTGCGGCCCGCACCATCAGGGTCAGCGCGGCGGCCGCGATCAGTGCGCCGGCGACGGGCGGCAGCGCGTACGCCGCGGTGGCGGTCGGCCGGGTCACCGCGGCGGCTACGCCGAGGACGGCGAACACGAGGAGCCCGGCGTAGCCGTAGGCAATCCGCCGCCGCGACAAGACGCCGATCACCGCGGAGAAAACAGCGAGCACGATAAGGATGCCGACGACCAGCACTTCCTTGTCATGGCTGCCGAAATGCGCGATCGCGAATTCCTTGACCGGAATTGGCGTCAGGTTAACCGCGACCCCACCCACCGCAACGACCGGCGAGGCATCCGGGTTGACAAAGCCAGCAACAAACTGAGCCACGCCGAGTGCCACAGCAGCGGCAAGCAGTCCGGCGAGTGTGCCGGTCGCGGCACGCTCGGTAGCGTTTCTGGCGCGGTGGGTAATCATCGCCGTACATTCGCAACTGCTGCGCCGGCGGATTGGGCGGCCGGCGACTGCTCTGCCAAGGCCGGCCCTAGCGCGGCCGCGCCCGGCGTGTCCCGCCGCCGGGTACTCCGCCGGCCTCAGACCGAGTCCTGTGGAGATCGCCACGCTGGCTTCCTGAGCTGCATAGATGCCCGTGATAGCCGACCGCGCGGCCGTTCGCATGGCAGTGCCAGGCTGTGGTCACTGGAACGAGGATCCGCGCGGTTGGCGGTGCGTGCCTGCCGCCGCGCAGTGCCAGCGCTGACCCCGCGCCAGACCAGTGAGCGCGTGCGCTCGCGCTCAGCAATACTTTTTGGACACCGGGCAGATTCCGCCAGCTGGTGTGCACTTTGGCGCCCCGGCGGTGGCCCGGAGGCGCCGCGGCGGCGGCGAGGTGCCGCTGGAGCGGTGCCAGCAGATGCGCGCCCGGCCGGCATTCCCCGGCGTCTCAGATAGCCGCGCAGTCCGGCTGCCGGCACCCCGGACGGCTCACATGAAAAGCCACCAACGAGCCATTCCCGTGGCGTCAATATTCTGTCATTCAGAAGGACCGGG
>Ga0302325_10009552_pt1 | contig 21156 bp, 10 predicted proteins | sample Palsa_T0_2_FD_201948 | JGI IMG/M metagenome (GOLD analysis project Ga0302325, IMG submission 201948) | Peat permafrost microbial communities from Stordalen Mire near Abisko, Sweden - Palsa_T0_2 | ecosystem: Environmental > Terrestrial > Soil > Palsa > Peat permafrost | place: Sweden: Abisko...
GGCTGAACTTAGCCCAGGACGCAGTCCTGGGTGGAGATTCGAGAGACGAAAAGTCCCGTACGGGACGACTGAAAGTTAGCCGAGGCAATCCCTGGCTCTTCCATATCAAAATATTTCCCCTATTGAGAATTCCCGATCGTCCATGACCATGTCTCGACAACTTTCCAGTCGTCCCTGCGGGACTCTTCCTTGGCGCATACCAACCCAGGACTGCGTCCTGGGCTAAGTTCAGCCGTCCCTGCGGGACTCGATTTCCTGATAATCTTTCTCACGCAGACTCTCAAAGCCGTACCTATCTCCCGTTTACCCTCCGGCCGAATCCAGGCCTTATGAAATTTGTTCGTGGTTTTTTGGCTTTCTTGTACCCTAGCGCTTAGTCTCCTTGAGGGGTTGAGCCAATGAAAGCGCTAGCGCAAATCTTGATTTGGGGCCTTTTGTCTGCCGCGGTTCCTTCCTATGCCGACATCGTTGTTCTGCATGACGGAACCAGCTATTCCGGACACTACGCTCCCGCTGGAAACGGAACCCTATCGTTTACCGACAACCAGGGCATCCACTATGACATCCCGGTTGGCGACGTGCAGTCGCTGGTGTTCTCAAACGCTGCTGACCACCTCACGTTACGCAATGGAAAGACGTACTCCGGCCAATTGAATGGAGCCGAAATGATTCCGTTCGAGGGTAGCGGAGGTATCGACTATCAGTTCCCCTTACGCGATGTCAGCTCGCTTGTGCTTACGGGATCGCAGGCTCCCTCTGCGCCGCACCACATCCCTACGGTGATCATTCCTGAAGGTACAGACATCGTTATCCGCACGGACGATGGTGTCCGATCGGGGCAGGACTCTTCGGGCCAGCTGTATCCCGCAACGATTGAACGGGATGTTTACGGCAGCGCCGGCAGCGTAGCGATTCCCGCAGGCACACGTGCGAAGTTGGTGGTGAGTAACGTCCGCAGCGGGGGCGCAGTGCATAGCCCGGAGTTAGTACTGGATCTCTACTCCGTAGACGTTCACGGCGAACAATACCGGGTAGATACTTCTTCCGTGACGGAGAGCAACAAGAGCGGGCTCGGTGCGAATCGTCGCACGGCCGAATTTGCCGGTGGAGGCGCGGGGATCGGCGCCTTGATGGGCGCTGTGTTTGGCGGAGGGAAAGGCGCTGGTATTGGCGCCCTGGCGGGAGCGGGCGGCGGTGCACTTACCCAGCTCTTTACCCGCGGCAAAGAAATCAGCGTGCCGGCGGAGACCGTGATGACCTTCCGCCTGGAGCGAACCCTGGTGTTGCACCCGTAACGTTAACGGGTGCCCACCACCCCGGCGTCTTTCAAGGCGCGTTTCTCCGCGTCGAGTGATGAAGTGTGCAGTTGCACCACACGCTGCATGGCTGCATCCGCTTCTTGTGCATGGCCCTCGGAGCGCAGGGCCCTGGCTAGAAGATAGTACGAGCCTGCGTCTACAGGGTTCATGTCTACCGCTTGCCTAAGCAGGCGTACGGCTGCCGCTGTGTCGTGCTGCTGAAAGTGCGCCTTTCCCATGTAGAAGTACGTAGCCCACGAATCCGGCGTCATGGCCTGCGCTTTTTCCAAATAGGACAAACCGTCGGCGTAGCGCTGCGACTGAACCAGGAGCGCGCCCAGGAAATAGAAGGCGCTCGCATCCTGCGGGTCGGCTTCGATCGCTAGTTTCAGCTGCTTTTCCGCATCGTCATTTTTTTGCAGGCTGATGTACACCTTGCCCAGTTCGCGATGAGCTCCGGGCAACGAGGGATCAGCCTGCAGTACCGCCTGGTAGGCTTGCTCCGCTTCATGGAATTGCGCGGCATCGTAATAGGCTTGACCGAGCAGGAAATTGGCCTGGGCTGGCGTTGCGCTGTTGGCAAAGAGCTTGGTGAAGACATCCCGGGCGGCTTGCGCCTGCCCCGCGCGCGCATAGGCTACGCCAAGCAGGTAAAGTGCCGCGGGGTCGGCATCTTCCGTGTCGGTTAACGGCTTCAACAAGCTTAGGCCTTGATCGGGATGGCCACTGAAAGTGAGGCATGTGGCCAGAAGCATCGTGGCCTGATGATCAGAAGGAGATCTGACGTGCAGTTCGCGGAAATACGGCAGCGCGCGCACATAGTCTTCCTGCTTAAGGTAGGCGAGGCCGAGATCGAGTTGAATTTCACGCAGCTGAGGACTTACGCGGAGAGCCCGCTGGTAGACCTGGATGGCTTTTCCATAGCGATGGGTCTTGGCATAGAGCACACCCAGGTTCGCAAGTGCGCTTACATTGCGCGGATCGGCGGCGAGAATTTTGTTGAAACCCGCCTCTGCTGCGGGGTAGTCGCCAGCGTTCAGCGCTTGCATGGCGGACTCGAATGTCTGCCTGGCTGTATCAGGCACCGACCCAAGTGCGGTTGACGCAGTCGATAGCAGAACGATGGCAACAGCCGAGGCGAGACGTTTCATGAACAGATCTTCTTCATCAGTCTAGTGCAGGCTTCGCTCCGGCAAAAAAATTGGCCGGACCCATGGTGATTTGGGTCCGGCCATTGAGGAGTGAAGCTAGAAGTAGAACTTGCCCCCGAGTTGCAGCTGACGAGGATCGCGAGCACTGGTGATCTGGCCCGAACTGCCGGCGTTTGCACCGGAGAAAGGCGTTCCGTTCGTCGGCGCATTCAAGCCATTGTTCACGTTCGCCCACTGCGTATGGTTGAAGACGTTGTACGCCTCGAATCTCAACTGAATGCGCATGCTCTCGGTGAAGATGAAGTTCTTGAACAGAGACATGTTCCAGTTGTCAATTCCCGGGCCGTAAATCGAGTTACGGTGAAAGTCGCCGAAGCTCCCAGGAGCAGGTGAGGCAAAGGCCGCCGGATTAAACCACTGAGGATTCTGTCCGGCCGGCTGGTTGTGGTTATGGGGCGCGATGATCGGACCACCAATGTAGTCGGGACGGATGTGGCCGAAGGTCTGAGAACCTGTCTGAGAGAAGCCTGGCGATTGTTGCCCGCCCCCGTTTCCTAAATTGCCGCTGGAGAAGAGATCGCAGGCATCGTTGGAGGGGCTATTGCCGGCGAGACAAGGAGTACCACTCCAGAACTGGGTTACGCCGGACCATTCCCAACCGCCTGCAGTCAGTTGCACCAATTTGCTGGATCCCTTGAATTGGGGGAGATCATAAACATATTGGAAGTTAAAGACGTTCCGGCGATCGAAACCTGCGGGGGCGTAAAACCTCTTAAGCTGAGTGTAATCAGGGAACTGATTCTGATCGTTATCTACGTCGTCAAGATCGATTGCCTTGGACCAGGTATAGTCGGCATTGAAAGTCAGCCTGTCACTGAATCGGCGAGAGAGCTTAACCTGCAAAGCATTGTAGGCGGCGCTGGCACCAAACACGTTGTAAAAGATCGAGCTGTAGCCTTTATAAGGCAGAATGGCAGCTACTTGATTGTTGACGGTGGAGAGAATGTTCGTGCTCGTGGTGGTCCCGAGCGGCAACTGCTCCAACTGGCGGTTGAACAACTGGTGGCGACTGGCGTTGCCAACGTAACCGATGTCGAAAGCGAGCTTATACGGCAACTCGCGTTGTAAACCCAAGTTGTAACCGTAGGTCGTCGGAATCTGCCCCGCTCGATCGGTCCCGAGGACACCAGAAGACGGAGTAAGCGGAGCACCGTTTACTAATGACGGCGAGAGAGTGCCAATATTGCCACCATAAATCGTAGGTGTGTAGACCGTCGGCGGATTACTGACTCCTCCGAAATTAAAGACGTTTTGTTCGTAGCGCTCATAGAAGACGCCGAAACCACCGCGCAATGCGGTTTTGCCGTCACCAAACACATCATATGCAAAGCCCAGGCGTGGGCCAAAGTTGTTCCAGCGATAATTCAGGCCACCCTTCGGGAACCCTGGTGTGCCTTCCTGAACCATGCCGTTGTAAGGGTTACCGGAGCCGGTGATGATAGAACCTTGTGTCGGCGCCTGGCCTGGTATATTAGGCGCGGTATTAATCTGCACGGCGTTCGCCGGATTATAGGCGGGCGGGCTGAAGTAATACGCGTGATACAGGCCGGTGGTGTAGGTTGGGCCGATAAACTCATAACGAACACCCGCATCCAGCGTAAGTCTGGGCGTTGCTTTCCAAGTGTCCTGAACGTAACCCTCATACTGAAAGAAGTGGAAGTGGCCAAAGGCAAAGATGTTTGATTGGCTGACTGTCGTGTAGTTTCCCAGCAGTGTGTTTGCTATTCCCGAATTGCTATTGTTTGCATTTTGGTTGCTGGCTCCGAAGTTGATGCTGGGATTCTCTGTCCAGGTTCCTTCCTGGCCGTTCTCGTTCAGGTCGGCAAAGAGACCGAACTTGATCACGTGGTTGCCCAGAATTTTGGTTACGTCATCCGTTGCGACCACCGTATTGCCGGTGGAGGTCCAGCCGGAGGGAAATGGGCTGATGTTGATGTAACCATCTCCAGTGTTGATATTAGGGGCCAGATCGTGGGTGTTGGTCGATGGATAGAGGTCACTGAAGGTGAAACCCAATGTGCTCTTATCGTAGAGCGACTTCGACGTGCCTGGAACGATGTCAACCACCTGCGTCAAGTGGAGCCAGCCGACCGTCGCCTCATTGGTCAAGGTGGGCGAGAGCACATTTACCAGGCTCCAACCGTAGCTTTTACCCGGCTTTTTGCGGTATTGAGGCAGGACGGGAAAGCTATTCCCCGAGAAGATGCCAAAACCCTGGCTTTCCTGCTGCCGGTCGTCCACGTAGCGGAAGAAGGTATTTGCCTTCGGCCCAAAACTGTAATCAACGCGAGCGACGTATTGATTCTTGGTGAACGTGTAGGTGTCCTGGAAGTTGATCTGTTGCTCGTCGCCAAACCCGTTGTTATAGGTGGGATGATCAAAGGTTCCCCTGTAGCCGGGGGTGAAGTACTTGATCATGGCGGCGTACTGACTGTTGAACTGTGAGGCAGGAATGATGTTTCCTACGTAAGGGGTACCGGTTAGTACCTCTCCGACCGAGTCATACTTTACAGTCCCTGGCACAAACGCCTGGCCATTTCGTACGAGGTTGCCATTGGTATCGTGGATAGGGTTGCAATTTGGGCCACCATTGAAATCGCACATGTTGCCGGTGCGGTAGACAGGTGACAGATCAGCTTGTCCATTTGGGGTGCCAATGCCGAGCATCGACGGTTGCGGCATGGTGTAAAAAGTGCTGCCGGCACCACCCGGATTGCCGTTGGGGCGATTGGCGCGTGTCCCCTCGTAATTGAAGAAGAAGAATGCTTTCTTGTTGCTTGGGGGCGAGATCTTTGGAATGGGAATAAAGCCGCCGATATTGCCGCCGAACTGATTGAACTTCAAATTCGCCCGAGCCGAACCATTATGGTTGCTGAACCAGTCGTTCGCGTTGTAATCGGTGTTGCGATTGAACTCGTACGCCGTGCCGTGGAAGTGTTGGCCACCGCTCTTGGTGTTGATGAGAATCATGACCCCGGGGCTACGGCCGTACTCGGCGTTGAAGTTACCGGTAAGTGTCTTGAATTCACCGACGGCGTCAAGACTCAGCGCGGTGTATTCGCCGTCGTTTGCGCCGACGTCCGTATTGATGATGCCATCCAGGAAGAAGTTATTTGCCGTGCCGCGCATTCCGTTGACGTAGAAATCGTCGGTCTGGTTGAACACGAGGCGAAATTGCGAATTGTTGTTCGTGGTCACGCCGGGCAGCGTTGTGAGCAGCGATTCGAAATCTCGACCATTCAATGGTTGCTCAGTTACCTGACGTTGGTCGACTACGGCTGCATTGCTGGAAGTCGCGGTGTCAATCAACGGAGTTTGGGTGGTAACCGTCACAGTCTGAGAGGCCTGGCCAAGCGTCAATGCCACTTGCCCGAGACCGAGACTCTGATCCTGATCGAGCACCACATTATTCCGATCCAATTCCTGCATGCCAGGAGCGGCCACGGTGATTTTGTAAGTGCCCGGGGACACATTCAGGGCGCGAAAATTGCCGCTTCCGTCGGAAATCGCTTCGCGCGTCAAGTCGCCGGTTGCCTGGTTGATGATCTTCACCTGGGCCCCAGGAATGGCTGCACCGGAAGGATCTACCACGGTGCCTGTTATCGAACCTGTCTGCGCGTGCAGCTTGGCACCTGGGAAAAATGCCGCAAGAAGCGCGAGCAACGCGAGTTGCAGGAAGAGACCCGGCTTTAGAAGGTGGCGATCACCGGCTGGATTCGCTTGAGAGCTTCGGTATGAAATGAACTCGGTCGGGTAGAAGGCAGCACACTGCCTTAACTGCTGATGGTGTCGCATAGGTCCTCCAAAAGGCAAAAACGAATCTTTACTGTCTCGGCTGCCTCAACAAACCTTGTCTGTTGGGCAGGTCTTTCGGTCAGTTTCCGGCGTTTCACAACTACAGGGCGCTCAGAACTCGACCGCCACCGAGAGTATCGGAGCGCGAGCAGCGCTGTCAAACAAGGAGAATCGTTTCTTTAAAGGAAAGAAACGATTCTGTAAACGAGCGTTGCCAAGTAAACTCCATTGTTGCCAGACCTGTCAAACCCGGCTTTCATCTCCTAAAAAACGCTTGCGATGAGGAACACGCGCTTTGCACCGCAAAGCTGGATCCCGGAAATGTTCCCCCCTTTTGACAGGGCCAAATTAAGATGCGACACTCCCTCAGCGAATTCTAAAAATCCTTGGAAGTTACCGTTGACTAGCAAGAGAACAACTGACAAAAACGGGAACGTAACTTTGCGGACCCTGGCTACCCATCTTGGCCTCTCACTTACCACTGTCTCAGTCGTGGTGAGCGACTCACCGGCTGCGCAGGCGATTCCCCTTGCCACCAGAAAGCGCATCCTCGCTGCAGCCAGCGAGCTCCACTATCGGCCCAACTACTTCGCGCAATCGCTACGTAGGAAACGAAGCATGTCGGTAGGTGTGCTGGTGTCTGAAATGAGCGAGGGCTACTTCACGTTGGTGATGAACGGCGTGGAAGAGTATCTCGTGTCGGCAAAGTACTTTTACCTGTTGGCCGCGCATTACTGGCAGCCGGAGCTACTCGAGGAATATCCGAAGATGTTGCTGGAACGGTCGGTGGACGGTTTGCTGCTGGTGAATACTCCAACCCCATCCAAAGTACAGGTGCCGATCGTGTCCATTTCCGGGCACCAGGCAGTACCCGGCGTCACGAACATCCAGCTAAACCACAAACTGGCGGCTCGTCTCGCGATTAAACATCTCGCAGACCTGGGACACCGCAGGGTGGCATTCATGAAAGGTCAGGAGCAGACGGTTGATACGGACTACCGCTGGAAGGAAATACTGGAGACAGCCCGCGCCTGCGGCATGGAACTTCACCAGGACCTGCTTATCAGATTAACTGAGAACAGTTGGTCCCCGGCCCTCGGATATGGCCCGGTAAAGGCGTTGCTCACGCGTACGAAAGACTTCACCGCGCTCTTCGCGTTTAACGATATTGCTGCCTTTGGCGCCATCAGAGCTCTGCATGAAGCTGGCCTGCGAGTTCCCGACGACGTCTCCGTGATCGGCTTTGACGATGTGCTCAGCGCCCCCTTCCATATTCCGAGCCTGACTACCATCCGCCAACCGTTGCGGGAAATGGGCAAAGCCGGCGCCGAATGCCTGATCAACCGGATCAACCATCCCAAAGCGCCTTATGCCCAGCAGGTGATCGTGCAACCGGAATTGGTGGTGCGTGAATCTACCGCCGAGGCCTCAATTCGGCGCTCCTCCGTGGTACCGAAGCGAAAAAGGGCTTCGCGGAACCTTGGTTGAAGGGGCCTTAAAGAGTGGCTAGCAGGCTTGAGGATCTGTGGTGACTTCGCCCTGTAAGCCTCGAAGAGCGTACCTCAGCGGCTAAAGCCGTCGAGCGCCGGCCATTTACGCACGGCTGAAGCCGTGCCCTTCGTACAGAGACGCTTTTTCCCTTCAGCGTTTTAGCTGTTGCCCCCGAACCAGCAGTTTGTGCAGAATGCGCCATAGCAGGGGCTAAAGCCCGACGTGTTCTCAGTCTTTTGCGGCCCGACTAAAGTCGTGCCCTGATACAAAGCCTCAGACCCGTGACTGGGGAAAGTCGGGCGTTAACACTGTTGGAGAATGCGGCCCGCACTCGTCCCCCCATCGTTTTTGGGCCAGGTATGCTGGGGGCGATCGGTATTCGAACCATGTCAAAAGGTGAAAGAAACTCCCCCGCCAACACGCTGCTCGCGCATGGCTCCCTGAAATACCGGGCCGACGAACGTCAGGGTCGCGTTATCCAACACAATACCGTTCAGAATGCTGGTCTTCGACTTAGTCCAGAAGTCTGGTTGAGAGGTGAGCGTTTCACGATAGTCCACTCGAATCATCCACCGGGGTGTGACTCGATAGCGAACGCCACCGCCGTAGTTGAAGCCCACCTGGAAGATACCGCCACCCTCCAGCGGCGGCGTGGACCCGAAGTTATAGGCAGCACTGAGAAGACCGATATTACTTAGCCCCAGCTTCCAATAACTGGGAGCCTTCTTGATCGGGGCGTCATCCAAATGCATCAATTGCAAGGCCGGCCCGATTGCGAAGTACGGACGCAATCGCGACGTCTTCGGGCGAGTGTTGATCAGGAGGTTATAGGACATCTGGGAAGTGAGGAGCCCACTGGTGGCAAAGGCAAATGCGGTATCCACGCTGCCGCTCGTGGTGTCGTTATCCACCACACCTAACGCCATCTTGAAGGTAGTGAAACTGCGGTTGTAACTAAATTCGTGGGAGAAATATTTATGCGGGTTGATGGTCACGGACCCGCCAAGATTCCAACCATTGTGCAGCGAATTGTCGAGGGCGATAACAACCTGCTCTCCGGGGGGATTAATTGAATCCAGAATGAAACCAATTCCCCCGCCATCGCCGCCCGCGTAGCCGAGCCAGGATCCTCGAAAACCGATCTCGACGGAGGGCGGCTTCCAGCGGTCGTATTCTATGCTTTGCGTCCCGCTGCTCGCGATAGCGGCCGGATCGACAGCATAGTCGGTTTTGCGCCCGGTCTTTCCGTTGATGGTGTACTCGTCACCCTCAATATCCATGCTCCTCTGGGGCCGCGCAGTATCTTTTTTCTTGAATTCCGAGATGCCGGTACGAATTCCGGAATAGGCCATGACGCCAACGTTGTCGCGCAGAATATTGTTCTTGAGCGTAAGCGTCGTTTGTCGGGAGACGCGTTCTACACGGTTACCATGAACCCGCAGCGTGTTGCCGGCCTCCTCAATAGTGTCTTGGGCAATGCGGCATTCGTTCAGCTGAAGCACCGCAATCCTTCCGTCTGTGATCAGATCTTCGCCGGTCCCGTTTTTGGCATCCTTGGGGATCCACGAGCGCGCAACGAGCTGAACGCTGGATACGCACCCGGTAAAGATCAGGTCATTGACCACCTTGGCACGCTCATTATCGATGTGGCTGTCGATGAGGTGGATGAATGTTTTGTTCTTCTTGGAAAATCCGATGCCTGTGTCGTGAGTGGAGGATGAGGTCCAGACGGTCTGGCCCCCCCAAGGCAGTGAGCTTGCCCAGATGCGCAGATGATGGCGTTTGGAAAAGGTGTTCAGCGTCTTGGCATAGGCGTAAGCGGGAGGTTGTCCACCCAGCAGCAAGGTGGACATGGGAGCACTCTTGTAGCCCTGGTTCTCGGCTACGGAGCGAATGGTCGCGTAGGTCGACTCCGCGGTGAGCGAGTCGACTTGCACCCAGTCACTGGCAGCGAATGCGCGCTGAACTTCGTCTGCGCTGCCGATGAAGATGAGGTTGGTGATATCAGACTGGATATGGCTTTTGTCGGTATAGGTCCGAAAAGGCAGCTCTTCCACCAGCTTGAGTAAATCCGCCTTGTCCGCGGGTGTGGTGGCAATCGGGGGAATGAGGATAGGGTCCATCTTTGGAAGTACGATCGGGGCGGTGAGTTCGGCGATCAGTTCTGTGCCTGCGGGAAGCGAAATCTCAGGCTCTGAAAAACGAAGAACCGATGCCGACGCGGCAATGGTAAAGATGGCCGCGATCGGATCGCCAAAGGCAAGGCTGCCGACAACACCCGAGGCACGATTGCTCAACGTGGCGGTCGAGCGGATGCCCTGAATGCGGCCTTGCGCATCCACAGACTCCCGGGCATTCTCCACTTCTACAATGCGGCATTGCACAGGAACGCTCTCGCCGTCGGAGAGCACGACGCGGTCGAAGCGCAGATCGAGGCGCGCTGTCTCATGGACTACCCCAAGGCCTACTTTCCTGACCGCCACCACGGAACCTTCGACCGTGGTTCCGAGAGGAAGCAGCATTTCGCCGCCCTCGGTCAAAGGAGCGATCAGAACGCCGGAGATCCTGGTCCCCTTCTGGGTAGCGTAGGAGCTGATCGGCTGCTGAAGACGTATCTCCAGTTTGGTCCCGGCAGAGACCGGCTCGGCCAAGGCGTGGAGTCCTGCAAATGCCAGCGCGGCGAAGCAGCACTGGAGAAGGGTTTTCCTGCGCTCAGAACTCATCGAATACGCACCCCTGCAGAGGGAGGACCCACGGTCATCAACAAGTACTCACCTCACGAAGCCTTTGGTAAACACCTGGGTCTAGCTGGGCGGGGAACGCCTTCAGTCTATATGGGGCCGGTCTATTCTATGCCTTCGCCAGAGAAATTTGGCTTTGGGGTGTGATGGATATTTTCCCCAACCCTTTTTCAACGGTTCAATGAGTGGCCGAAACCTTCCGCAAAAGGATTTTTGGTACATTAGATTTGCACATGAAGGGTGCACCCCGTCCGCGGAAAGGGATTATCCCACCTTGCAGTGGTGTCCGACCAACCATTCACTCTCTTCTGCCCGACGCAGCGGACCACGGGCGACCAAGAAGGAGTGACTCATGTCTCTGCGCGAATTACCCGCACGCCCCAACCTTGAACACCTGAAAAAGCAAGCCCGGCTTCTGCTGCGGGGATCCCTGCAGGCAGAACCTGAAGCCCTCGACCGCTTTCGCGAAGCCCAGGTGCAGTTGCCAACGGCCGCGCCGAAACTTGCCGACGCACAACACGTGATCGCCCGCGAATATGGGTTCGACAACTGGGCGAATTTGAAAGCCCATGTCGGGGCTCTTTCAGATGACCCGATGGAGGCGTTAACCGCAGCCATCCAAGCAAACGACGCGCCGCTGTTGCGGCAGGTTCTTGAGCGGTATCCGGCGTTGAAGTCAAAACTGGATGAACCGCTGCCCAACTATAGTTTTGGCGCGCCCGCCCTGATCGCAGCCGTGCACAAGGAAAACCGCGAGATGATCGACGCATTGCTCGGCGCCGGCGCGAACATCAATGCTCGTAGCAGATGGTGGGCGGGCAGCTTCGGCGTGCTCGATATGTCCAGCGCGGAACTCACACCCTATCTCATTGAACGCGGGGCGTACGTGGATGTCCATGCGGCCGCTCGCCTGGGCATGTTCGAGCGGGTGAAAAGCCTGGTCGAGGCGGATGCCGAGCTGGTCCATGCTCGCGGGGGTGATGGCCAAACACCGCTGCATTTCGCCGCCAGCATCGAGATTGCGGGATATCTGTTGGACTATGGTGCGGAGATAGATGCACGTGACATCGATCACGAATCCACGCCTGCGCAATACATGGCCGCAATCTGGCCAAGACGGCCCGAGGTCGCTCGGTATTTGATCGCTCGCGGCGCACAGACAGATATTCTTATGGCCGCGTCGGTCGGCGATCTCGAGCTGGTACGTCAGCATCTCGACGAAGACCCGGATTCGGTCCGCATAAGCGTTTCCGAGAAAGACTTTCCCAAGCAGAACCCGCACAGCGGGGGATGTATTTATATTTTCGGCTTTGGCTGGACGAAGACAGCCCACATGCTGGCGCACCAGTTCGGCCATGAAGAAGTATTCCGGCTGCTGATGCAGCGCAGTGGCCTGGGGCTTCGCTTTGCGGTGGCCTGCGAGGTGGGCGACGAAGCGCTGGCGAAGAGCCTGCTGGCGAAGCAGCCGGACTTGATTGCGAAGCAGCCTCCCAGGGCCTATCTCCGCATTATTGGCGCGGCGGTGCGCAACAATGCACGCGCGGTGCGGATGATGTTGGCTGCCGGTTGGCCGGCGAATGTTCAGGGTGAGAAAGATCGCACCCCGCTGCACTGGGCTGCGTTCCACGGGAACGTGGAGATGGTTCGGGAATTGCTGATTCACCATGCTCTGCTGGAGGTGGAGGAGCAGGAATTCAAGGGAACTCCGCTGGGTTGGGCGCTGTACGGATCTGAACATGGATGGCGTCGCGACGCGGGAGACTATCCCCATACGGTCGAGGCACTTCTCTTGGCAGGCGCGAAAGTGCCCAGGCCTGTAGAGGAGATTGAAGCTCCGGAGGAAGTGCTGGAGGTTATACGACGTCATCAGGGTTAGCGTGAGGAATGGGGGGGACCGAGAATCTACTAGGGGGATCCCAGGTCTCAAAAGCGAGACCTGGGGCACCCATCGCGTGTTAACTATGAATGGGCGAGGAGGATAGGTTCGAGCGGGACACCCTTCGCATGGCCCTTGCGGGTTGATTCAGGGATGGACTTTTTCGGTGGTACTCTATAGCCCCTACATAATCAGGAGGATCTGAGGGCATGACCTCTTCCGGTCGCTGGGGCTGGTTTTGTGCGGTTGTCCTGACGGTTTCGCTGCTTCCCTGCCGCGGTCTCGCCGTCGACAAGTTGCTCATCGTCAATGGCACAAATCTGACCATGAGGCCGGGCCAGACGGAACCTTTCGTTGGCTACATCCTGGTGGGCAATGACGGGAGGATCAAGGCCGTCGGCAAAGGCGACCCGCCGGCGGGCACGGCTGCGCGGACGACTTATGACGCCAAGGGAAAGTTTGTCCTCCCGGGATTTATTTCTGCGCATAGCCATCTGTCGGAGAGCGCTTTTCGCGGGCTGGCAACGGACCAATATGTCTACCAGTACCCGGCAATGACAGGTTGGGTGGAAGCCCTGGAAACGCGGGAGCTTGGCACCCAGCCGGAAGACTACTACTGGTTTACCCTGCAAGGCGCCCTCGATCACCTGGTCCATGGAATTACGTCGGTTTACAACTTCGCCTATGCGCGGAAGGATGACGAGGCTTTCGAGGAGTATCAATGGCGTGCCGAACTCGATTCCGGTATGCGCTTTATTCATTCCTACGAACCTTCCGGGAATTCAAGCCCGGAGGTTCGACGGGCAAACCTGGAAAAGTTTCTGGCGTTTGCCAGGAAAGATATGTCGCGCCCAACGGTCTTGAAGATGGCTTACTCCGGATGGATTACCACGCCGCAGGCCATGCAGCTCGATGCTTCGTTTCTGAGTGACTACCATCTCTACTCGGAAATTCATTTCCTTGAATCCCCGGTAAACCAGGAGAAGCAGCGCGACACTTTCAAATACATTACGGCGGTCAATATTCTGGGTCCGAACGTCAGTTTCGGGCATTTCATTCACCCCGATGACGCGATTCTCAAAGCCGTGGCGGCCGCGGGCTCGGGAATGGTATGGAACCCCATGTCGAACGGCCGGCTGGCCTCCGGCATCGCCGACATTCCCAAGTATCGCAAGATGGGGATTAAGGTGGGCATGGGTGTCGATGGTGAAGGAAGCTCGGACCTGCCGGATCCGTTTGAGAATATGCGCATGGGCCTGTATGTGATCCGCGCCCGGTATGAGAGTGCAAAGATTCTGCAGCCAATTGACGTGCTGCGCTTTCACACCATGGGCAGCGCGGAAGTCCTGGGAGTCGCCGATAAGGTTGGCAGCCTGGAAGTGGGCAAGTTTGGCGACATTCTCATTGTTGATCCCAAACTTGTGGAGCGCGGGCCAGTTGTTGATCCTTACGCTGCAGTCGTGCTGGCCTGTAATGCGATGAACCTGGCCAAAGTGTATGTCGGCGGCGACTTACTGGTCGACACTTACCATTTGCAGAAGAACGACATGAGCAAAGTTTCGCGCGAGGTCAACCAGCGGGTCGCTCATCTACACTAATCCGATGGCTGGAAAGTATCGTATAGGACGGCGGGACTTTTTCAAGCAGGCAGCGGGCGCCGTCGGCGCCGCCACGCAGATCCCCCACTGGTCCCCTTTTGTCGAAGCGGAGAGTCGAGACCCGCAGCAACATCTTGATGCAGCAGCAGAGAAGATTTCGTTCCCTCGCGTCTTCTCGGGCGATCAGCTCAAGATGCTGGCTTTCCCGCTGGGCGGCGTCGCTGCTGGAAGCCTGGCGCTCGGAGGCCGAGGTCAGCTACGCGACTGGGAGATTTTCAACCGGCCTAACAAGGGCTTTTCTCCGCAATACGCGTTTCCCTCGATTTGGATCAAGTCAGGGAACGCCCAACCCGTCACGCGGGTGCTCGAGGCACGGATATTGCCTCCCTATGAAGGGCAGGATGGGCTGGGCGCAAACAATTCTCCGGGATTGAGCCGTATCGCGACAGCTGAGTTCACCGCGCAGTATCCCTTGGCGCACCTGCGATTCAAAGACCCGAGCCTTCCGGTCAAGATCGAGCTCGAAGCGTTTTCGCCTTTCATCCCGCATGATCCCGACGCCTCGGGCTTGCCGGTGGCGATCTTGCGCTATCGAGTGAACAACCCTGCGGCTTCCAGCGCAAAGGTAGCCATTGCTTTTTCCATCGACAACCCGGTCAAGGCGCCCGTCAACGTTGACGTGGCGCGTGGTGGCGAAGATCCCCGCGTTAATGAGTACCAGACCGGGAACCAGTTGGAAGGCCTCTTGATGACCAATCCCAGCTTGACCGGCGTTGACCCAATGCAGGGTAGCTTGGCTCTCGCGGCGGTTTCGAGCCCAGGGGCGCAGACCACGCATTGGCGTGGCTGGCCGCGCGGGCGTTGGTGGAATTCGCCTATGTTGTTTTGGGATGCCTTCGCGAGGGATGGGGCACTTCTGAATGAGCCCGTGTCGCGCAGTGCGGTAGGCGCGCTGTGCCAACAGAAGTCAATTCCGGCGGGCGGGTCCGCCGAATTCACTTTCCTGTTGGCCTGGCACTTCCCAAACCGCACACCGGAGTGGTGCGGATGGGATTTTCCCGCGGGGGAAGGCCAGACCATCATTGGCAATCACTATGCCACGCGGTTCAAAGACGCGTGGGCGGTGGCCGAATACACCGCGACGAATTTACCCTCACTCGAAGAGCGCACCCGCGCGTTCGTCAATGCCTTTGCCGCCAGCACGCTGCCGGCGGCGGTGAAAGAGGCGGCGAGCGCAAACCTCTCCACCCTGGCGACAACGACCTGCTTCCGCACCGCGGACGGAGAATTTCACGGCTTCGAGGGCTCCGATGACCATCGGGGCTGTTGTTTCGGCAACTGCACCCACGTATGGAATTACGAGACAGCCACTGCGTTCCTGTTCCCCTCATACGCGCGATCGCTACGCCAGGCCGCCTTCGGCTACAGCATGGACGAGCAGGGTGGGATGCGTTTTCGCCAGTTGCTACCCGACGGTAAGGAGCGATACCACATCGCGGCGGCCGATGGACAGATGGGCCAGATCATCCACGCATACCTGGATTGGAAGATTTCCGGAGACGAGGCCTGGCTCAAGGTGATGTGGCCACGGGTGAAAAAAGGGATCGAGTTCGCCTGGATTCCTGGAGGTTGGGACGCGAACCGCGACGGCGTTCTGGACGGGGTGCAACACAACACCTACGACGTTGAATTTTACGGGCCTAATCCCCTGTGCGGAATTTACTACCTGGGGGCTTTGCGCGCGGCGGAGGAGATGGGACGTGCAGCCGGCGATGATGCTTCCGCCAATGAGTATCGCAGGCTGTTCGATCAGGGCAGCCGCTGGATAGACGACAATCTCTTTCGGGGGGAGTTTTATATCCAGCAAATTCGTGGCTTTCGTCCGGACCAGATTTCACCACAATTGCGCAGTGGCATGGGAAGCGAGAATACGGAACAGCCAGAGTATCAAGTTGGCGCGGGCTGCTTGATCGATCAACTTCTGGGGCAATATCTCGCGGACATCGCTGGACTGGGGCCTTTAGTTTCGCCGCAGCATGTTCGTACTACACTGGATTCGATTTATCGCTACAACTACAAACGTACCCTGGTGGACCATGACACCGTGCAGCGTACTTATGCTCTGAATGATGAGGCCGCCGTGGTGGTGTGCGATTACGGCAAGGCGCCTCGCCCGCATATTCCTTTTCCCTACTACGCGGAAGCATGGACGGGATTGGAACATTCCACCGCTGCGTTGATGTTCTACTCGGGGATGATTCCGCAAGGGGTGGAGTACGTCGAAAATCTTCGCGCACGGTACGACGGCGTCAAGCGCAACCCCTGGGATGAGGCGGAGTGCGGGCATCACTATGCCCGGGCCATGTCATCGTGGTCAAGCGTGGTGGCCCTGAGCGGGTTCCACTATGAAGGCGATCGCGGACATGTGATTGCCCTGCCGCGGCTTCCGCATGAGCATTTTCAATGCTTCTGGGCGACGGGTACAGGTTGGGGAACGTACTCGCTGAAGCGTACGCAGTCAGGCACGGTGCAGTTCGCGATCAAGACGCTAGCGGGCACGTTGCCATGCAAGTCGTGCACGTTCGCTGCGCCCGGTTCCCGCGCGACGGCGCAGGTTGCGGCCAAGAAGATAACTGCCCGTTTAGAGAAGGACAAGGAACAGACGACAGTTCATCTTGAAGACCCGGTCCAACTACAAGAGGGCGAGGAGCTGGTGATTGCCGTTGCAGGGTGACATTGCCGGGAAACTAGGACCCTATGCCAAGGCCCACGATGTTGGCTGCGGCAATGATGACCAGCATGCCGGCCCAGAGCAGGCGAACCGGTTTGGAGCCTACGCCAGCCCATTCGCCTAATGCCAGGCCCACGATCCCGCCAAACAAAACATAGCCGCTCATGTGCAGCATCCAGTTCACGTAGGCGAAGCTGGCAGGAATGCTGGCTGCTCCCCAGGCATAGAAGAAAAACTGGAGATACCACATGATGCCGCCCGTGGCAGCGAGCGTTCCGTTCTTGAACAACGTAGCTCCGGGCAGGGCGAGGTCGGCCTTTAACGAAAGATCCTTCTTGAAGGCGAGCCGGATGAAGCAGTAAGCGAAGTTGACCAGGCCTCCCCCGCCCATGATGATGACGTAGCTTGGCAGTGCACTGTAGAGCGGGTTCACTCCCACGGTCTGCGCTGCAGCTTGAATGGGCTTGGCCGCATCGATGGCAAAAGACATGCCGGAAGAGAAGATGCCGCACATGACGGCGAGCAGCAGCCCCTTCTTTACATCGAATTCGCGGACTTCCGAACCCAGGGCAATCTCTTTGCGATGCCCGGCAAAGGACACGATGACAATGCCACAGAGCGCCACCACAATGCCTAAGAGTGTGAGCTGGCCTCCGCGTGTGGTCACAAGTTCCGCGGCCTGTCCGTGCACGAGCGGCGGAATCAACGTTCCGACGACCAGAGTGACGCCGATGGCCACCCCGATGCCGAGGGACATGCCGAGATAGCGCATGGTGAGACCGTAGCTCACGTTGCCGACACCCCACATGCAGCCAAAGAGGAAAGCTTTGAGCACGACGGATGAGTCAAGCGACCCGTAGAACGCGCGCATGTCGGGCAGCAGCATGGCGCTCACGCAGATGGGCAGCAAGACCCAGGAGAAGATGCCGGCAACGGCCCAGGTCGATTCCCAGGTCCAACGCTTCACCTTGCTGATGGGGGCGTAAAAGGAGGCGGCTGATGCGGCACCGACCATGTGCCAGGCAATTCCGGTGATGATGGGCGTCAATGCGGTCCCTCTCAGCTTTCAACAGGATTGCTCGGGTTCCAGAAAGGTTCCCTCGCCCGGAACGAATTCGATCGGTACTTCTAACGTAGGTCGACCTGTTTTGCGTTGCCGTCGGCCGCGACGGTCACTCCCCATCGTCCTTCCGCAATCGCGAGCGGGACGCTACGACCATTAGCGGTCCCGCGCCTTTGTTTGGGCTTCCATCCCACCACTTCAATCCGGTAGGACCGCCACCACGGTTTCCAGGTACCTTCTTGTTTTCCGACGGTCACGGACACCGAGCCGTCTGCCGCGACTGCACAGGTGAAGCGAATACGCGCGTACTCTCCTTGACGGAAGGAGAAGGTGTGGCCATCGTCGCTATAAACCTCTCCAGCACACTGTTCGTTCAGGCCTGCCGCTGTTGGATAAATGCGCAGGGTCAGAGGACCGCTGGGAATTTGGGCCGTGCTCTGAGTCAAAGGGGCGATGGGAAGAATGCTGCCGCCGCGCACGTATACCGGCATTTGCTCCAGCTTCGGGGTGACGCTTAGCTGCTTTTCCGCCAGCACCAGATCGCGCTGCTCCGCATCGAGCGAAGCGCCAGGAGCCTTCCGAATATATCGCACGCCGGTCCAGTAGTCATACCAGGTTCCCGGCGGAAGGAGCACGACATAAGGGGCGACTTCCTCGGGAGAAGGGTTGGGTGCAATGAGAATGCGGCTGCCCAGGAGGAACTCGGCGCCGCCCGTTGTGAGGTCAAAGGGAGTGCCGTCTTCGGTAGCGTGCGGAAATTCGAGAAACAGTGGGCGATTGATCGGCAAGCCGTCGTGCGATGTTTCCTCAGCCACGGTGTAAAGATAAGGCATCAACCGATATCGCTCTTCAATGTAGCGGCGGCGAATCGCTTCCTGCTGCGGGCCGTCGACCCATACTTCGTGCATGCGCGTTCCTTTTGCGGAGTGGTCACGATCGATGGGTTGAAAGGCTGATAGTTCAATCCACTTGGTAAGCAAGTCAGCCGGCGGTGAACCAGCGAACCCGCCCACATCCGCTCCGGACAAAGAAAAGCCACTCAGTCCGAGGTTGACGATCTGCGGCACCGTCATGCGCAGGTGATTCCAGGTGGAACTGTTGTCGCCGGTCCAGGTTGTACTGTAGCGCTGACCACCGGCGTAGCTGGCACGAGACATGACAAAGGGCCGCTCGTTCGGCCGAAGCGCGAGCAGGCCTTCATACGTGCCGCGCGCGTTCTGCATGCCATACACGTTGTGGATTTCCAGATGAGGGGCGGTGCGCTTGTTGAAGCCGGGCTCGTCGATGCGATGCTGAACATCGTCTGGCATGGTCTTGGCGGGGGTCTCGAACACCGCAGGCTCGTTCATGTCGTTCCAGAATCCGGCGACTCCATCGTCAACAAACGTCTTATAGAGCGATCCCCACCATTGCCGTGTCTGCGCCCGGGTGAAATCCGGAAAGACCGCGGGGCCAGGCCACACCTTCCCTACGAAAGTAGAGCCGTCCGGATCCTTCACAAAGTGATCGCCCGCAACCCCGGTGTCATATGGTGCATAGCCGGCGTTCGGCTGCCTGGCGATGTGCAGATCTGTAATGACAACGAGCTTGAACTGATCTCGCGCCAGATCATGTACCATCCCGGAAAAGTTTGGGAATGCCTTCTCATTTACGGTGAAGGGCCAGTTTTCGTGCTGGAAGTCGATATCGAGCCAAAGTACGTCAGAGGGAATGCGATCTTTGCGCAGCCTTGCAGCGACTTCTTTTAGTTGCGACTCGGGAAAATAGGTGTAGCGAGATTGTTGGAAGCCGAGAGCCCACATGGGCGGCAGCGGAGTAGGCCCAGTGAGCCACGACCAGGTGGAAACTACTTCCTTGGGTTCAGGACCATAAAGGAGGTAGTAGTCCAACGGACCGTTCAGAGCGCCGAAGGTGTAGCGGTCCGGATCGCCACGGCCAAAGTCAAAATTCGTCCTCCAGGTGTTGTCCAGAAACACGCCCAGGGCACGTCCGTGATTCATGTCGATAAAGAAGGGAATGCTTTTATAGATGGGATCCGTAGACTCCTGCCAGCCAAAGGAGTCGGTGTTCCACATGGTGAATGCTTCCATCTTCCGATCAAGCGGTCCTGGCTTGTCGCCGAGCCCAAAGAAGTGGTCGCTCCATGTGCCCTGCTTGCTTACTTTGAAGGTCGCTCCGTCCCATCGAACCGGCGCTGCATCGCGTTGGATGACGTTACCGGCAAGATCGGCGACGGTAAGCTGCAGTTGATCATCTGCCGTCACCCGGAGTTTCGCGGTGGCAAACCCGTGTGACTCTGCCACGACTGCAACCCGGCTGGAACGGGCCGATGGGAGAACTGCCCAGGAGGCATCTTCGGGCGCAGCAGAGCCTTTCCACATGCGTACGCGAAGCACGTCATCGCGTAATGCAGTCACTTCAAGGGTCGATCCATTGGCGGTCACCGTCATTCCAGCAGGCGTCTGGGTTAGCTGTTGAGCCCCCGACTTCACGACTAAGAAGCAGGCAACACTCATGAAAGCGGCGCGGGCCCAATTTCCTGCTGATGTTGCCATGGTCTTCCCCGCAGTCTTTTGCAGTGACCTTTAGTTGCATCGTGTCCAAGCTTCCACTTGAAGATGGACAACCGGCGGCCGAACTACTGGTCGGCTGACAGTATACCTATCGTAGGAGTTGCCCGCCGCCATGGAACGGCGGGGCTAGGGTGAAGCCACCAAAAGGGAATTGTGTAAACAGCGGAAGGAGGTGAGGCGGGCGTCCGATGGTTCCTTCGGGTTCTCACCACCCTCTAAGAGCCTTCGTCGCTCTCCGGCGCCAAGCGGGGGGAAGGTTGAACTAAGCCTGAACTGCGCTTAGCCCTTCTTCCCAACGAGTTCCCGCAGCCATCGGGGCCACCATGACCCGGGTATCGCGTGCAAGATAAGGCCCACCGCAAACCCGGCCATACCATTGCCAAAGGCCACCCACTCCGTCATAGCCGCACCCTGCTGTGGGCTCCTGCGCCCGGTTGCTCGCGTCGTAGCCAGTTGAGGCTGTCCGGCATAAAGATCGACGGTGTCAGGGTTTCCATATCTCGTTCATCGGCCAATTCGGTCGCCCAGTGAAAAAGAGGAACAGTCGTCACGCGCGATTCCAAGCCAAGGCCTTCGCACTGCGTATCGCAGTGAACAGGCCGCGGATATCAAGTTCGAATTGTGGAAGAAGACCAGCGGCACCCCTGATGTCTTTGCTCCGCCCCATTTGTTCGATCTGGCTGGCCCTTTGCGATATCCCTGGAACACACAGGTAACCAAACTCTCCCTTCAAGGTGTGGGCAGTTGTCTCTACTGTCTCCGCTATCCCTTGTTCCACG
>Ga0302325_10009553_pt1 | contig 21155 bp, 14 predicted proteins | sample Palsa_T0_2_FD_201948 | JGI IMG/M metagenome (GOLD analysis project Ga0302325, IMG submission 201948) | Peat permafrost microbial communities from Stordalen Mire near Abisko, Sweden - Palsa_T0_2 | ecosystem: Environmental > Terrestrial > Soil > Palsa > Peat permafrost | place: Sweden: Abisko...
GCGAGATGTGGGATACCACTGCTCTTTTCCCTCTGACCCTCGATTTCGTCCGGCTCACTTAGCGGTCAACATTGGTGGTATCCCATATCTCGCAAAAAACGAGCGAGATGTGGGGCCCACCCGTCGTTTGCTGAGGGAACGAGGGCTCGTTCTATTCATTTGTGGTTCTGCTAGGGCACAGACCCCGCCGGGACTCCATTCTGAACTAGCGTTCTCACGCAGACACCGAAGCTTGACCAGCGCTACTGTTTTCGCGTGGCGCAATCAGGCAGGCGGGTCAGCATCTGGCGAACGTCGCGAAGTCCCGGGCTGTATTGGAGCGTCTTCTGGAGAGTAGCGCGAGCCGTTGCCGCATCACCAGCTATGCATTCCACCTGTGCGAGGTTCTTCGCCAGCCCGGCAACGTCTTCATTCCGTTCGAATGCAGGGCGCAAGAGCGAGATCGCTCCCTGCAAGTCTCCTGATTTAGCCAGCAGGGTGCCTAGATTCGATATTGCGATCAGATTGCGGGGATCCAGTTTAAGAACCGCTTGAAACAACTCCTTGGCCTGTTTATAGTCTCCGCGCTCTTCACTCAAAATGCCCAACGCCGCGAGGGCATCTTTATCTACTGACAATTCAGGCTTGATGACCTCCAACCACTCATAGGCTTTTTGCTGCAGCGCGAAGTTTCCCTCGAGCAAACCCTTATAGTAGGCGAGCGCCACATCGCGTCTGGTCGTACCCGGGGAGAAGACCGGAACGAGTGTGTCGCCCCCCGCGCTCGGGTTTGCGGTCATCATCGGGGCTTCTGGATATTTCAGGATGCGGTGATCGGTCCAGGCTACGTGCGGAATATTCTCGGCGCCGGTCCGCTTCATATGGCAACTGGTGCAGTCGGGATTCTCCGGATGATGCGCGGTGGCGAAGGTAGCGCCGCTGTGACAAGCAAGACATTTCTCACGGTAAAACGCCGCTCGCTCCTGCGGCCCAGTGGGAGTGTAGTGGGGATCGTGACAGCTCATACACGACATCGCGTCGCCGCTGGTTCGCTTGCACATGCTCAGACTCAACTGCTCCACTTCGCTCACACCACGTTTGGTTGCACCCTGGCCGCTGTAGACGAAATAAGTCAGGTAGTCCGAGATGGGATTGCCTGGCTTGAAGTCCAGCGCCGAATGACCCACGCGCTCTACCGAGATATCTCCCTCCAGGTGACAACTGATACAAACAGAATCCCGCAGTGCGGCACTGAGCTTAGAAGGGTTAACCAGCCCCGCCTTGCCGCCGGTCACGAGGTGTTGTCGCGTATCTCCATGGCAACTCTCGCAGGTGATGCCCGCATGGAGAAAGGGCAGCCCACGATAACGACTGATGGTGCCGGAATCGGCGTGCTGTACCGCACTCATATGACAGCGCAAACACTCCGCCTGCACAGGCAGCGCCGGAGGCGCCTGGGTCATGGATTCGAGGCCGGGCTTCATGTCCAGACTTTGGGAAGCGGAGTAGTAGGCAATGGGAGACTCAAAGAGGTAGCCATTGAGCGAGTAAAGGTAGGTCAAGCCAAGGTGCCCGGATCCCAGAAAGTATTCGAGCTTCCGGCTGGCGGAGACCTCCGGGTCTTTCGCATCCTGGTAAGTCAACATCAGTTGCGAGTCTTGGAGAGACAGACTGTATTTCACGCCGGAGAGCTTATGCTCGAACGCTCCGGTCTTCACTCTCTCCGCTGCAAGGCCGCTCGCGTTTGCCATCGGTGTAGCGAGATAGCTATGCAGTATCTCCGCATGACAAGAGCCGCAACTGGCGTCTGCCGCGCCCACGGGCGTCGCCACGTTAACCGGGGCTTGCTGCGCGTTCCCCAGAATTCCACAAGACAGCCCGAAGGCGAGAAGCGCCGCTCTGCATGCCAGAACCATCGGGTTATTTCGGTTGGCCCCGCTTGATCGAGGGAAGCATCGGCTTCTGCAAGGGACAGGACGCGCAGAGTTCACTGATGATTCCTTTGCCTTCCTCGACAGTGTAGATGCGATCCACCGCGCCCAACCGTATCTTTTCGAGCGTCCCGCCAGGCCAGTGGATCTCGACAGCACTCACGGTCTTGGCATCGCCTAATCCGAAATGGACCCGGGGATCATTCGATGATGCGAAGCTGCCGCCGCTAAGGACGTCTCCGCGCTGCGTTTGGTTGGAGGATGTCAGATAGACGGTAGCGCCGACAGCATCGCGCGGGCTCTTTGGTCCTCCCAGCAGTCTCAACTCGATCCAGTGATGGCGGTCGTCATCAACGTTGCGCAGCAGAGTGGGCGGCGCATCGATGTTGTTCAAGACAACATCGATCTTGCCGTCGTTAAACAAATCGCCAAAAGCGGCGCCCCGCGCGGGAATAGCGACTGCAAGTCCGGTGCCTTCGACGGCCGGTACAAGCTCGAACTTCTTTCCTAAGACATTCCTGAAGAGCAGCGGGCGCTCGGCGAAGCTGGTGCCCCAGTCGTGCCGATCGACCTCCGGGTATACGTGCCCGCTGGCTATGAAAATGTCCTTCCATCCGTCGTTGTCGTAGTCGATAAACCCGTCGCCCCAGCTGAGAAAAGGAATGGTCACGACAGCCAGACCGGCATCGCGGCTGACATCGGTGAAGCTAAGATCGCCTTCGTTGCGATAAAGGACTTTGTAGTCGTCGGAGAATGTGGTGTTCAAAATGTCCAGCCTGCCGTTATTTTCATAGTCCCCCAGCGCAATCCCCATGCTTGCCGTCTCGCGCCCCTCTCCGTTCACAGCGTAGCCGGACTCAAAACTAAGATCTTCAAAGGTCCCGTCCCCTTTATTTCGGTAAAGATAGTTGGGCGTAGAGTCGTCGGCTACCAGCAATTCGGGACGGCCATCCCCGTTGAGATCGGCAAACACGGCCGTAAGTCCGAAGTAACCGGGTGCGTCGGCCACCCCTGCCTTGGCGCTCACATCGGTAAACGTGCCGTCGCCGTTGTTGTGAAAGAGGTGGTCATGCTCTCCTTTCAGGCCGCGTGGACCACAGAAGACACTGACCCCACGGTACTGGCAAAAGTTAGAGACGACCCACTTGGAACCGGCCGCGGGAGGATCGTTGAAGTCGTAGGAGGCATACCCTGGAACAAACAGGTCAAGCTTTCCGTCGCCGTCGTAATCGCCAAAGGTCGGACCTGTGGACCATGTACCCAGCGTGACCCCTGCTTTTTCCGCCACATCGGTAAAGGTGCCGTCGTGATTGTTGTGGTAGAGCCGGTTATTGCCTACGTTGGTGACATACAGATCCGGCCACCCATCATTGTCGTAGTCGCCTACGGCTACGCCCACTCCCCAACGATCGTTGGTGACGCCTGCCTTTTCCGCGACGTTGGTAAAAGTGCCATCGTGGTTGTTATGAAAGAGCGCGGCATGCGGCGAGGGAGCTTTGCCGCTGAGCGCATCGTAGGTCATACCATTGACCAGATAAATATCGAGCCACCCGTCATTGTCGTAGTCGAGCAAGGCGACCCCGCCCCCCAATGATTCGACAATCAGGGCCTTCGCCGCGGTTCCACCTTCGTACTTCCAGGTGGCGAGGCCGGAGGGGCGCGAAATATCCTCAAAGACGACCGGGCCCTTCTCTACGACCCCTCCTGCGGTGATAGGGCGATTTTCCGCATCGTGTATGGGTGCGTATACGCCGGCTGTGCTGGCTCCGCCTTGCTGAGTGGCCATCGGCGCCGGCGGAGATTGTTGAGCGTGAAGGAGCGCTGCAGGAGAAAACAAGAGAAGCAACGCCGCGAACGAGAAACCGGGGAGGAGCACGGCGGGCCCTCCACGAAAAGCGTGACTTTTAATGCGATGTACTCTTGATGGAGATGGCATCGCTTGCCTGTCCTGCCACCGCTTCGCTTGCTTCCCGTTGCAGCTGGGCATAGGTGCGCAGTTCCTGTTGCGCCTCGGTCGTCTGTCCGTCTGCTTTATAGACCTGGGACAAAAGAAAGTGGATTGATGGTTCTTTCGGGCTGTCCTTTTCCGCCATCAGCAGATCGGGTAACGCTTCCGTTTGCCGGCCCAACTTGATCAGCGCCCGGGCACGGTCGACCCTGGCCTGCATGAGCTTGGGACAGCGCTCGATGGCTTGATTAAGATTCGAGAGAGCGTCCTCAGCGGAGCCATTCGCTTCCAATGTGGCATTGGCCAGCTTCCATCGAGCAGTGCAATTGTTGGGGTTGTTTGCCAGCTCAGATTTGAATTCGGATTCTGCCGATTCCCATTTGCCTGTCACCCAGAAAGTGTTTCCCATGTGCTCGTGGGTACCAGGCTGCTGAGGCGCCAAGTCGGTCGCCTTCTTGTATTCGACGAGCGCTCCATCGTAGTTGTGCATGCTCTCGTCAATTTCGCCCGCGACCAGATGAGCGGTGACTGAATTCGGATCGATCTGATTGATCTGTCCCAGAGCGTCCTCTGAGAGCTGGAGATAGGTCTTGCCCAGTAAATACCATGCCTGCTGGTCTTTGGGATGGCGGTCCAGGTAGCTTCGTAGATAGGGCGTGGCTGCGTCATATTTTCCCGAATCGATGAGGTCACGCGCCAAGGCCATCTGCAAGTTGTCGTCGTTGGGATTTGCTCGCACGGCCGCTTCCAATAATGGTTCGGCCTGCTCATGATCACCCATCTCGTGGTAGCTCATGCCTAGCAGCGCAGAAGCAGTGGGCATGTCAGGATTGATGTCCAATCCTTTTTTGAGAACCTCGGCCGCATGGGAATAGTCATGCTGGTTGAAATAGAGCATGCCGAGGTTGTTATAGGCAGGTGCCAGGTGGGGCGCCAACTTGAGCATGGCGCGATACTTTTCGATTGCTGCAGCATTATCGCCGCGTTGCTGAGCTGCTTTGGCCTGCTGGTAAAGTTCCTGCACCTGGGGCGTGACTTCATCCTGTCCGGAGGCTTGCGCCCAGGCCGCCAAGGCCGATAAGGACAAGCAGAACAGCGCTGCCAAGCGAAGCCGAAATCGCGGATTCATAGCAAAGCCATTATATCGGCGCACCTAGAACCGAGGTCGAAAAGGAAACGCCGGACTGGGCCACAGTCCGGCGGGAGACAAGTGTGCAGCGGATGATTCGGGCCGCCCGATTTGCCTGCGGCCCCTGAAATACATGAGCTTAGAATTCTATTCGGAAGCTGACCTCTCCTTGTCGATTGACGGGCTTATTCCCTTGATCACCCTGCGTGATTATCTGGCCAAACGTGCCATCGCTGGCATTGGCGTCAGGAGGATAGAACTGGGTTCGATTGAAGAGATTGAAGTAATCCACTTGCAGGATGCCTGTGAAGCGCTCTCCGAAATAGAAGCGCTTTCTCACATTGGCGTTCTCGTTGTACAGGCCAGGGCCACGCAGTTCGGGATAATTTCTTATCGCATTGCCCAGGACATACTGCGACGGCGTAACCGAGAACCCCGCGGGGTTGAACATCTGAGCTACCGATGCCTTGCCTGTGAAAAAGTCCTTGGCTTTGCTGTACGATGCGGTGCTGAGCGCGACACCGGGATTGCGGTTAGGGCGCAATACGACGTTCGGACCGGAAGTAGATTTCCCTGGATAGGGGTCTCCATTCTCCTGGATTTGGCCATTATTGCAACCACACAACGGCTGGCCCTCCTCGTAGTCGAGGATCCAGCTGATCTGCCAGCCACCTAAGAGCTGCCCAGTCAATTTGCGATTGTTGAAGTACGTCTTTCCCGGTCCAATCGGCAGCTCGTAGGTTCCGCTGGCTTTGAACGTGTTTGTCTCGTCCGCACCGGAAACTGCCCACTCAGGCTTCTGGTTGTATTTGTTGAGAGCGGCGGCAGTAAAACTGCTAAAGCCGCTGCTGGTGTTGTCCCATAGCCTTGAAAGCGTGTAACCGGCCAGGAAAGAGAGACCATTCGTGAAACGCTTCTCCGCCTCGATTTGGGCTGACTGGTAGTAAGTCGTCCCGGATCCTTCAAAATTGTTGAAGACATAAGAGTACTGCGGGAACGGGGTGAGCGCCTGTCCAACGGTCGCCGAGCCACCGAAGTCGTTTACAAAATTTGCATAGGGCACTGTATAGCCTGCAGCTTGGGCGCTCCCGTCGGCAAAGCTCAAGCCAAGAGTGCTTCCCAGAGAGAAATACTTGGGATCGAGTTGGTTGGGCGTGTTCAGCTGGCTGGGAAGATGGATGACGCGATTTCCAAGCCAGGCGACGTTGACAAAGATGTCATACGGCACGCGCCGTTGCAGGTTCACATTCCATTGCTCGCTGTATGGCGCGTAACCGTCGTTCTTGCTGAAATCGTTGATTTGCGTGCCATTGCCCAGGCTGGTACTAAAGGGGGTTGCCTGGGGATTGGGGAGTTGAGTTACGTCCCAACTGCCGAAGGACGACTGATTGGTACCGGTGGTGCCGCGGGTGAAGGAACCAACCAGCAGATTGCCATAGTTCACTGCAACCTTATTGGTCCCATACTCATAGGCGCCGCCGTTCAGGAAAGCAACGCTGAACCCTCCCTGCAGAACCATCTTGTCGCTTAGCTGATACGCAAAGCCCAACCTGGGCCCGAAATGTCCCCAATGAAGATCGGCCCGCGTGTAACCCGCACACCCGGTGCAGTTGCCAAATTTCGTAGCGGCTCCTAGTAATCCACCGGCTCCAGGATTGGCACCCGTGGGATTGAAAAACACGATCAGGTTGTTGTTTTCCGTGAAGGGCACCATGATGTCCCAGCGCAGGCCCAGATTCACCGTGAGCTTGGGTGTCACCTTGATGTCGTCCTGGACGTAAGGTGCGATGAGGAAATTACGGAGACGGAGTTCCTGAGAGTTGGCGCGATTGACCGTATCAGGAAGACCGAGCAGATAGCTCGCAAAGGCGCTACCGTAAGAGCCGAAGTTCGGATCGTTGGGGTTGGGGGTAGACGTAGTCTTTTGGCTGAAAGCGAACTGTCCTCCCGCCGTTTGTTCCTCGTTATCATCCTGGTAGGAGCGGCGGAATTCGCCACCGATATTAAAGGTGTTGCGGCCTTTGGTCCACAACCAGTTGTTCACGATCGCGATCCCCAGCTTCCGGTTGATGGACTGTAACCAGGATCCTTGCGTGCCCCAACTAGTCGGTGTGTGCTGTCCGTCAAAGGTAATGTAGGCCGGAATGACGCCATCCTGCACGGCAGGAAAGTCGTACTTGGTAATGTTGAACTGGTTGTTGATCTCACCCAGCCACCCAAAGCCGGCGGTCATCACCAGGTTCGGAGTGACCGTGTTGTCGTAGGTCAGCATAAAGCCGGTCCCCTTCGCGGGTTCGTACTTCTGGCTGTTCAGTGGGTTGGGAGCAATGACAAAATCTGCGGCCGGAGTGCCATCAAAGCTGTAATTGCTAAAGGTATTCCGCCACTGACTGTAGTGCACGCTTTGCGTCGCTCTCAGCTTCTGATCGATAGTGAAGCCCCAGACGTGCTGGATGTGAGGATTGATAAAGGGAGCATAGCTCTTGTTGCTGTCTAGTCCTCCAACGCCACTGCCGGGACGGTCGGGATTGGGTAAGTATTGCAGGAGACTCGCCGAATTTGCGCTAATGCGGTTCGGCGGAATCACATTCAATCGCCCGTTGTACTGGAATTGCTTGCCGGTCGTTGGGTCGTAAATAGGGATGAGTGCGCCCGTGGACCCATCGACGAAGTCAGTGAAGACGCCGGTCTTTTCAAGCGCGGTTGGCACGGTATTGGGGGCCGAGGATTCGTTGTTCTGCTTGTACCACTCCTGACTATAGTGTCCCCACGTCCGGTCGCGCCCGTTGTAGACCTTGGGAATCGCTATCGGTCCTCCTACAGTGAAACCGTAGTTGTTTTCGTGGTCAGTGGGTGGAGTGTTGGAACCACCCCACGCCGGGCCGTTAAAGAATCCAACCGAATCGAAAAAACTGTTGCGATTGATCTCGAATAAATCGCCGTGATAGCGATTGGTACCAGAAGCCATCTGGTAAGTCAGCGCGCCCTGGCCGAGACCATACTGCGCGGAGAAGGTGGAGCGCTCGACGCGGAATTCCTGCACCATTTCGTAGGGCGGATTGAAGTTGGTGGTGTAGCCTTCGGTTTCCGGTTGGGGGGCTGGGATGCCGTTGTAGAGGATCTCCTCTTCAAAGTCGACGCCGCCGCCGATACGGTGAGAGAACGCGCTGCCTGTCGTGCCAGGCGCGAGAAACTGCAGCCCGTCGATTTGCCGTCCCCGGCCTGTAACTTCTACCGGCAGGGCGGCGACCACCGCCGGCTCTACCGTGGACCCAAGTTGCGGCTGGGTCGTGTTCAGGGCGATAGCATCTGCGGTTACTTCTACTGTTTCCGATGCCTGGCCGGTGGCCAGCGTGGCGTTGACAGTGGAGGTGACGGTGACCTCGATGTTGATGCCGTCCTGCACCGACTTCTTAAAGCCGGCTGCCTCGATGGTCACGGAATACACGCCGGGTGTCAGGCCGGTGACGGCGTAGGTGCCGGCACTGCTGGTAGTAGTATGGTTCGCAACACCCGTTGCCGTGTTGGTAATGGTTACAGCCGCGTTCGGGACGACCGCGCCACTGGGGTCAGTGACTGTGCCAGTGATGCCGGCGTTGGCCTGCCCATAAAGGAACTTTGCGGATGAGAAGGTGAGGAAAAAGGTAAGAAGAACCAAACCAGCGCGCACGAAACTACGAAGACTGCTCCAAACCTGAGACATCGCCATCACTCTCTCCAAAGACGTACAAAAAAATGAACAATCTGCCGCTTACCACAAGGGCGGCGACATGGGCCCCTGTTTCCCGGGTTCTCGAAGACAATCGGTTTTCTTATTTAGTGGAATCGTTCCCAATGGCCGCCACTATAGAAATTCCAGGTCAACGATGTCAAGGAAAATCGTTTGCCTCTCGGCAAACATAACCTCGCCCGACACCAAATCCATCACTCGGCGGATTACCCAATAGCTCGATATTGGCTGGATATTAGCTAGATGTTTTCTTCGGGTAACCAACTACTTACGTGCTCGGATAGATCTGGGTTGCTCCCAAGAGCCCCCGCGCGCAGGCAGAATTCCTGGCGGATTTCGATCCTTCCCAACAGGGCCTATCCACTGACTTCTATATAGAAGTGAAGCTATACTGGAACGGTTCATCGCTTGGTAGATTCCCTGAAGAGCGATATGCCAACTAAGACCACTTCGATTCCGCCACTTCCGCTGTTTTCGGCGGTCTTTCTTCTTTCCGCCTGCTCCGCCTTCGCCCAAAGCACCGCGTGTTCCGCGGTGTCCACCCACGAGGCAACGCCGGCCGAAGTGGCCTACCAGCAGGCGAAATATGAGAGTGCTGAGAGTCTTTACTTGCAGGCACTTTTGCAAAAGCCAAACGATCCGGAACTGAACTCTGCCTTGGTTCACACTCTGTTGCATGAAAGCAGGACCTCCGACGCTTGGAATCGCGCGAACAAGGCTGTCGCCGATGATCCGCGCTCCGCGCTCGCTCTCACGGCTCTGGCTGAAGTGCAGTTAAGAAAAGGACAACCGTGGCTCGCGTTGCAGACCCTCGATTCCGCCGCGGCTGGGGACCCTTGTTATGCACGCATACACCTGATCCGCAGCCGTGTCTTTCGCATTGACTCGATGTATGCCTCGGAACGCGCCGAGCTGCAAGCCGCTTATCAGATCGACCCGTCCGACCCGGACATCCGACGCGCATGGCTGCATACCGTTAACCCAGCCAATGACATTCAGCGCATCGAGGACTCCCTTGCCACCATGACCAATCTCGATCCTGAAATCCGGGAAAAGGCCCAGGCGTCGGCGAATTCCATGATGGGCCTCCTGGCAGAGACCTCGCAGACTTGCCAGAGCGCTCCGATCACAGCTCCCGTCACTCTCCCGCTCGTGCCTGCTTACGAGAACGTCAAACAAATCAGCAGTTACAGGCTTGGGGTGCAATTCCCGAAGGGCAACGCCAAGCTGATAGTCGATACCGCTGCGTCCGGTCTTTACATCACTCGGACCCTGGCCGAGAGCGATGGCTTTCAGCGCGCAGAGGGCGCACCCGCCAACACGGTCCAAGTTGACAGCATTCACATTGGGCCGCTCGAGTTCCGCAACTGCATGGTTGGGGTAAGTGATACGCCCTTCGCAGATGGCGTGGAAGGCTTCATCGGCACGGATGTCTTCGCTCCCTACCTAGTCACACTCAACCTTCCGGAGGCGAAACTGGAGGTCGAGCCGCTTCCTCACCTCCCCGGCGAGCAGAAGAGCGCTCTGCCCGGAGACCGCTATCTCGCGCCGGATGTGCGCAGCTATACGCCCGTTTACCACAAGAATCAGTATTTGCTGGTTCCGGTAATGCTCAACAAGAAGGACCGCCGGCTTTTCGTTCTCGATACGGGTATTCGCCTCAGCACCATGACCTCGGAGGTAGCTCATTCCATCTCCAATACTCGCCTGAACTTCACCAACGCGGTGCGGACCGTCTCCGGGTCAACGCTGCAAATCTATCGCGACAACTTCGACCTTCAATTCGCCAACCTTTCGCTGGACAACCAGGGCCACATCCTGGAGTTCGATCCTTCGGCGGTTGATCAGAATGCCGGGATGGAGGTCGCCGGAATGCTCGGCTTTGACATCCTGCATTCGCTCGTCATACACCTCGACTATCGAGATGGGCTGGTGCAGTTCGATTCCCCGGCTTCCAGCCCCGCTCGAACGACTGTTGCCTCCTCCAATACGGCTGCCCCACCTCCCTCTGGCAGAGATGGATACAACTCGGGCTGCACCACCCAGTATGCGAACCAAAACGAGGATCATCCGATCGCCTCCACTGTCCAAGGAGGCGTCATAGGCTGGCTGGACTCAGCGCACCTCAAGCCGGGACAGCCGGTCACTGTCAGAGTTCTTCGCGACTGGATAGCACGGAGCTGCACGCTCCCCGCGGGAGCTACACTCTACGGGCACGTGCTGGCGGCTACTGCTTCCAAGAGCTCAGGCGCCTCCGAGCTCGCCATCGTCTTTGACCATGGCGACTGTTCCGGTCACCCTAAACAGGAGCTTTCGCTCAGGATCATCGGTATGGCCGGAGCTGATACACCGTACTACGGAGTCCATAACGCCACGCCGACGGAGGTCCGGGGCGGAGCGAAGGCAATCTCCGATACCGCTGCAGCGATGGGTATTGCCTCAGACGACAATATGAAACCCGCAGTCGAGATGGTCCGCCCCGGCATCGTTGCCGGCATCCCGCATCTTAAGCTCATCCCGGAGGGCGGCCCGCAATGTAGCGCAATGCTTACCAGCGAACAACATAGTGTCCATCTCGGTGCCGGAACAGAGTTCATCATGACGATGCAGAGTGTGATCGAGTAGGCATGCCAGAACCAGGTGAACTGCATCGCAGCCGGTTTGGCAAAGTCTGCTATTGGTTCCTTTTGTTCTTCTGCATTCTCCCGCCATGGTGGAGGGGATGCAATGCCCACGGCCAGGAGCAGCCCAGCTTGTCCCAGAGTTCTGCCTCGTCCCCTCTGCCGCCGTCGGCCCCACACGACGCACAGACCGGACCGGGGGACGCACTGTTAACGCAGGCCAGAACGGCGATTCAGGCAGGATCGTTTTCCAGCGCCGACGCTATGGTCCGGAAATATCTTTCACAGCAGGATGCTTCCGCGGACGGACACTACCTGCTCGGCTACATCCTCTCGCACGAGGGAAAGGCCAAGGAGTCTTTGGCCGAGTACACACACGCGGCGCAACTGCGCACTCCTACAGCCAACGACCTCAAGGTGGTCGCGGTGGATTATGTGCTTTTAGGCGATTTGGTGGACGCGGACCGATGGTTGACGAAGGCGCTCAGCTGGAATCCTTCGGATGCGGACGGTTGGTACTATCTCGGCCGCACCAAGTACAACGAGAATCGCTTTGCTGAAGCCATCGATGCTTTTCAGAGCTGCCTCAAGCTCGATCCGCATAACGTAAAAGCGGAAGACAATCTGGGGTTGTCCTATGAGGGTCTCAATCAGACGCAACAAGCGATCCAGGCTTTTCAAACGGCCATTACCTGGCAGGCCGAGGAAAGCAAGAAAGATGCTCAGCCATACTTGAATCTCGGAATGCTGCTCGCAGAGCAAGAACAGCCGGATGCCGGTCTGGTTTACTTGCAAAAGGCAGTCGCATTAGCGCCCGAAAATGCGAAGGCACATGAGCAACTGGGACGTGCCTATCTCAAGTTGAAGCGATGGAAAGACTCACAGGACGAACTCGAAAGAGCTGTACAACTGGCACCGAACAGCTCCAGCTTGCATTATGAGTTAGGCATCAACTATCGCGATCAGGGGTTGAAAGATCAGGCCAGGAAAGAGTTTGACCGTTGCACAGAGCTGAACGCAACCCACTCGTCAGTGGACACTCCGAATGAATAACTGAGGTGAGCCATTGAGAATGGGGATAGCTATTCTGCCGGGTTCCCTGCTTTGCTTTTTGGCTTTCATTTGTGTGCCCCGTGCTGATGGTCAAGCCAAAACCTCGCAAATTCCAGTGCAAGCCGTTGTATCGTCTGAGCCATCCAAGATGCTAGCGACCGCACCGCGAGAGGGCCTTATCCACCTCGATGTGGCTGCAACAGATCGTGAGGGCAAGCCATTTTCAGAACTTGCTGCGAAGGATTTCACGCTGTTGGATAACGGCTTGCCGCAGAAGATCCTTTCCTTTGCGGCATCGAACGCAGCCACTGATGAGAATGAGCGGCTTACTGAAGTGGTGCTGGTTCTGGATGAAGTCAACCTTTCGCATTTGCAGTTTGAAACTGTGAAGGATGAATCGATAAAGTATCTGCGGCAGAATGGCGGACATCTCGCACAACCGGCATCCGTCTACTGGTTCACGACTGTCGGACTGTTCGCATCGGCGAACCCTACGACCGACGGCAATGCTTTAGCTGAAGATGTTGCTCATCACCGCCCACCCCGCGAGCTCTGGACGATTCCGCGAAATCGTGATCCGCACATGACGGCGGAAGCGGAGAGGTACGCACTGTGGGACCGGGACCTGCAAACGGTTTACACCATCGCCATCGAGCGGAGATACAAGCCGGGAAGGAAGCTTCTAGTGTGGATAGGCTTCGCGTGGCCCCCTCGCGGACCACTGGAACACGGGGACACTGATTTTGCTTGGCTAGTGGAGCTTTCGACGCGCATACGCGAGGCGCGGATGGTCGTCTGCCAGGTCACACCCTGGTCTGATCCGGCGGCTTTCAACTTCGACTATACGAATTACCTGGAGGGAGTTCGCGCGCCGTCGGACCTGAAAAAGCGGGACCCGGAAGCTGCACCTCCACATTTTGCGCTTCCGGTGTTGGCACTTCAGAGCGGTGGGCTTGTCCTGGACGGATCGGGCATCGTGCGCGGTATTGGACATTGTGTCGAGGACGCGAGAGCGTTTTACACAGTTTCCTTTGATCCGCCGCATGCAGCGCAGCCGGACGAGTATCACGACCTCAATGCGCAGATCGGAGAGCCTGGATTGTCAGCACACACGAACACCGGCTATTACGATCAGCCGGTTTTCTACGATCAGCCTCGCGTCCCTGCCAGACGAGTGACTGTTCAGGAACTGGAGCAGATGCTGGGAACGGCCAACGAGGAGAACGACGGCGAGTTGGCAAAGCTACTAAGTGGTCTGGAACTGAAAGAACGGCTGAGCAGCAGCCAGCTCTCACTCTGGAAGGGTCGTCTGCGGGGCAAAAAGTCAAAGGCGTCACTGACGGCTCTGGCCGATGAGTCTGCCTTTTTGGACCCTCCCGCGGCAGAGGTTCTCTTCGACCCGGCACCCGATCGTGACGCGCAGCAGCAGATGCTGTCGCGAACAGTGAAGTATGTGAACGAGGCGCTTCCTAAACTACCCAATTTTTTCGCAATACGTACAACGACCGAGTATGAACAACTGTCGCCCAAATACGGAGATACCTGGAACACCGCCCTGGCCGATCAGTCGTTGCGCGAGGCGGCGACCGAGAAAGCAACTCTCTTCAATCGGAACGGCCATGAGGAACAGGTTGCAGGTAAGAAGGGCAGTCCCCGAGCGAAGAAAAAGGACCTCAATTTCATCGGTGTTTTCGGTCCGATTCTTGCCTCCGTGCTGGTAGATTCCACACGCGCGACAGCAAGCTGATTTGGAGCCGTTGGGTTCAGAGCGAACAAGGACGGGTGGCCGTCTTTCGCTACGTTGTGCGCGCCGAGAACCCTCACTATAACGTCACGCAATGCTGCCTTGTGGGTGGGAAGACCTTTCTGGCGTCGCCCAGATACTTCGGAGAATTGGCATTTGATCCGGGAACGGGAGCGATTCTTCGACTGACGATGGAGTCGGAACCGGGATGGATTCGTGAGACGAACCTGAATCCGGTACTGCCCGTAAAGGGAGCGGCCATGATGGTTGAATATGGGCCGGTCGAGATCGGCGGAAGGAGATATGTCTGCCCGCTGCGCAGCGTCGTCACGATGCGAGTCCGGACCGTAAGGGCTCTGACCAATTGGGGCCAGACATTTGATATCTATGCGCCCTACGAGACGCTGTTGGACGACATCGTGTATACGGATTACCACAAGTTCGGTTCGGAGGCTCGCATGCTTCCCGGATTTGACGTTGTACCGGACGCAACACCTTCTCCGGGGATCAACGGTCAGGTTCCGGCGAAGCCGCCGCCCAACCACTGAAGAATCCCCGTCTTACGGTCAATGGAAGTTTTTCACCAGCATAATTTGGCTGATCAGGTCATCCATCTGGGCATAGATAATCCACTTTCCGTCAGTGGATACGGACAGGCCCGAATAACCCCAATCCACGCGTTTCTCGAGTATTCCAAGTTTTCTAATCTGCCCCGTGATGGGATCCAGCAAATTGATCGTGGGGTGTGCGGCGTTGCTGAGATCGAGGAAGCAGATGCCGTCGCGCGCCACCGTCCAGTAACGGCCTGTGCCACGTTTGAGCAGAAGCTTTTCCTCACCACCCGTTGATGGCATCCTCCAGATACCTCCGGCTGGTTTGCTGAAATACAGCCACAAGCCATCAGGCGACTCGGCTCACGATGTGGTAATGCGCAACAGTCGAGCCGAGCATCGACATGAGAATATCATTGCTTGTGGGCCTGAAGGTTCGTTCAAGTGCTGGGATCAAACACTGCGTTGAGCGGGTAGCAGGCTGCCCGAAGCAGTAAGTCAGCGTCAAACGCCCGCGACCCCGTGCCGCTCGAGGTCTGCTCTAAACGACTGGGTAAAGACGGCCGCATAGTTGGCGCTAGCACAGCGATAGGAATCCATCAAAGCCACAGATATCGTACGCTGGAGAACATGAAGCGCGTGTTGATCTTAGGTCGAGGAGCGTCAGGCAAATCGACTCTCGCCAAGCGCTTGGGCGCGATCACCGGCCTTCCTGTGGTAGAGCTGGACAAGGCCTTCTGGCGCGCCGGCCTTGTCGCTACATCCCGGGATGAGTGGGTAGCCGTCCAAGAGAAGCTTATCGTGGACGAACGATGGATCATGGATGGTGACCTGGGACGACTCGACAGCGTCGAGGCCCGGCTTCGCGCAGCGGACACAATTATCCTCTTAGACTTCTCGTTTGTGCGCTGCGCTTGGCGAGCAATCCGGCGGTCGCGCGAGCGTGCCGACTTCTGGTGGTGGGTCTTGGCGTATCGCCGGCAAAGCCGTCCGGTTCTCATGAAGGCGATCGCTCACTGCGCAGCCAATGCGGAACTCCACGTATTTCGTGACCCTGCGTCTCTGAAACTGTTCATCCACGAGGTCGCCTGCGAATAATTGTGCTTGGCAGTGATACACCCCCGCTGCAGAAAGCCCTCAGCGATGGCTGCCACCACCGCCAGCAGAACTACCGCCGCTTGAACCGGATGAACTGGAGCCTCCTCCTCCTCCACCGCCGTGAGAGCCGCCGCCAGAGCTTGCACCACCACTTCCTCCTCCTCCGCCCCTAGAGCCCCCACCCGCGCCTCCACCTGCGGAACCGCCGTGCGAACTGCTCCCGCCGCTAAAGCCGCCGTGTCCCCCAGCAAAACTGCCTCCCCGCGCTTGCAGAGTGCCGCTGCGGTTCGAGATAGGTGCGGAGACCGTCACGCTCTTGCCTCCGTGCATCACTTGTTTGGGCACCATGAAGTTTTGTGACTTGGAATCAAATCGAATGGGAGTATTCTCTGCCTTGGCAATCTTGTTCCCGGGCAGTTGTTTCATCGCGTGCATTTCCATGTGCGGAGCATCCGCTCGTGCCAGCGGACGAAGATACGCACTGCGAAACTCTCGCGGTGGCTCCTTGAGCACATCAATCCTGTGCTCGGGCTCGAATCTTACCCGTTCGAGCGACAGTCCATTCTTGTTGTTCACCGTGAAGACTTCTTCCTTTCGGTTGATCGGCGGCCGGCCCTTGACGTCGTAGGGATGGATGGGGACAAAGCCCACCTTATGCTCGCTCTTGACCCAGCGAACCGGCTCAAGGTGGTGTCTCTTAATACCGACACACCAAACGTAGTGGTGCCGCCTCTGAACCCAGCCGCCGGCGTGACATACGGCCCAGCTCCAGGGGACTGGGTTCCCTCCCAGCCCCGTACTTACCACCCTTGCCCTGCCGGTTATCGGATCCTTTTGGATTCGGTAGCGGACGGCTGCTGGAAGACAAGGAGAGAAGGCATCCACGTCCACCGCATCAAAGGGTGTGGGCGAGCCCAGGGGTGTTAACTGCGCCCGTGTCAATCTGAGTGGACTGATAAAGTTAGCCTGCATTACATGTGCGGGCTGCCGCCAACCTGCGCCATCTCCCAGGTAGGATTTGGAAAGTTTGTCGACCGCTTGCTGCTGGTTATCGATGGTTGCCGGCTCCCAGCAGGTCCCATAGGGCGCGCATGCGAAGAATGTGCCCTGTCCCTTCATGCCTGTCAAACCGGGGAGCGGCGTCGTCAGTCCGGCAGCTTTCATCACGTCGGCCATTTCCGCCGTTCGCTGTGTAACCCGGTCAGCTACCCATTTGTCCCACTCGGCAAATGCGCCAGAGTCGCCGGGGCCCGTCCCATCGATAGGCTGGCCCTCGCGCAAGGTTACCGCCTGGCCCTTGGCGAGTACTTTCCCCGCTAGGAGGGGAAAATGAAGGCCTTCGGACTCCTGCGAAGTGACCGTCGTGGCGTCGCTATAGCTGTTGATTCGCGCGAAGACTTTGTGCGGATAGCTGGTGGCGAAGTAATCCGTGGGCGTCCTCAGAACAAATGTTTCACCGTAGATGAACGGCTTGATCGCGAGCGATACGGTGCCCGAAAGCAGCGCAACCTCGGAGTACGGAACACCACTTGTCGTGTGCAGATCGTTGAAAGTGAGAACCGAGTTCTCTCCCAGGTAGAGCGTCGAAGCGTCCTCGAACTCGATCTCCGCGCGTCCGTTGCCGGTTACCAGGCTGAAGCCGGTTTCCAGCGGCAGATCGGTGACTGCCGCCTCCCATGTTTCGCCGGCAGGTTTTTCGTTCTGCTCACCGCGCGCAATGCGTACATCGCCCTCGACATAACTGATGCGGACGATTTGCGCATAGGTGGCATCCGAGTAATGTTGTCCCAGGATGAATATGGCTTTCTTCTTCAGCTCTTCACTGGCGTCGCCATTGAGAATTTCCTGAAGCTGCGCCAGGGCCTGCGGTTCATCCAGCTCCATCAGCGAAGAGAGCGCCAGTAATTTCAGGTCATCGTCGCTCCAAACTTTGGGCTCAAGGGGTTTCCCAGCCTTGGCGTGAATCTCGATCTCCAGCGCCCCGCACTCATGGACCCAGTTGCTGGTAGAAAACTCGCGTTCCAGTTGGGCGCAGCTTTCGAGCGCAGCATTCGTTTGCCCTTGTTTGTTCTGAGCATATGCCTTCCAGTAAAGGGCCCCATCGGAGTGCTCACCATGTTGCGTGGCGAGCTTGGTGAAAACTGTTTCTGCATCCAGCCAACGGCTATCGTTGATGGCCCGCACTCCGTCCGCGTACTGACTGTCCTGTGGACTGTACGCGGTCGCGGCGCCCTCCATGCCGGACGGTGCTTCGCTCTCTGAAAAACTCAGTTCCGGCCCCATCTGGGCGAGGACAGCAAGAGGTGCAAAGACCACTGCTCCGTAGAGAGCGAAACGAAAAACAACTCCACTGCTCATATCGTGTCCCCTTTCGTCCGGCCGGCTGCAGTTGCCTGTCGCGCCGGCAATCGTGAACGCAGCACACGCACCTCAAACAGAAGTCCATCCGCGTTCATTTCCTTTTGCAGCCGGGTGAGCGTTGCTACGTTCAAGCCCCCCGGTTGGTTGGCAAGCTCTTGCAGCAAATGATCGAGGCGCCCGAGTAAGGCGGGCAGCGCAGGATCGTCGCCCGGCCTGGCATTCTGCCGGCAGATACGATTCGCCGCCAACAGACTTCGGGCTTCATCGCGCAGCGGAGATACCATCTCCCCGCTCTCGCCGTCGGCATGTTTTAGTTCCACCAGCAGCCGCTCTGAGCGGTCCAGATGGTCGCTCAGAATCACCACCACGACGCGCCCGGGCTGGGCTACATGCGCAACCTGTTGCTGCTTCGTCTGTGCGCTGATCTTCGGCGTGTTTTGCGCCTGCTTGCGCTCCCATAACCGGCCACCGATGAAGGCGCATGCCACCAGCAAGGCGCAGGCGGCGGCGTAACTCAAACCTCTCCACAGGCCGCCGCGTAACCAGTTCCCAGTTCCCGGTTCATAGGCGCGCAACGAGCCGGAAATAGATTCCCATACCTTCTCGCCGTAGTCGTTGTCCCGGTCCGGTGGCTCCGCAAACTTGACCTCTGCCAGGTCGCTTGTGAGTGCGGTGTAGGCAGTCGCGCATTCCGCGCATGCCTCAACGTGCCGCTCCACTGCAGCCCTGTCACCCTCACCGTAGGCCTGCGCGATCAACTCTTCTTCACTAAGATGCTTCATACCTTTACCCTTAATGTGGCTAGCCGCCGGCGCAGCTTTTGTACGGCGCGAAATACCGATTGTTTGGCCGTATTGGGTGGAATACCCATGGCGGCGGCGATTTCTTCCGTGGTGCGATCTTCCAGGTGCCGCAACACAAAGGCCGTTCTTTCTGTCGGCGACAGGCCGCGCATCGCGAGGTCCCGCATGGCTCCGATTTCGCCGCTCAATAGCAGACGTTCGGGGCCTGCCGCCTGATCGGCAATCTGCACGCTGCCCTGCTCTCCGTCCGTTGTCTCGGCGATCCGGCTGCTCTCATCCACCTTGCTGCCGCCAATCCTGTCCAACGCGCAGCGCACCGCAATCCGGTAGATCCATGTGCCGAAATCCGACCGGGACTCAAAACTTTCCAGCTTTCGATATCCGCGCAGCAACGCTTCCTGCACCACGTCTTCCGCATCGGCTTCATTACCGGTGATGCGAAATGCCACCCGAAATAGTCTCCCGCTATAACGCACGACCAATGGCGCGTAGGCCTCTTTGTCTCCGGCAAGAACTGCTTGAATCGCGGAGTGGTCGTCCCTATCCATGCGTAACATTAGACAGCAGTCTTCTTGCTGCGGTTAGGGGAGATTTTGCGCCTGGGGAAACCGTGAAAATGTCGACCGTTGGGACAGTCGGAATCCTTCCGAGGGGAGCACCAAGCTTGCGCGGGATACATGCCCATTCTTGGGGGGAGTTTGTTTTGAGCGTTGTGTTTTAATTGTGCTGGCGAAATCCCATCGCTCACCATGAGGATAGGAATGCATGGCAACGATAAAGGAATTCAGATGTGAAGTGTGTGGACTCGTGACCAGTAACCCCATTCACTGGTTCGTGATTCGATGCGGAGAGTCCGAACTTACCGTGCACCGATGGAACTCCGAAGCCGCCAACGCGGAAGGGGCCCGGCATTATTGCGGTGAAGCTCATGCTCAGGTGTATATCAGTCGTTGGTTTGAGTCAGTGTGCTCTCCACCAAAACCAACCTTTAGGTAGCGCCTGGGCGAGGGAATCGACGATCCGCTACGTGCCGCAGAAAGTCTGAAGGACGCATTCCTCGGGCCGGGCTGGCGCGGCGTACCGTTCCAGGACAGGCTTCTCCTCGTAGGGGCGTGACACCACCTCCAGCAATTCCTCAAACGGTTGGAAGTCTTGCCGCCTGATGGCGGCATCGAGCGCTGCCTCCACCCGGTGGTTGCGCGGGATGAACGCCGGACTTGCCATCCGCATGGCTGCAGCGCGCGCCTGCCCCGAGACCGGCTCTTCTTCCAGTCGCCGCCGCCATCCCACAGCCCACGAGTCATAAGCGCCGGGGTCGGCGAATAACCCACGTACGCCCTCATCGCCTTCCGGTCCGGCTGCGGCATCGCACAATCGCCGGAAGGTTAGGGTGAAGTCGGCTCGGTTAGCGGCCATGCGCGCCAGCAGCTCCTGAACCAGCGCCTCATCGCCCTCGCGCTCCGTGGAGAGGCCAAGCTTGCGCCGCAAGCCGGCGGCGTAAGCCCCTTCGAACTGCGGAGCAAAGGCGGCGAGCGCCTCTTTGGCCGAGGCCAGAGCCGTTTCTCCGTCTCCCGCCTCTTGCTCCAGGACGGGCAGCAACGCCTCCGCGAGACGCGTCAGGTTCCAAAGCATGGCGCGAGGTTGGTTGCCGTAAGCATAGCGTCCGTAATGATCGATGGAGCTGAACACCTTGACCGGATCGTAGGCCTCCATGAAAGCGCAGGGCCCGTAATCAATGGTCTCGCCGGAGATGGAAGTGTTGTCGGTGTTCATCACGCCGTGGATGAAGCCGAAAAGCAACCATTGTGCAACCAGCTGAGCCTGCCGTGCGATCACGCCATCCAATAGCGCCCGGTACGGCTGCTTGGCCTGCGCGGCCTCAGGGTAGTGGCGGGCGATCGCATAGTCTGCCAGCCTGCGCGTCCCTTCCGTGTCGCCACGGGTTGCGAAATATTGGAAAGTCCCGACGCGGAGGTGGCTCGCCGCTACCCGGGTCAGCACGGCTCCAGGCAACGCAGTTTCGCGCAGTACACGCTCGCCCGTCGTGACCGCGGCCAGGGCCCGGGTGGTCGGCACACCTAGTGCCGCCATGGCCTCGCTCACAATGTACTCGCGCAACACCGGGCCGAGCGCAGCTCTGCCGTCGCCCCCGCGGGAGAACGGGGTCGGCCCAGAGCCCTTGAGTTGGATGTCGTAGCGCACACCGT
>Ga0302325_10009555_pt1 | contig 21153 bp, 16 predicted proteins | sample Palsa_T0_2_FD_201948 | JGI IMG/M metagenome (GOLD analysis project Ga0302325, IMG submission 201948) | Peat permafrost microbial communities from Stordalen Mire near Abisko, Sweden - Palsa_T0_2 | ecosystem: Environmental > Terrestrial > Soil > Palsa > Peat permafrost | place: Sweden: Abisko...
TGCTGGAACTGACGAGCTGACTCGCAGACGCCCTTGATCATGATCACGACGTCGATCGCCGAGATGTCGTCGCGGACCGCGCCGGCGGCCTGCGCGCGGGCCACGAGCCGGTCGAGCACGGTCAGCATCTCGGTGTGCGCGGCCCGAATCTCCGGGTTGACCAGCCACGTGTCAGACAACGCATCGAACAGCGCACGGTCGGACTGCGAGCGGTTGATCGCCGAGTCGATCAGCTCGAACAGCGCCGTCCCCGGATCGCCGGCGTCCAGCGCCGCGTGGGCCCGCTCGATCGACTCGTGCATCCGCTCGACGACGATCGCCGCGATCAGGTGCTCCTTGGACGGGAAGTTGCGAAACAGCGTCCCGCGACCGACCCCGGCGTGGGCCGCGATGTCCGCGACCCCCACATCGAGACCGCGCTCGGAGAACAGCTCCGTCGCGGCATCCAGCAGTCGTCGGCGGTTGCGCTGCGCATCGGCACGCAGCGGCCGGGACTCTCTCTCCACCGTTCCCACATCGTGCATTGTGACACCAACTCCACGTCGCCCGGCGATCCGGCCGCCTCAGGCGACCACCGCGGTCGCCTCGCCGGCTTCGACCGCCTGCTCGACCTCGGCCAGGTGGCGCTTGCGCAGCAGCACGACCAGCAGCACGGAGGCGCCCGCCAGCATCAGCGCGGCCGCCAGGAAGGCGACGTGGTAGCCGGACACCGTGGCCGCGGCCTGCGTCGCCGAGTGGCCCGACAGCAGCCGGCTCGTCTGGCTGGCCGCCAGGGTCGAGAGGATCGCCAACCCGAGCGAGCCACCAACCTGCTGGGCGGTGTTGAACAGCCCTGAGGCCAGGCCCGCGTCATCGCCCGACACGCCGCTGGTGGCCATCAGCGTGACCGGGACGAACACCAGGCCCATGCCGATCGACAACGGCACCAGTCCGGTCAGGAGATTGCTCACGTAGCTGCCGTGGACCGGGAGCTGGGTCAGCACCAGCAGCCCGAGCGCCGCCAGCGTGGTCCCGGCGGTGGCGACGTTCCGCACGCCGAACCGCTTGATCAGTTGCTGGGAGGCGCCGGCGCCGATCATGATCCCAGCCGTCACCGGCAGGAACGCCAGGCCCGCCTTCAGCGGGCTGTAGCCGAGGATCTCCTGCACGTATAGCGAGGCGAAATAGAACATCCCGAACATCGCCGAGCCGACCAGCAGCAGCGCCGCGTCGCCGACGGCCAGCGACCTGACCCGGAAGATCGAGAGCCGCATCAGCGGCGCCGCCGAGCGACGCTCGATCGCGAAAAACGCGGCCAGCAGCACGATCCCGGCCGCGAACAGCCCGAGCGTCCGCGCCGAGCCCCAGCCGAACGACTGCGCCTTGACGATCCCGAACACGATCACGACCAGCCCACCGGTGACGGTCGCCGCGCCGGCCAGGTCATACGAGCGCCGCGCGCCCTCCAGCCGCGATTCGACGATGTAGCGCAGAGCCAGCACCACCGTGGCGAGCCCGATCGGGACGTTGACGAAGAACACCCACCGCCAGGACGCGACGTCGGTCAGGACGCCGCCCATCAGCAGCCCGACGGCCGACCCCGACGCCGCGATCGCCGACCAGATCCCGAGCGCCTTGGTCCGCTCACCGGGCTCGGTGAAGGTGGTGGTGACGATCGCCAGTGCGGCGGGGGAGACGAGCGCGCCGCCGAGTCCCTGCAGCCCGCGGCCGACGATCAGCATCCCCGACGTCTGCGCGAACCCGTTGAGCAGCGACGCGAGCGAGAACAGGATCACGCCGGCGACGAACAGGCGCTTGCGCCCGATCAGGTCGGCGGCGCGGCCGCCGAGCAGCAGAAAGCCACCGAAGATCAGCGTGTAGCCGTTGACGACCCACTGCAGGTTGGACGCGGAGAAGTGCAGACCCTTCTGCACCGACGGCAACGCGATGTTGACGACGGTGATGTCGAGCACGACCATGAACTGCGCCATGCAGGCGATCACCAGGATCAGCCAAGGGTTGAACTTGCGTCCCGCATGCGCTTGGACGGTGGTCGGCGGACTCTCGATCGAAGTGGCGCTCATCGCCTGCTGCCTCCTGGCTGGGTGGAATTCGAGCTAAACTGGACCATCGGGTCCGGTTAAGCTAGCAAATAAACGGACCGGTAGGTCCGTTTATTTGTGACCGCGTCGTATTCATCGACCGGTCCCGTTCGCGCCACGCAACGGTCGTGCCGTTGCGCACATGCTGCAGCCACCGGAATCGAGAGCGGCGCAGGCCGCCGGGTGGGTGGGTCCTATACTCACGACGGTTCGGAACCAACGAGAGATAACGATGCACTCCGCCGACCGAAGGGCGGAGCACGAAGGGAATTGAATATATGTCTGACGCCGTTACGCGCGTGTCCGTCGAGATCGAAGGCAAAGAGATCTCGTTCGAGACCGGCAAACTGGCCAAGCAGGCCTCCGGCGCCGTCGTCGTCCAAACGGGCGACACGATGGTCCTCTGCACTGCGACCGCGGGAAATCTCCGCGATGTCGACTTCCTCCCGCTCACCGTCGACGTCGAGGAGCGGATGTACGCGGCCGGGAAGATTCCCGGCTCCTTCTTTAAGCGGGAGGGCCGCGCCGGCGAGAAGGCGACGCTCACCGCCCGACTGATCGACCGGCCAATCCGGCCGCTGTTCCCGAAAGGGTGGCGCCACGAGACCCAGCTGGTCGCGTTGCCGATGTCGGTTGACCACGTCAACCCATACGACATGCTCGCGCTGAACGGCGCGTCGGCCGCGCTGATGGTCTCGAACATCCCGTTCCCGGGACCCGTCGCGGCGGTGCGGATCGGCAAGATCGACGGCAACTTTGTCGTCAACCCCGATGAGGACGCACTGTTGGCGGGGACCGACCTCGACCTGATCGTCGCCGGTACCGAAGATGCGGTCCTGATGGTCGAGGCCGGCGCCAACGAGATCCCTGAGGCCGAGATTCTCGACGCGCTCGATATCGCGCACGAGAACATTCGCAAGCTGTGCGCCGCGCAGCGTGAGCTGGCCGAGAAGGCCGGCAAGGAGAAGACGCCGGTCGAGGTGCCGGAGGTCCACGCCGACCTCTACGAGCAGATCAAGGGCTCGCACGGCACCGCGCTTGATACCGCCACCCAGGTGGAGGACAAGCTCGAGCGCCAGGCCGCGACCAAGGCCGTCGAGGAGCAGGTCCTGGAGCACTACTCCGGCAATCCCGATTCCGCCACCTACGCGGAGTACCGCGGCAACGCCCAGCGGGCGTTCGACAAGATGGAGAAGACGCTCGTCCGCGAGCGCATCGCGGTCGCGAAGAAGCGGCCCGACGGCCGCGGCACCGACGAGATCCGACCGATCTCGATCGAGGTGGACATCGCCCCGCGCACGCACGGCTCGGCACTGTTCACCCGTGGTCAGACGCAGGCGTTCTCGGTCGTCGCGCTCGGTACCACCCGTGAGGAGATGCGGCTCGACACGCTCGGGCTGGAGACGACCAAGCGCTACTTCCACCATTACAACTTCCCGCCGTTCTCGGTTGGGGAGGCGGGCTTCATGCGCGGACCCAAGCGCCGCGACATCGGCCACGGCGCGCTCGCCGAGCGGGCCCTGGTCCCGATGATCCCGAGCCAGGAGGACTTCCCGTACACGATCCGCGTCGTGTCAGACATCCTCGAGTCGAACGGCTCGAGCTCGATGGCGTCGGTATGCGGCTCGACCCTGTCGCTGCTGGCCGCCGGCGTGCCGCTGAAGGCTCCCGTCGCCGGGATCGCGATGGGCCTGATCAAGGAGGGTGACGACTACGTCATCCTGACCGACATCGCCGGCGTCGAGGACCACCTCGGCGACATGGACTTCAAGGTCGCCGGGACGTCCGCTGGCATCACCGCGCTGCAGATGGACATCAAGATCACGGGCGTCACGTTCGAGATCATGCGTGACGCCCTGGCTCAGGCCAAGGTCGCCCGCAACGTGATCCTGGGCAAGATGGCCGAGGTCATCGACACGCCGCGGTCGGAGCTGTCCAAGTACGCACCGGGCATTTCCTCGGTCAAGATCGACCCGGAGAAGATCGGGTTGCTGATCGGCAAGGGCGGCGAAACGATCCGCGCCCTGCAGGAGGAGTTCGAGTCCCAGATCGACGTCAACGACGAGGGCATGGTGCTCGTCTACGCGTCCAACCGGGAGCTCGGCGACGCGCTGGTCGCCCGGATCAGCTCGATGACCAAGGAAGTCGAGGTCGGCGACGAGTTCACCGGCAAGATCGTCAAGACGACCACGTTCGGCGCGTTCATCGAGCTCTCCAAGGGCACCGACGGCCTGCTGCACATCTCAAACGTCGCCCCGGGTCGCCGGATCGCGACCGTCGAAGAGGTGTTCAACAAGGGCGACGAGGTGGCCGTGAAGGTCGTCGAGGTCGATCGTGAGCGTGGCCGGATTGGGCTGCGCCTCGCCGACGACCCCGAGATCCAGGGCAAGAACGCCGAGGAGCTCGCGCAGATCGCCGCGGCCGAGGCCAGCCGTCCCCGCGGGGGCGGCGGCGATCGCGGACGTGACCGCGATCGCGGGCCGCGCTCTGACCGCGGCCCGGGTGGGCCTCGTAACGGCGGGCGCGACGGCGGCCGTGATGGAGGCAGCCGCGACCGTGACACTGGTCGCGTGCGTGATCGGGATCCCGAGCGTCCGCGCTCGTAGATCCGCGCGCCGGCTCACACGCTCGTTCGCTCGTGACACCGAGCCATCGGCTGACGACGCTCGATTCCGGCATTCGGATCGTGACGGAGGCAATGCCCTCCGTCCGGTCCGTGTCGGTCGGGATCTGGATCGGGACCGGTTCCCGGTATGAGTCCGAGAGCCAGGCGGGACTGTCGCACCTGCTCGAGCACCTGCTGTTCAAGGGCACCGACCGCTACGAGTCGGTCCAGATCGACCAGATCTTCGACGGGATGGGCGCCGAGCTGAACGCCGGCACCGGCAAGGAGACGACCTCGGTCTTCGCCCGCGTGATCGACGAGCATCTGCCGGCCGCGTTCGACGTGATGGCCGACATGGTGTTCCGTCCGCGGCTGGTCGAGATCGACTCCGAGCGTGAAGTGATCCTCGAGGAGATCGCGATGTACGAGGACGAGCCTCAGGAGAAGGTGTTCGATCTGCTCGGCGCGGCGACGTTCGGCGACGACCCGCTGGGCCGGTCGATCATCGGCCGGGCCGAGGTGATCTCCGGCACCGCGCGCGACCAGATCGCCGCCTTCCATACCGACCGCTACCGACCGGAGCGCATCGTGATCGCCGCCGCCGGCGCGATCGACCACGACGCGTTCGTGTCGCTCTGCGCCGAACGGGTTCCCGGTGCGCGGGCGGCGGCAGCCACGGTGTCCGGTGTCAACGGCGCCGCGCCCCCGGTGCTGGTGCCCCGCCCACGCTTCGAGCGCAAGGACACCGAGCAGTTTCACGTCTGCATGGGCGGCCTGGGCGTCTCGCGCCACGACGACCGGCGGTTCGCGCTGCGGCTGCTGGACTCGGTCTTCGGCGGCACGTCGTCCTCGCGCCTGTTCCAGGAGATCCGGGAGGAGCGCGGCCTGGCCTACTCGGTCTACTCGTTCACGACCGCCTACCGCGACACCGGACAGATTGGGTTGTACGTCGGTACCCGTGCCGACAATCTGCTCGAGGCGTTATCGGTCGTCGGCACCGAGCTGGAGCACCTGCGCAGTGAGCCGGCGACCGCGGATGAGCTGCGCCGCGCCAAGGAGAACCTCAAGGGCCGGGTGCTCCTGGCGCTGGAGTCGACCGGCGCGCGGATGAACCGGCTCGGCGCGGAGGTGCTGGCCGGCACGCCGCTGATGGAACTTGACGAGGTGCAGGAGCGGATCGAAGCCGTCACGCTTGACGACCTCGCCGCGCTCGCCCGTGAGCTATGGGCCCCCGAGCGGCTGACCGCCGCCGGGATCGGGCCCGACGCCGACCGCTTCGAGCAGGCGCTGGCGGCCGCCGGGCCGGCGCTCGCCGAAGGCTGAGCGGCGATGGCTCCGAGCGGCCCCACGCCGATCATTCGGGTCGCGGTCGCCGGCGCGGCTGGGCGGATGGGGGCGACCGTCTGCGATGCCGTCGACGGCGCCGAGGGGATGGAGTTGGTCGCGCGCGCGGACCCGGCGCTGGACGTGTCACTGACCCAGGCGCTCGCGGACGGCCGGCCGGACGTGCTGGTCGACTTCACGATCCCGTCGACCGCGGTCGCCAACGCCCACGAGGCCGTCGCCGCCGGCGTCCACGTCGTGATCGGGACGACCGGTTTCGCGCCCGCCGCGCTCGACGATCTGCGTGGCGCCGCGGCCAACGTGTTCGTCGCCCCGAACTTCGCGATCGGGGCGGTGCTGATGATGCAGTTCGCCGTGACCGCCGCCAGGCACATGCGCTCGGCCGAGATCATCGAGCTGCACCACGCGGCCAAGCTCGACCGGCCCTCGGGGACCGCGGCGCGCACCGCGGCGCTGATGCGCGCGGCGGTTGCGCAGCCGCCCGGCAGCGGCGAGGGCCCGGAGATCCCGATCCACTCGGTGCGACTGCCCGGGCTGGTCGCCCACCAGGAGGTGATCCTCGGCGACGTCGGTCAGACGCTGACGATCCGCCACGACTCGATCGACCGAGGGTCGTTCATGCCCGGGGTGCTGCTGGCCGTCCGCCGCGTCGGGTCGCTCTCGCAGTCGCCGCTGTTCGGGCTCGAACACCTGCTGTAGCAGTTCGCTCAGGCGGCCGCCGGCACGCGCAACGACTGATACACGGCCGTCTCGAAGTCGAGATAGCCGCCGACCGAGGTCGGGTCCGCGAACGGGAACAGCTGCGTCGCCCAGAAGCCGCCGACCCCGTTGCTGCGGTCGATCCAGAAGTACAGGTTGGCCAGCCCGGCCCACGCCAGCGAGCCCGCGGGCCGGCCGGTGGGGGCGTCCTCCTCGTTGATCATGAACGTGATCGCCCACGACTTCGGCATCCCCGGGAAGAACTCCGCGTCGTTGGAGAGCGCAGGGATCACGCCGGGCAGCATCTTGACCTTGAGGTCGCCGAGGTGGTTGGCGGTCGCCAGGTCGACCGTCTTGGGATCGAGGATCTGGCCATCGGGACCGGCGCCGTCGTTGAGCCACATGCGGATGAACCTCACGTAGTCCTCGGCGGTCGAGTAGAGCCCGTGTCCGGCCATATGGATCTCGGGGTCCTGGGGCAGGATCAGGTCCAGCGGCTCGATCGAGCCGTCGTCGGCGCGCTGGTGGATGCTGGCCAGCCGCGAGCGCATGTCGTCGCTCATCGTGAACGCGGTGCTGGTCATCCCCAGCGGATCGAGGATCCGCTCGCGCATCGCCTCGCCGAGCCGTTTGCCGGTGATCCCCTCGATCACCTGACCGGCCCAGTCGACGTTCGAGCCGTACTCCCAGCGCTCGCCCGGATCGAACAACAGCGGCGTGCGGATCGACGCATGGCTGGCGGTGATCACGCTCGGCTGCCCGTGCTCCTGGGCGAGCTTGAAGTAGCTCTCGTTGAAGAAGTCGTACGCGAAGCCGGCAGTGTGCGTCAACAGCATCCTCGTCGTGATCTCACGCTTGGGGGTGCGCAGCCGCGGGCTGCCGTCCTCGGCGAATCCATCGAGCACCTGCAGCTCACCGATCGCCGGCGCGTACTCGCGGGCGGGAGCATCCATGTCCAGCGCACCCTCTTGCATCAGCATCAGCGCGACCGTGCCGGCGATCGCCTTGGTGGTCGAGAAGATCGCGCAGACCGTGTCGGTCGTGAACGGCTGTTCGGACCCGAGCGTCCTCACGCCGGCGGCGCCCTCGTAGATCGTCTGATCGCGGTCGGTCGCGATCGCGCTCACGCCGGCCACCGGCGCGTCGCCGGCGACCACGCGCTCGAGGATCGCGTCAGCCGATTCCTTCAGGTCCTCTGACATCTCTGAAAGCTCCCTCTCCCTTAGACACCCGCTCCTCAGGGGCGACCCTACCGCTTGGCCGACGCCGGCACCAGCGGTGGCCGGGGATCGAGCAGCGTCCCGCGGGGCCTCGCGTCTGACCCTGGCGGCCGGCTCAGCCGGCCAGGAGCCCGCGCGCCGCGGCACGCGCCTGAGCCGCGGGGGCAACGGTGCCGAAGATCCCGGCCGTGACGATCGCCCCCTCGGCCAGCAGGTAGAGGGCGTCGGCGGCGTCGGGCGAGAGGTCGGCCGCACGGCTCAGGCCGTCGACAAAGGTCCGGAACGCGCGCTTGTGGCGGCGCGCCTGGTCGGCCACGGAGGGGGAGACTGCGCCCAACTCGCCGTAGACGTTGACCCAGGCACAGCCGCGGAAGTCAGGCTCGGAGAACCACAGCTCGAGCCAGTCGAACACCGCCAGGATCCGTGCGATGGGGTCGCGTTGGCGCTCCACGTGGTCGGTCAGCCGGGCGCGCCAGCGCAGGTCGCGGCGCTCGAGCACCGCGATCAGCAGCTCCTGCTTTGAGCCGAACGCGCGGTACAGCCGCTTGAGCGAGATCCCGGCCCGGTCACGGATCTCGTCGATCCCCACGGCCTGCACGCCGCGCGCATAGAAGAGGGCCTCGGCGACGTCCAGCACCGGCCCGCGTGGATCATCGCGCTTGACATCAAGAACCATCGTTCTCTAGTGTACGGACCGCCGATGGAGAACGTTCGTTCTCAGCCGGTGCCGAGATCCGCGCCCACCGCCACCAGGAGTTGCCGCCATGGCCGACGACCGCCCGCCGTACCCGCCCTTCACGCTCCATACCGCCCGTCAAAAGGTCCAGGCCGCCGAGGACGCGTGGAACACGCGTGACCCCGAACGCGTCTCGAAGGCCTACAGCGAGGACTCGCGCTGGCGCAACCGTGACGCGTTCGTGACCGGCCGCGCCGAGATCGTCGCGTTCCTGTCGGGCAAGTGGGAGCGTGAGCGCGACTACGCACTGCGCAAGTCGCTGTGGAGCTTTGACGGCAACCGGATCGCGGTCCGCTTCCAGTACGAGTCCCATGACGCTGACGGCCGCTGGTGGCGCAGCTATGGCAACGAGCTCTGGGAGTTCGACGAGCACGGACTGATGACCCGGCGCGAGGCGTCGATCAACGACGTTTCGATCGACGAGTCCGAGCGGCGGATCCACGGCCCGCGCCCGGACGCCGAACGCGGCGTCGAGATCCCGCTGCAGTAGCCGCCGACCCGCCCGCGCGCGTCGGCTGCAGCCGCCGCCCACCCGTCCAGGAGCCCGTGCGCCTCACCTGTCCGCCGGCGCAAGCAACTCGAGCCGATTGCCCCAGGGGTCCGCGGTGAAGAACCGCCGGACCGACGGCACCTGCTCGTCCCAGTCGACCGGGGCCCCGGCCGCGGCCAGCCGCCGCGCCAGTCCGCGCAGGGCGCCCTCGGTGCCCAGCCGAAGCGCCGGATGGGCCTGGCGTGCTGGCGTGAACGGCTCGGCGACGCCCACGTGCAGCTGCCCGCCGCACAGCGCGAACCAGACCCCGCCCCGCCGGCGCAGCGGCGGCGGCTTGTCGAGCTCGGCGAGTCCGAGCAGCTCGCCGTAGAACCGTCGTGCCTGCGGCTCGCACCCGGCCGGGGCGGCCACCTGGACGTGATCGAGCGACGGCGCCTCGGCGCCCGGAGCTGGGAACGGCGGCGTCATGTGGTTCACCTCCAATACGCTTCTGGCCGGATGCCGATCGAAATTAGCGCCGTGAGGACTCCGCCTGACCTGCGCGCGTTCGTGGCGCTTCCGTTTCGGCTGCATGCCAACACGCCGTGGATCCCGCCGCTGAAGCTCGAGCGCTACGTGTTCCTGACGCGCCGCCTGAACGCGTTCTTCACGCACGGCGAGGCCGAGTACTTCCTGGCGCGTCGCCACGGCCGGGTGGTCGGCAGGATCACGGCCCAGGTCGACTACGAGTTCAACCGGTTTCACCACAGCCGCTGGGGGATGTTCGGGTTCCTCGAGTTCGAGGATGACCCGGACGTGCTGCAGGCGCTGCTGGCGGCCGCCGACGGCTGGTTGACGACGCGTGGCTGCGAGCGGATGGTCGGGCCGATGAACTTTCAGATCAACGACGAGGCGGGGGTGCTGTTCGAGGGCTTTGACCGTGAGCCGCTGATCCGTGAGCCGTGGAACCCGCGCTACTACCCGTCCCGCTGTGAGCAGGCCGGGCTGACCAAGGCGATGGACCTGTTCGGCTGGGACCTCGACATCTCAGACCGCGAGCGGATGGATCCCCGGCTGCCGCGCGTCGCCCAGCGTGCCGTCGATCGACACGGGATCACGATCCGGCCGATGTCCTGGCGTCACATGCGAGCGGAGATGGATGAGTTCGCCAAGGTCTACAACGCCGCCTGGTCGCACAACTGGGGCTTCGTTCCGTACACGAAGGCCGACCTCGATCAGCTGGCGATGGACATGCGACTCGTCTATTCCAAGGACTGGTTCATGGTCGCCGAGCAGGATGGCAAGACGATCGCGATCGCGATCACGATCCCCGACATCCATCAGGTCTATAAGAAGATGGGCGGGCGGCTGCTGCCGCTGGGCTGGTGGTACTACCTGCGCCGCGGCAGCCTGATCGACCGTCTCCGCGTCGGGTTTCTCGGCGTGCTGCCCGAGTACGAGCACACCGGCGTCGCGGCTGCGCTGTACCTGCATCACTTCGATGTCGGCAAGCACAGCCGCCAGAAGCGCGGCGAGGCCAGCTTCATCCTCGAGATCAACACCTCGATGAACCGCGGCCTGGAGGCGATGGGCGGGCGGATCGTGAAGCGGTGGCGCGTCTATGAGCGGATGCTCGGCTGACGCGCCACCGGTTTCACGGAACGATCAACTGCGCGCGTTCACGGGATCACGAACGCGAACCCCTGATTCACGGCGGTGCGCGTCACCGGTGTGCCCGTCAGCTCGGCAGTCAGGAACGCGAACTGCCCTGCCGGGCACACGCCCCCGCTGCTCTGCCACTCGACCACCGCCTGATTGTTGGTCACGCTGGTGTCGGTGGTGTAGTCGACCGTCGCGACTGCCGGGTCGGTCGCGGGCGTCACCCCTGAGACCGCGACGCAGAACGTGCCGGCGGTCGGGTTGGTCACCGAGACCACATTCTTGGACTGGCCCGGGATGAGGACGCCGCCGGCGATGAACCCGTAGGCCTTCGCCGTGCCCGCCGCGCCTTGCGGCCCGGTCGCTCCCGGGGCCCCGGTCGCTCCGGTCGCCCCTTTTGCTCCGGCGGATCCGGCGGGACCGGCGGGTCCGGCGGGACCCTGCGGCAACTGACCGGACTTGAAGTCCTGCGCCAGCAACGATCCGTTCTTGACCTTGTTCGAGTTCACCGCGCCATTCGCGATCTTGCCCGACGTCACCGCCCCCGCCTGCAACTGCGGTGTCCCCACGCTGCCCCTCGGCAGGCTCGTGGCCGCGTATGCGCCGCCGCCCAGCGCGATGAACAGCGCGACAAGCGCTACCACCAGCGCGGCCGATGGCCGACGGAACCGCGGCAACCGGCCGCGACCGAACGTGAAACCCATGAAGCACACCCCCCGATAGTTGAACCTCTAATTAACTGCTTATTAGCAGCGGTTTAACATTACCAAGCAGGGAACCGCCACCGCTGTGTCGCGGCAAAGCGGCGACCGAGCTCCGGCTCCGAGATCGTCGTCGAAACCGGTCAGGTTCACTGCCGTCCTGGGCGCTGCGATAATGACGTCGATGTCACTGGACCTCGGCCCGATCCTGACCGCGATGGTCACCCCGTTCGACGAGCACGGCGCCGTCGACGAGGACGCCAGCGTCGCGCTGATGCACCATCTGATCGAGCACGGCTCCGACGGCCTGGTCGTGTGCGGCACGACCGGCGAGGCCGCGACCATGGACGACGACGAGCACCTCCGGGTGATCGAGCTCACGGTCAACGAGATGAAGGGCGTCTGCCCGGTGGTGGCGGGCGTCGGTTCCAACGACACACGGCACGCGGTCAGACTGACCGAGCGCGCGACCGAGCTCGGTGCCGACGCGCTGCTGTCGGTCAACCCGTACTACAACCGCCCCAGCCGCCGCGGGATCCTCGCGCATTACGGCGAGGTGGTGAGAGCGACCGAGCTCCCGATCCTGCTCTACAACATCCCGCAGCGCACCGGCGCGGACCTGCCCAACGATTTGCTCGCCGAGCTCGCGCAGCTGGACCACATCGAGGGGGTCAAGCAGGCCAACCCGAATAATCTCGCGCAGGTCGACGGGCTGACGGTGTATGCCGGCAACGACGACCTGTTTGCCGACGTGCTGGACATGGGCGAAGGTGGCGGGATCCTCACCTCCAGCCACATCTTCGGCGAGGAGCTGCACCGGATGGCTGACGAGCCGGAGCGCCGCCATGAGATCGATGCCGGCTTGCAGGACGTCTACCGTGACCTCGGCGTCGCACCGTTGGCCTGCTCGATCAAAGCGGCGCTCGAGTTGATCGGCGTCAAGGCGGGCCGGCCGCGGCTGCCCTACGTGCCGCTGGACGAGTCAGAGCTGTCGGTCGTGCGCGCGATGCTCGAGCGCCACGGCATGCTGGCCACCGCGGCGTGAGCGCGCTCCGTGCAGGCACCGCCCCGCTCACGGCGGGGCCGGCCACCGGCGGCAGCCGATGAGCGGGCAGCTCCGTGTCTTGCCGCTCGGCGGGCTGGGCGAGATCGGCAAGAACATGATGGTGCTCGAGTACGAGGGACGGATTGTCGTGGTCGACACCGGCCTGCGGTTCCCGACCACCGACATGCTCGGGATCGACCTGGTGCTGCCCGACTTCACGTATCTGCGCGACCGCGCCGACGACATCGAGGCGTTCGTGATCACGCACGGGCACGAGGATCATCTCGGCGCGCTGCCCTGGGTACTGCGCGAGCTCCGGGCCGGTGGGGCCGATCTGCCGACCGTCTACGGCGGGCCGCTGACGATCGCGATGGCCCACTCCAAGCTCGACGAGCACAACATCCGGGACGCCGACCTCCGGGACGTGGTGACCGGGGAGCAGCTGACGGCCGGTCCGTTCACGCTCGAGATGGTCCACATGACCCACTCGATCCCGGATTCCTGCGCGGTCGCGGTCGGCACTGAGCTGGGAACGGTGCTGCTGACCGGCGATTACAAGTTCGACCAGACCCCGGTCGACGGTCAACCGGCCGATATCGCCCGGCTCGCCGAGCTGGGCTCCGACGGCGTGCTGCTGCTCTGCGGGGATTCCACCAACGCTGATCGGTCCGGTTTCTCGCCGTCCGAGCGCGAGGTCGGCCCGCACCTGGAGGAGGTGTTCGCCCGTGCCGAGGGCCGGATCGTCGTCACCAGCTTCGCGTCCAACATCCACCGCGTCCAGCAGTGCGTCGACGCGGCCGCCGCGCTCGGTCGCAAGGTCGCGCTGGTCGGTCGTTCGATGCGCAAGAACGTCAACATCGGGCGCTCGCTCGGGCACATCGAGGTTCCCGAAGGTCAGCTGATCCAGCCCCACGAGGTCGAGGACTGGCCCGACCACAAGGTCGTCGTGATCTCGACCGGCTCCCAGGGCGAGCCGCTGTCGGCGCTGCGCCGGATGGCCTACGACGATCATCGCCAGATCACCCTGCACCGCGGCGACACGGTCGTGTTCTCGGCGACGCCGATCCCTGGCAACGAGCGCGCGGTCAACGAGACGATCGACCGGCTGTTCCGGATCGGCTGCTCGGTGATCACGGCCCGGGACGCGCCGATCCATGCCTCCGGGCACGGCTACGTCGAAGAGCTGAAGCTGATGCTCAACCTCGTTCGCCCCCGATACGTGATGCCGGTCCATGGCGACTACAAGCGGATCCGCTTGCACGCCCAGCTGGCCGACGCGGTCGGCATCGACCCCGATCACGTGTTCGAGTCCGAGAACGGCCTACCGCTTCAGATCGACGCCGCCGGCGCGAGCCTGGGCGAGCCCGAGCGGGCCGGGATGATCTTCGTCGACGGCGTCGACATCGGAGACCCGGCCGACGTCGCGCTGCGTGACCGGCGGATGCTGTCCGCGGACGGGATCTTCATCGTCGTCGCGACGGTCTCAGAGCAGTCGGGCGAGTCGGTCGCCGCGCCCGAGGTGATCTTCCGCGGGGTGCCGTTCATCGAGCAGGCCGACGATCTGGTGTTCGACATCCGCTCCGAGGTGGAACGCTCGCTGAGCGCCTCGGCGGAGGCCGGTGTCAAGGGGATCGACCTGCTCCAGGAGCAGTTGCACGACGATCTGGCGGCGTTCGTCTACGACCGTCTGCGGCGCCGGCCGATGGTCCTGCCCGTCGTCGTCGAGGTCTGACCGGCGGCCGCGCGGGCGGCGCGCCGCGCGGCCGAGCGGGCCGAGCCGCCGGCAGCGCTGTCCGCCGGCGTCCCGAGCTCACCGGTGTCGAGCACGTCGACGTCGACGTCGGAGCCGACGAGGTGGCCCGCGATCGACCCCACGCCGAGCGCCGGCAGCCGGATCAAGAATCGAGTCCCGCCCGCCCCGGCCCCCTCGGGCGGCGGCTGGAGCTCGACCGATCCGCCATGAGACTGCGCGACCGAGCGCACGATCGCCAGGCCCAACCCGGAGCCTTTGCCGCCGTCACGGCCGTTGCGCACGAACCGCTCGAACACGCGTGGCGCGAGGTCGGCGGGAATGCCCGGGCCGTTGTCGGCGACCTCGATCACGACCTCGTCACCGTCGCGCCTGACGCCGGCGTGCACCGAGGTCCCGGGCGGCGTGTGTCGCAGCGCGTTCTCCATCAGGTTGAGCACCAGCCGGTGCAGTTCGTCGCGCACGCCGTCGACCATCGCCGGCTCGGTCGAAACCGACAGCTCGTGGTGCTCGGCCATCGGGCCGAGCTCGGCGGCGGCCTCGATCACGACCTCGCCGACGTCGGTCGGGCGACGTGGGTTCTCACGGCGCGCGTCGGCGCGCGCGAGCAACAGCAGGTCGCCGACCAGCCGTCGCATCCGGCGAGTCGAGCGCAAGGCGGCCTCGGCCGTCTCGGACTGCTCGCCGTCGAGCTCCTCGGCGAGCAGGTCGAGGTTCGCCAGCACGCTCGTCAGCGGCGTGCGCAGCTCGTGCGAGGCGTCGGCGACGAACTCACGCTGGCGATCCAGCATCGCCTGGGTGTCTGACTGGGCGGCGTCCAGCGCGGCGAGCATCCCCTCGAGCGTCCGGGCGAGTTCGGCGATCTCGTCCTCGGCTTCGGGATGGGGGAGGCGCAGCCGCGGATCACGGGTGCGCCGGATCTCACGCGCCGCCGCGGTCAGCTCCTTGATCGGTGACATCGCCCGCTCGGAGACGAACAGGCCGGCCAGCAGCGCCAGCACGGTACCGCCGAGCACGCCCAGCAGCAGGAAGATCTGCACCCGCGCGAGCGTCTGGTCGACCGTGTCCTCGGGAACGGCGTACAGCAGCGTCACCGTGTCGCTGCTGGGCTTGAGCCGCACGTGGCGTTGGATGACCAGATATCCGGACTGGACATGCGGCCGGTTGCTGAACCGAGCCGGCATGGTCGCGAACAGGCCGTTGGTGACCGGTGCCTTGGCCTGCTTGGTGGCGAACGAGTTCTGGCTGGCGAGCCGGTGCCCGCTGGCGGAGTCGAAGATCCGGATCTGCGCGCGGTCGGCGCCGGCGTAGTCGCTCAGCGAGATCGTCGTGTTCTGCGGGAAGTAGGTCCCGTCGAAATGCAGACGCTGCTTGAGCTCGCCCGCGAGGTGGTCGGCGGCGGCCGACTGCTGGTCGTTGAACTGCGTCCGTACCTGGTGGTCGGTGAGAATGCCGACCACGGCGGCGAAGCCGGCCAGGATCACGAACGTCAGGACAGCGGATCCGCCGGCAAGGCGCCAGCGGATCGGTACCGACCTATATTCGGAGTACGTAGCCCGCGCCGCGGATCGTATGTAAGAGCCTGGGCTCTCCATCGGCCTCGAGCTTCCTCCGAAGGTTGGATACGAAGACTTCGATCGTGTTGGTCATCGAGAACGGGTCATAGCCCCAGACCTCATCGAGCAGGCGCTGGCGGGAGATCACGATCCGCTCGTTGCGCATCAGGTACTCCAGCAGTTCAAATTCCCGCTGGGTCAGCTCGACCGGCCGATCCCCGCGCGTGACCTCGTGCGTGTCGGGGTTGAGCTTGAGGTCGCCGACGGTCAGGTTAGCCTGGCCGCGCGGCGGCGTCCGACGCAGCAGCGCGCGCAGCCGCGCCAGCAGTTCCTGGCGCTCGAACGGCTTGACCAGGTAGTCGTCGGCGCCTGAGTCAAGCCCCTCGACGCGCGCCTCGACCGCGTCACGGGCGGTCAGCATCAGGATCGGCACCTCGTCCGCCGACGAGCGCAGGTGCTTGGCGACGTCGAGGCCGTCCATCCCGCCGGGCAGGCCGAGATCGAGGATCACCAGGTCCGGCAGAAAACCGTGAGCCGCGTCCAGCGCGGACGGCCCGTCGCCGGTCACGCGCACCTCGTATCCCTCCATCCGCAGCGAGCGCTGCAACACCTGCGCGATCGCCTCGTCGTCCTCGACGACGAGCACCCGCGGCGAACGGTCGAAATCGGTCATGCGTCCCGCATGGTAGGGACACAGACGGCGCCCCGGTCAGACCTTTAGGTGCCGTTGAGTGGGGTTTATGTGCGCTTGATCGCGCGCTTGCAGCCGGCAGGACCGGCAGGAGCTCCGTCGAAAGGGAGAAGCTCGAACATGGCCGCCACCACGAAGGGACGCACGGCCGCGGGCAAGTCTCGCGCCAACCCCAAACGCACCGCGAGTCGGCCCCAGGGTGGCTCCGGCGGTCAGACCGCGCGCAAGCCTCGCGCCCGGCGTTCACTGCTGGCCAGCCGTCCGGCGCTGCGGGGAGGCGGATGGAGCTCGTTCTCGCCGCGGCTTGAATCCCATCAGGTCGACATCCTGGCGCTGGCGCTGATCGCGATCGGGATCTTTCTCGGCGGCGTCGCGTACGCGCATTGGAACGGCGGAGCGCTCGGGAACGGCGCGGTCACCACCGTCCGCTACCTCTTCGGCGCGCTCGGCTATGCGGTCCCGGCCGCTCTGGCGATCGGCGGCGCGCTGATCCTGCTGCGTGAGCTGCGCCCGCCCACCCGTCCGCTGCGCGCGGGCGTGTTGTGCCTGACGATCGCGCTGACGCTGGCGCTGGCGGCCGGCACGCTCGGGATCGGCCCCGGGGTGAGTGGGGCCGATTCCCCGCACGCGTTCTGGCACTCCGGCGTGTTGGAGGCACGCGGCGGGATCGTCGGGCAGTCCGAGTACTGGGTCGCCTCGCATCTGATCTCGCACCTGGGTGCCGACATCTTGGCGGTCTTCTTGGCGATCGCCGGCGTGATCCTGATCAGCGGCGCCGGACTGGCCGGAATCCTGCACGCGACCGGTGCGGGCGTCGCCGGCACCGGCCGGGCGATCCGCCGCTCCACCGACGACCTCACCGCCGTGTGGTCACGCCTGCCGGTCGCGGGCCGCGCCGGGGAAGACGCGGACGCCCCGCTCGACGAGTCGGGCCGATTCGACGATCCGTTCGCCACCGACGCCGAGTTCGACGACGAATCGCAGCCGATCCTGCCGCCCGAGCCCGAGACCGCCGAGTTCGTCGTTCGCAGCAACGACGCCGGTGCCTGGGTCGACGAGCAGGAGGAGGCCGAGCTGCCGGTCGATCTGGCTGTCGCCGACGACGAGGCGCAGACGCCGGCCGAGGAACCCGCGCCGGACGCGCACGGACCCACCCGGGCGGTCGACCCCGCGGAGCTGACCCCCCAGGGCCGTTACCGCGCCTCGGTCACCGATGACCCGGAGTTCGGCTGGCAAGTTCCCGATCCGACCTTCCTGACGCGCGCCACCGGCGAGGCGGCGCGGCCCGACACGGCCGGCCAGGAGCAGACCGCGCGCACGCTGATCGAGACACTCGGCCACTTCGGCATCCAGGCCCAGGTCGTCGGGCGCGTGACCGGTCCGCACATCACCCGCTATGAGATCCGGCTGGCGCCCGGGACGAAGGTGGCGAAGGTGGCCCAGCTCAAGGACGACCTCGCCTATGCGCTGGCCGCGACCGACATCCGGATCCTGGCCCCGATCCCCGGCAAGCAGGCGGTCGGGGTGGAGGTCCCCAACGCCCGCCGGCGGATTGTCCATCTGGGCGACGTGTACTCCGAGGCGCCCGCCGACTGGTCGCCGCTGACCGTGTGGCTCGGCAAGGACATCTCCGGCAAGCCCGTTCCCGCCGACCTGGCGAAGATGCCCCACCTGCTGGTCGCGGGCACGACCGGGGCCGGCAAGTCCGCGTGCGTCAACGCGATGCTCTCCAGCGTCCTGCTGCGCGCGACCCCGCACGAGGTCCGGCTCGTGCTGGTCGACCCCAAGCAGGTCGAGCTCAACCACTACGAGTCGATCCCGCACCTGCTGACGCCGGTCATCACGAGTCCGCGCAAGGCCGCCAACGCGCTGCAGAACCTGGTCGTCGAGATGGAGCGCCGCTACTCGATGATGTCGCTGGCGCGAACCCGTTCGCTGGTCGAGCTCAACCGCTTTCGCGGGCTGCGCTCGGAGCCGCCGCTGCCCTACATCCTGTGCGTGATCGACGAGCTCGCCGACCTGATGATGGTCGCGCCCGCCGACGTCGAGGACTCGATCATCCGCCTCGCCCAGAAGGCTCGCGCGGTCGGCATGCACCTGGTGCTCGCCACCCAGTCACCGCGCGTCGACGTGATCACCGGGATGATCAAGGCCAACGTCCCGTCGCGAATCGCGTTCGCGGTCTCAAGCCAGACCGACTCTCGGGTGATCCTCGACCAGAACGGCGCCGAGGCGCTGCTCGGGCAGGGCGACATGCTGTTTTCGCCCGTCGGCTCCTCGCGGCTGCAGCGCATCCAGGGCGCGTTCATCGACGAGGACCAGATCCTCAAGCTGACCGAGGCGTGGCGACGCCAGGGCGAGCCCGACCTCAACGAGGAGCTGCTTGAGGAGGTCGAGTCAGACGATGCCGGAAACTCGAGCTCGGGCAGCGACGGCGACTCGCTGGACGCCAACGAAGACCCGCTCCTGGAGGACGCGATCGCGCTGGTCGCGCAGATGCAGACGGCGTCGACGTCGATGCTCCAGCGGCGGCTGCGGCTCGGCTACACCCGCGCGGGACGGCTGATCGACATGCTGGAGCGCCGCGGGATCATCTCGGGCTACGAAGGGTCCAAGCCCCGGACGGTGCTGATTGCCGAGGCCGACGTGCCGCGGATGCTCTCGCATCTGGCCGAGGCCGCGGGTGGCCCGGCGGCGGATCTGATCGGGCCGCCCGCGCCGAGCCCGCCCGCGTTGCACGATTCGCCTGCAGACGGCGATTCGCTTGACCCTTCGTCGGAGTCGCCGGGGTAGCCTTCAGCGGCCATGGATCAGATCGGCGCGCGGCTGCGCGAGGCGCGGATGGGCGCCAAGATCGACATCAACCAGGTCGAGGCGGATACCAAGATCCGAGCCAAGTACCTGCGGGCGATGGAGAACGAGGAGTGGAGCCTGCTCCCGGGCGAGATCTACTCCAAGACGTTTTTGCGGACGTACGCCGACTATCTCGGGATCGACAGCCGAGAGCTGCTCGACGAGTACCGGCGACAGTACGAGCGACCGACCGACCACGACCTGCGGCCGCTCGCGTCCGGCCGAGAACGCGACCGGCGCCCGGGCTTCGGGCACGGCCTCCAACCGCGACCGCGCGGCGGCGGGGGGTTTCCGATCCCGCCATGGGTGGTGGTCTTGATCGTGCTGGTGATCGTCGGCGTCGCCCTGTACCTCGTCGGCTCGCACACCGGCGGCAGCGGGTCGACGACGCCGAGCACGTCCCGCGTCACCAAGCACCACAAGCGTCACCATGCCAAGCACAAGCATCGCGCCGCCAAGCACAAGGCCGTGCCGAAGTCGGTGCGCCTCTCGCTGGTGCCGACCGGCGCCGTCTACGTCTGCCTGGTCAACGGCCATGGTCGTAAGCTGATCAACGGCCAGCAGTTCTCGGCCGGACAGAAGGTCCCGATGGAGATCGGGCGCACGCTGCTGCTGACCCTCGGGACCAATTCGGTGACGATCACTGCCAACGGGGTCAAGGTGCCGGTCGCACCGTCGTCGAGCCCGATCGGCATCCGGTTCACCCCGGGCAAGCACAGCCCCCTGTCGAGCTCGCAACAACCAGCGTGCTCGTGAGCGGATGAGCCAACGCCTCGCACCAAGAGCCGGGATCCTCGTCACCGGGACCGAGGTGCTGACCGGCGTGATCACCGATCGCAACGGGCCCTGGTTGTCCGAACGTCTGCGGGAGCTGGGGGTCGACGCGGCGATGATCGAGATCGTCGGTGACCGCCCCCAGGACCTGATCGATGCGCTTGACCACATGCGCGACGACGGGATGAGGGTGATCGTCACCAGCGGCGGCCTGGGGCCGACCGCCGACGACCTCACCGCCGAGATCGTCGGCCGCTTCTGCGGTCGCGAACTGTACGTCGACGAGGCGCTGTCGGCGCGGATCGACGAGATCGTCACGCCGATGATGGCGCGCTGGCCGCACGTCGATCCAGAGGCGGTCCGTGCCGCCAACCGCAAGCAGGCGACGGTTCCGCGTGGCGCGACCGTGCTCGATCCGGTCGGGACCGCGCCGGGGCTGGTCGTCCCCGCTGCTGACGACGAGGCCGGTCCGACGGTCGTGGTGCTGCCGGGCCCTCCCAGAGAGCTTCAGCCGATGTGGGAGACCGCCGTGCAGACCGATGCGTTCCGCGCCGCGATCGCCGGCGCGCCGACGTACGTGAACGCCGTGATGCGGTTGTTCGGGATGCCGGAGTCCGAGATCGCCGAGACACTGCGGGCGGCCGAGGCCGACGGTCTGCGGCTGGACCGGCTCGAGATCACGACCTGTCTCCGGCGCGGCGAGATCGAGATCGGCACGCGCTTCGAGCCCGACGCACAGCCCGACTACGCCCGCTTCGAGACCTATATCGCCGATCGGCACCGCCCGATGCTGTTTTCGCCCGACGGGTCGACGATCGACGAGCAGCTTGCCGGACTGCTGGCCGATCGCACGATCGCGGTCGCCGAGTCGTGCACCGCCGGCCTGCTGGCGGCGCGTCTGACCGAGCGCGCGGGATCCTCGGCGTACTTCCTTGGCGGCGGCGTCGTCTACTCCGACGCGGCCAAGACT
>Ga0302325_10009556_pt1 | contig 21153 bp, 18 predicted proteins | sample Palsa_T0_2_FD_201948 | JGI IMG/M metagenome (GOLD analysis project Ga0302325, IMG submission 201948) | Peat permafrost microbial communities from Stordalen Mire near Abisko, Sweden - Palsa_T0_2 | ecosystem: Environmental > Terrestrial > Soil > Palsa > Peat permafrost | place: Sweden: Abisko...
TCGGCCTCGCTGCTGGGCGTCCGACCCGCGCGCGTCGACGAGATGCTCGAGCTCGTCGGCCTTGACGGCTCGGCGGGCGACAAGCGCGTCGGCCATTACTCGCTAGGCATGCGCCAGCGGCTCGGGATCGCCCACGCGCTGATCGGCGACCCGGAGGCGCTGATCCTCGACGAGCCCGCCAACGGCCTGGACCCCGAGGGGATGCGCTGGATGCGCGGGCTGCTCGGCGACTTCGCCGAGCGCGGCGGCACCGTGCTCCTGTCCTCGCACCTGCTACACGAGGTCGAGGCGATCGCCGACCGGCTGCTGATCATCGCGGGCGGCCGGATCGTCGGCGAGGGCACGGCGGACGAGCTGCTCGGTGGGGGCGCGAAGACGCTCGTGCGCGCCCGTGACCTCCACGGTCTGCGGCTGGCGCTGGGCGAAGCCGATGTTGACTTCGTCGACGGCCAGGACGGCGGGTTGCTGGTCGACGCGTCGGCCGACGCCGTCGGCGACGTCGCGCTGTGCAACCAGGTGGCGCTGTCGGAGCTGCGCAACGCGCACGACGGCAGCCTGGAGCAGCTGTTCTTCTCTCTCACTTCAACCGGCTCGGACCATCTGAGCCAGGAGGTCGCACGATGAGTGCCGTGGCAACAATTGAGCGCGAGGCGACCCCTCGAGCAAGGGTCCGTGATGACCGGCGGCCGGGGATGGCCCGGCTGACGCGGGTCGAGCTTCGCAAGATGTTCGACACCCGCTCGGGGTTCTGGCTGCCGATCGGCGTGGCGCTGGTGACGGTCGCCACCGTGCTGATCACGGTGCTGACCGGCCATGCCGACAATCACACGTTCAGCCACGTGTTCGGGAACGCCTTGATCCCGACCGCGATCCTGCTGCCGCTGATCGGCGTCCTGCTGGTCACCGGCGAGTTCTCCCAGCGCACGGCGCTGACGACGTTCACGCTGGTCCCCTCCCGCGCGCGGGTGATGTGGGCCAAGCTGGGAGCGAGCGTCGTCTGCTCGGTCGCCGCGCTCGGCCTGTGCCTCGCCGTCGCGGCCGCCGGGACGGCGCTCGGCTCCGGCAGCGGTCCGGGGCTCTGGACGCTGCACGTGGTGCTGCTCCCGCAGGCGTTCGTCTACCTGGCGACGGCGATGATCACCGGCGTCGCGTTCGGCGCCGCGCTGCTCGTGACCGCGCCCGCGATCGTGATCTACCTGCTGCTGCCCACGATCTGGTCGGCGCTGGCCGGCTCGATCCACTCTCTCCAGGGAGTCGCGAACTGGCTGGACGCGTCACAGTCGCTGCAGCCGATGATCCGGAACTCGCTCAGCGGCCTGGGGTGGGCGCACGCGGCCGCGACCCTGGCGGTCTGGATGGTCCTGCCACTGGCGATCGGCTGGTGGCGCGTGATGCGCCGCGACGTCGGCTGACGCGGCGGAGTCGTTGATTGAGCGGGGCCTCGAGCGATCCGTCGCCCGGGGCCCCGTTTTGTGCGCGGCCGGCGACGTTTTGCGACGGCGGCGTCAGGCGGCGGCGTCAGATGAAGCGGGCGACGGCGCCTTGGGCTCGTCGCCGTTGTGATGCCCGTTGCTGCCCGCGTCGCCCTCAGCACCGGCGTCGGCCTCAACCTGGCGGTCGGGCTCAACCCGGCGGTCGGCCGCAGCCTGGGCGTCGGAAGCCACCTGCGCGTCGGAAGCCACCTGCGCGTCGGAAGCCACCTGCGCGTCGGAAGCCACCTGGGCGTCGGAAGCCAGCTGGGCATCGGAAGCCAGCTGGGCGTCGGAAGCAACCTGCGCTTTGGAAGCAACCTGCGCGGCGGCGGCGGCGGCGGCCTCGGCCTCGAGCTCACCGGCGAGCACGGCCTTGGAGGGCGCCAGCATCATCGTCATGTTGCGCCCGTCCTGCAGCGGTGACTGCTCGACGGTGCCGACGTCGGCCAGCTCCTCGGCGAGCCTGTCCAGCAGCGCGACCCCGCGCTCGGGATGGGTCACCTCACGGCCGCGGAACATGATCGTGACCTTGACCCGATCCTTGCCCTTCAAGAAGCGCCGGACGTGGCCCTTCTTGGTGTCGTAGTCGTTCTGCGCGATCTTCGGCCGGAACTTGATCTCGCGGATGTTGATCTGCTGCTGGTGCTTGCGCGCGGCCTTCTGCTTCTGCACCTGCTCGTACTTGTACTTGGAGTAGTCGAGCACGCGGCAGACAGGCGGGCGCGCATCAGGAGCAACCTCGACCAGGTCGAGATCACGCTCCTGGGCGTACGCGAGCGCTTCGGACGTCTTGATGACGCCGATCTGCTTCCCGTCCTCTCCGACCAGGCGTACCTCAGGCACGCGGATCCGGTCGTTGATCCGCTTGGAGTCCCGCTCGGGCGGGCGCCGGTCAAACCTGCGAGGGACCGGCACTATCGAATTGACGCGGCGGAGTGATTCAAGCGGTGCCGCGCGGCGCGTGTTGAAGTCTGAGCAACGTCGGTGAGTATAGCGGCGATTGGGGTCAGGCCGAGCGAGTTCTCGACTCTTTAACGACGCGCTGCGCGAACGCTGCGACCGGCTCCGCACCTGCATCGCCGGGTGGGCGGGCTCCATGTCGGCGGACCGAGACCTCACCGCCCTCGGACTCACGGTCGCCGACGACCAGCATGTAGGGGATCTTGCGCAGCTCCGCGTCCCGGATCTTGCGCCCGACCGACTCGCTCCGATCGTCGAGCTCGGGCCTGACGCCGGCGTCGAGCAGCTGGGCCTGCACCTGGCGCGCGTAGTCGAGATGACGGTCGGCGATCGGCAACACGATCGCCTGCACCGGCGCCAGCCAGACCGGCAGCTCACCACCCAGATGCTCGAGCAGGATCCCGATGAACCGCTCGTAGGAGCCCATCAGCGCCCGGTGGATCATCACCGGCCGATGCTCGGCGTTGTCGGCGCCGGTGTAGGTCAGCTCGAACCGGGCGGGGAAGTTGTAGTCCAGCTGGCAGGTGCCCAGCTGCCACGAGCGACCGAGCGAGTCGGTCATGTGCATGTCGATCTTGGGCCCGTAGAAGGCGCCATCACCCTCGTGGAGGACGTATTTAAGGCCGTGGTGTTCGAGTGCGTTCTTCAGCGCCAGCTCGGAGCGATCCCACAGCTCGTCGGAGCCGATCCGGACATCGGGCCGGGTCGACAGCTCGAGCGTTACGTCGAGCCCGAACACCTTGTAGGTGGCGAACGCGAACTCCAGCACGCCGGCGACCTCGTCCTGGATTTGGTCCTCGGTGCAGAAGATGTGACCGTCGTCCTGGATGAAGTGACGGGTCCGCAGCAGCCCGTGCAGCGTGCCGCTCGGTTCGTTGCGGTGCAGCGGCCCGGGCTCGGAGTAGCGGACCGGCAGGTCCCGGTAGGAGTGCGGGCGCAGCAGGTACAGCTGGCAATGGCCGGGGCAGTTCATCGGCTTGAGCGCCATCGGCTGGTCCTCGGAGACCGTCGTGAACATGTGCTCGCGGTACTTGTCCCAATGACCGGAGATCTCCCACAGCGAGCGGTCGAACAGGATCGGCGTCTTGACCTCGGTGTAGCCGCGTGGCACACCCATCTCGCGACTGAGCGAGACCAGCGAGTTGAACACCTGCGTGCCGGCCGGGAACCAGAACGCCGAGCCGGGCGCCGTGTCCGAGAACGTGAACAGTCCCAGCTGAGGCCCGAGCCGACGATGGTCGTTGGCACGGGCACGCTCGAGCTGCTCCAGATACGCCGCGAGATCCTTGGCCGAGAAGAACGCAGTGCCATAGACGCGCGTGAGCATCTGGCGACGTGAATCGCCACGCCAGTAGGAGCCGGCGACCGACTGCAGCTTGAACGCCTTGATCCGCTTCGTGCTGGGCGCGTGCGGGCCGCGGCAGAGGTCCGTGAACGGGCCGTTGGTGTACAGCGAGACGGTCTGCAACGGGCGCTCTGGATCAGCCGCCGCGACGAGATCCTCGATCAGCTCGACCTTGTAGGGCTGATCCTCGGCGCGGAAGCGCTCGAGCGCCTGCTCGGGCGTGACGTCCTCGCGCACGAACGGCTCGGCGGCGTCGATGTGGCGCTTCATCTCGGCCTCGATCCGCCCGAAGTCCGAGTCGTTGACGACGACGCCCTCGGGGAACTCGAAGTCGTAGTAGAAGCCGTTGTCGATGGCCGGGCCGATCGAGATCTTGACGCCCGGATACAGGTCGAGCACCGCGGTCGCGAGCACGTGCGCGGTGTCGTGGCGGATCAGCGCAAGCGCATCCTCCCCGGACCGCTCGGTCAGGATCTCGAGCTTCGGTGGGCCGTCGCCGTTGCTCGTCGCGGGCAGCTCGCGGCTCAGGTCACGCGGCTCGCCGTCGACCTTGATCGCGAGTGCCGCGCGGGCCAGGCCGGGGCCGATCGCAGCCGCGGCATCGGCACCGGTAGCACCGTCGGGCAGGCTCAGCGCCGTGCCATCGGGGAGCGCGTAGTCCATATCGGGGCGCGATGCTAGTGATCCGCTACGAGGCGGCGGGCGCGACCGTGAACCGGAAGCGACCGATCAGCTGCGGCGGGAACGCGATCTCCGGACAGGCTACGCGCCGGGACAGCGGACCCGGGTCGCAGATGATCGCGCGGTACAGCGTGACCGTGCCCGCGTAACTGCCCGTGCACCAGGGCTTCGCGCTCGCGGCGAGCGTGGCGCTGACGCGCTGCCGGTCACCGACGGCCTGCAGGCTCTTGCTCGCCGCGCTGCTGCAGTCGCCGGCGACATGACCGCTATCCGCCACCGACGCGACCTCCCAGCGGCGCACACCGTTGGAGGGACCGGTCTGCACTGGCGTCCTGAAGCTGACCGTGAATCTCGTGGTCGGCGTCCCGTGCGCCGGCGTCACGGTCACGGGCGTCGGCGACCCGAGCGTCACCGTGGCTTGCGCGACGGTTGCGGCGACGGCCAAGCTGGACGCCGCCGCCAGCATCGTGATCACGAACCGCCTCATCACCCGTGCCAGTGTAGGCCCCGCACGCGCGCCGGTACCGCTACATTTAGGGACCTCCCGGGACGATTAGCTCAGCTGGGAGAGCGCCGCCTCGACAAGGCGGAGGTCGCTGGTTCGAGCCCAGCATCGTCCATTCGTTGGTCTTCTGAGTCTCCCGTGACCACCGGAATTCATTCGCGTAGCGCGCGGATCGCCGAAGATCCCGCTCTGGTCAATGCCCCCGGCCGCGATTACCCTGGCGCGATGACGGTGCGACACGGGGGTCGGGGCCGGTGGAGCTCACGCTCGCGGCGTTCTCGCTGAACCCGAGCACGCAGGACCTCTCGCTGCGGTCCGATCGGGCCGGGTTCATCCTGCTCGGCGCGTTCCTGCTCTCGTTCGTCCTGATCCGGATCAGCACGAGGTTGATGCGCAGCCCGAAGGTGCCGTGGTGGCCGGGCAGCATCAAGACCGGCGGTGGGCTGCACGTGCACCATCTCGTGTTCGGGATCGTGCTGATGCTGCTGTGCGGCTTTTTGGCGATCGCGGTCTATCTACCGAACCCATGGTGGGACCTGGTCGCGGCGGGGTTCGGGGTCGGCGCCGGGCTGACCCTGGACGAGTACGCCCTGTGGCTACATCTCGACGACGTGTACTGGGCCGAGGAGGGCCGCCGCTCGGTCGATGCGGTGATCATCGCCGCGGTGCTCGGCGGGCTGATCCTGCTTGGCGCGCGGCCGCTGACCTCGACCGATACCAGCTCGACGATCGGGATCGTGCTCGCGGTCGTCGTGGTGCTGGTGCTCTGCGCCGCGGCGACGCTCAAGGGGCGGACGATGCTCGGCATCGTCGGGCTCGTGTTCCCCCCGGCGGCGCTCTGGGGGCTGGCGCGACTGGCGCGTCCGGACTCGCCGTGGGCGCGCTGGCGCTATCCGGCCGACAGCAAGCGGATGCGGCGGGCGACCGTGCGCGCAGACCGTCAGCAACGGCGCTATCGCCGCTGGCAGGACCTGATCGGCGGGTCGCCGAGCATCCCGAGCCCGGTCACGGCGGCCACGCACGGTCTCGCCGCCGATCCCGAGCGAGCGGTCCCGGACGCGACGAGAGAGGAGCGCAGCAGCGCATGAGATCGTTGCGCCGCCACGGCCGGCAGCGGCGCGGAGGTCGCGCCCCGGACGGGGGCGAGTTCGCGATCCGCGTCGCCACGATCGATGAACTGTTTGAACCGTTCGACGCGGGTCCCGTCGCCGAGCGGCGTCTGCGTTACGAGGTTCGCGCACACCTGCTCGACCATTGGGAGGCGGTGCGGCCGTCGCCCGCACCGGTGCTGCGCGTGCACGCCCCGGTCGACCAGCGGTCGGGGACCGACGAGCAAGCCGTGCAGGCGGCCGTGCGCGCCGACATGTGCATCAACATGCAGCCGCTGAGGCGCGCCCACCCGCTCAACCGCCACGATCGGATCGCGATCTGGAGCGGCACCGTGATCTTCCTGATCACGATCGCGATCTCGACGACGCTGGACAGGGAGACCACCGGCGTGCTGATCGCGGGCATCTCGCAGGCGATCGTCGTGATCGGCTGGGTCGCCCTGTGGGATCCGGCGGCGCGGATCGTGAGCGAGAGCGTCCCGCACCACTTCACCCGCAAACGCTACGCCGAGCTGACCGAGGTCGAGGTCGAGTTCCGCTGGCAGTAGGTGCCGGGCCTTGCGGGAACCTCAGCGGGTGATCGAGAACGAGGTCTTGGCGACGATCCCGGCGACGCGAATGTACTGCGGACAGACGACCCCCGGCGTGCAGTACGGGCGCTCGATCTCGAACACTCGAGCGGTGTAGGGCCCGACGCACCAGTCGGCGCCCAGTTGCTTCCGACCGAGCGCGATCCGCTCGACCGCGCCCTTGGCCACCGGCGACCCCGCCTGCTCGGCGGAGCCCTTGCAACTGGCGCCCGCCGGCCCGGTCGCGCTGAGGCTGTAGCTGTCGATCACCTTGCCGACGATGCCGGCGCGCGTCGGCGCGGTGAAGCTGAACGTGACGGTGGAGCTCGGATGAGGATGTTGTGGGCTGACCGTCAGGCCCTTGCTGCCGGAGGACCCGCCGCAGCCCGCCACCAGCGCAGCCGCGGCGATCGCGCCGACGAACGCGCGCGCCTGGAGTCTCATCCGACGAACGCGGCCAGCGCCCGTTTGCCGCCGGCGAGGATCGGCTGACCGTGGGCGAGCAGCAGCCGGTCGAAGTCGAGGTCGAGCAGCGCGGCGAACGCGGCGCGCAACCCGGCCTTGGTCTGCTCGGGGTCGTCCATCAACGAGTCGGGCACGAACTCCAGCGGGCTGTCGGACCCGGAACGGATCACGCCGTCGGCGCAGAGCAGCGCCCGGTGTTCGGCGATGTACAGCGCGGTCTCGTCCGGGCTGATCGAGCCAACCTCACGCGCGATCACGCCGCCGGGCAACTCGTCTCCGAACCGAAACGGCGTCACCGGGCCACGTCCCCGAAGCTCGTGGACGCCCTTGTCGACGCAATGGACCTCGGCGCCGAACGCCTCGACGACCTCCCACGTGGCGCGGTCGTGGTGTCGGCAGCTGAGCAGCACGTGCGCGGGGGTCGAACCGACCTGCTCAAACCACCCCAGCCCGCCCGGCGGCAGCAGTGGATCGATCAGCACCCGCTCGCCCGAGAGGTAGTAGGAACTCACCTCCCAGCCGATCTTCGGATGGGTCGCGGTCCAGTGCCAGAGGCCTTCGTCGATCTCCTGCATCGGTCGTCCGAGCTTACCCGCCGGGTCGGGTCCGAGCACCCGTGCAACCGCGGTATGCCAGCACGCGCACCGGGCCACGGATCCACCGCTCTGATCCGTTGATCGGTCAACTAGAATCGGGCGGATGAGCACCGTGGCCGAGACGCGCCTCGACGGCGCCGCCCTCGATGCGTGGCGCGGCTATCTGACGAGCCACGCGGCGATCCTGCGCATGCTCGACGCCGAACTGGTCGCCGAGCACGGGCTGACGACCCGTGACTACGAGGTGCTGCTGTTCCTGGCGCGGGCCGACGGACGCCACCTGCCGATGTCGGCGTTGGCCGCGAGCACGATGCTCACCCGGTCGGGCATCACGCGCCTGGTCGACGGCCTCGTCAGCGGTGGTTTGATCGAGCGGCACGCCTGCCCGAATGACGCGCGCGTGTCCTACGCGCAGCTCACCGACGTCGGCTACGAGAAGTTGCGACAGGCCTCGCGTTCCCACGTCGCCGGCGTCCGCCGGCTGTTCGTCGAGTGGTTCTCAGACGACGAGCTTGCGACGCTCGCGGAGCTGCTGGGCCGTCTCCCCGGGGCCCATCGCGAGGGCAGCTGCTCGGTGCAGTGACGTCGCGATGACGACCGACGTAACAGCCGCGGCGACCGGCGGCTCCTCGATCGACGCGGCGACGTCGCTGGGCGCGGTCTCGCTGACGGTCTCAGACCTCGGACGAGCGCGGGCATTCTATGAGCAGGTCCTCGGCCTGGTCGCGTCGCCGCGCGGCGCCGGCTCGGCGAGGCTGACCGCGTCAGGCGGCGGCTCCGAGCTGGTCGTACTGCACGAGGATCGCGAGGCGCCGCCGTTCGATCCGCGCGGCAACGGGCTGTTTCACCTCGCCCTGCTGGTTGGCAGCCGAGTCGAACTGGCGCGCTCGCTGCGGCGGATCGCCGACGCGCGCTGGCGGTTGACGGGCGCGTCGGACCACCTGGTCAGCGAGGCGCTGTACTTGCGCGATCCCGACGGTAACGGGATCGAGATCTATCGTGACCGGCCGCGGACGCAGTGGCCGATGGACGGTGGCGGCGCAATCCGGATGGACACGCTTGCACTGGACCTGCCCGATCTCCTGGGCGAGCTGGACGGCGATGCGGGGTCGGACCCGGCGACCGCCGTCGCCGCCGGCGCGCGGATCGGCCACGTCCACCTGCAGGTCGCCGATCTGGCGACGGCCGAGCGCTTCTACTGCGACGTGCTCGGCTTCGACGTGACCGTCCGTGCGTACCCGGGCGCTCTGTTCGTCTCCGCCGGCGGCTATCACCACCACATCGGCCTGAACACCTGGCAGAGCCTCGGCGCCCCTCCCGTCGTCCCCGGGCGGATCGGGCTGCGCTCGTTCGAGGTCCTGGCGCCCGACCACGCGGCGCTCACGAGGGTGCTTGATCGCGCCGGGGCGGCCGAGGTCGACGTCGAGCACCTCGACGGAGAACCGGCGTCGCCCGCCTCGCCCGCTGCGGTGCGTGTGCGCGACCCGTTCGGGACCGCAGTCGTGCTTCGCTGCGCCTGACCGGCGCCGCGGCCCACCGCTACCCTTCTGTGCCCGGGCGACGTGGCGGAGTGGCTACGCAGCGGCCTGCAAAGCCGTCTACACCGGTTCGATTCCGGTCGTCGCCTCTAGCAAAAGGCCTGCTAAACGAGACTTCTCGCGATTCGAGACGCGCAACTTGAAGGTCGTGGCTCCCCAGAGGCTCCCCAAACGACTAGCATTCGGTCGATGGATCGGAAAGCGCTTGGCTGCCTGCGTGCCCCCTCCGTGATCGTCTCGTCGAGCAAGGATGTGCGCCGCTTTATTAGCCGGGTCTGAGCGAATCCATCCGCTCGCGGTGCGATCCAGCGTCTACAGACCACAAGCTCCGGCAGAGCAGGATCTCGGAGGGGCGGAGCTCCTAGTCCGGAAACTGCGGCATTCCGCTCGTCTTACGCGCTACGAGGTCGAGATAGACGAGTGGGCGAAGCGCAAACGCATCCGCCACTAGTGACTCTCTCGACAAAACACACGACGAAGTGTCGAGTTTCGAGTCGAGTCATGCACTGTTCCCGAGAGACAGCTCGTGGCAGACAGCCAGCGGCAACTCATGACAAGCAGACGCTCCCCACACGCCTCGTGCTCGCGAGCTAGGCTGACCATTCGCACGGTCGCGATCAGGCGGTGCAGGAGCTCGCGGCCGTGAGCAAGCTGCTGGTGCGGTTCGTGGATCGCGTGCGGTGGTCGGCGTTGTGTGAGCACCCGATGCAGATCGAGCGACCCGCGGCGGTGGAAGCTCCGCGCGCAGGCGCGGCAGCTCGCCCAGCGCCATCGGTGACCCGCAGCAAGCAGTCGACGGGCGGGCGCTACTCGCTCGCATCCTGACCGGCGGTTTCGCTGAGAGGCTGGGGTGGCGTCGCGCTTCGTGCGCGTGTGGCGTCTCTGTGCATCGCGGTGTCGATGAATCGAATCGCTGCAGTGGCGCTCTCCAGTCGCCAGCTGAGGACCGTCTGGTCGAACCCGCGGGCTTGGGCGACGGCGGCACGGAGGCGGTCGGCGAGGCTCTCGAACTGCAGTCTTTGAGCCCGGAGCAACGGTCCCGGGTCGAGTTTGCTGCGATCGAGGAACAGCAGCTTGAGCAACAGCAGCGAGCGGGCATCACGGACGTGCTCGACGGGTGCGGCTAGCCAGTCGGCAAGCGCTCGCCGACCGGGGGACGTGATCTCGAGGACGGTTCTGTGCGGGCCCGAGCGGCTGGCGACGATGGCCACCTGTCCAGCGAAGCGACGGGCGGTGAGCGCATCGATCGCGTGGTACACCCGGGAGCGGGGAAGGGACCAGACCTTGCCGATCTCTCCGTCTGGCGCCATCGCGCGAGCGATCGTAAAGCCATGGGTCGGCGCCTCGGCCAGCAGCGCCAGTACAGCCCATTCGCCGGCCGTCAGCTGATCACGCACGCGCGCCATCTCGTCCAGAGACGCTAACGCGGCCCACGGCCGACCCAGCCGATCCTCCTTGCCCTTGCTAGGTATGTCGTCGCCGAGCAATCGAGAACGGCCTATCGTGCTCTGAGCGCGCCAGGGCCCAGACTGCCGTCGGCTGGCAGCGTGACTGCGCTGCGACCACCAGCGCGTGCTGTAGGGCCGGCCTCAACCCCGGCGGTACGTGGGCAGCTCTTTGGGCGAAACGCACTGAACTGTTCGTGGCTTCGTGCGCGCGGCCCAAAGACGCCCGACCGCCCCAGACGTATCGTCCGTGTCCTGGCAGCGGTGACCGACAGAGAGGACGACAATGGCCGTTGAGGACGCACCGGCACCGGCACCCGCGACCGGTCTGATCGGGGCACGTGTCGGCCGGATCGAGGATGCGCGGCTGCTCACCGGCAGATCGCAGTTCATGGACGATCTGCAGGTGTCGCGACTGGCCGAGGCGGCCGTGCTGCGCAGTCCCCTTGCGCACGCCGAGATCAAACGGATCGACGTCAGCGCCGCCAAGGCGATGCCCGGCGTGATCGACGTGCTGACCGGTGCCGAGCTGGCCCCCCACGTCGAGCCGCAGCCGGTGATCTACCAACTACTGCCCGATCAGCGCCCAACCGGGGCGCTGGCGATGGCGGTCGACCGAGTTCGGTGGGTCGGCCAGATCGTCGCGGCGGTCCTCGCCGACGACCGGTACCTCGCCGAGGACGCGCTGCAGGCGATCGAGGTCGAATACGAGCCGCTGCCGGTCGTGGCCAATCTCGACGCAGCGCTCGAGGAGGGCGGCACCCGCCTGTACGACGACTGGCCCGACAACATCGTCGGGAAGGTCGCCTACGCCAACGGCGACGCCGAGCGGGCGATCGCCGACGCCGCGGTCGTCGTCTCAGAGAGGCTCTCACTGGGACGGATGCTCGGCTGCCCGCTCGAGCCTCGGGGCTGCATCGCCACCTGGGACCCGTACACCGACGAGCTCGACATCTGGATGTCGACCCAGTCCCCTCACCTCGCCCGCGACCTGCTCGGCGAGACGCTGCGGCTGCCGGGCCACAAGATCCGCGTGCGCGTGCCCGATGTCGGCGGCGGTTTCGGCAACAAGTTCGATTTCTACGGCGAGGAGGTGATCGCGTCGGTGCTGTCGCGTCGCAGCGGCCGCTCCGTGAAGCTGCTCGAGGACCGCCTCGAGAGCTTCGTCGCGACCTCGCAGTCCCGTGACGAGGTGATCGACGCGACGCTCGCGCTCGATCAGGACGGCACGATCGTCGCCCTGAAGGCGAGCGTGTACGGGACCCTCGGCGGCGCGATGGGCACCGTCGGGGTCGGACCGCCGTGGCTGACGACGACGATGCTGACGAGCGTCTACAAGATTCCGAACGTCGCCGTCGATCTGACCGCGGTCGTCACCAACCGGGCGCCGTTGGGCTCGTTCCGCGGCTGGGGCCAGCCGGAGGCCAACTTCGCGATCGAGCGACTGGTGCAGCTGGCGGCGCGAAAGCTCGGGATCGACAGCGCGCAGCTGCGGCGACGCAACTTCCCCGCGCCCGAGGAGTTTCCGTTCGTCACCGGCGTCGTCTTCGCGTATGACTCGGGTCGCTACGAGGAGTGTCTGGACCTGTGCCTGGACGGCGTCCGCGAGCAGGGCTGGCACGAGCGGATCAGCGAGGCCCGCGCGGAGGGGCGCTCGGTCGGCCTCGGCCTCTCGTTCCACGTCGAGGCAACCGCGTTCGGCCCAAGCCGGATCCTCAACCTCGTCGGCCTGCAGCACTCCGGGTTCGACGAGGAGGTCGTACGCATCGACTCGACCGGACGGGTGACCGTGTTCACCGGCCAGGCGGCGATGGGACAGGGCATCGAGACCGCACTCGCCCAGGTCGCCGCGCAGACGCTCGGCATCGACCTCGACGACGTCACGGTCGTCTCCGGCGACACCACCAACTGCCCCTACACCGGATATGGGACCGGCGCCAGCCGCGGCGCGGCCATGGGCGGCGCGACGTTGATGAAGGCTGCCGAAGTGCTGCGCGAAAAGGTCAAGCGGATCGGCGCCCACCAGCTCGAGGCGGCGGCCGAGGACATCGAGATCCGCGCCGGACGCGTGTTCGTGCGCGGCTCCGAGCAGCATGCGGTGACGCTCGCCGAGATCGGCGACGCGGCCTATCGTCGGCTCAACGGCAAGTTCCCCGAGGACGAGGACCCGACGCTCGAGGAGCGCTTCGTGTTCGACCCCGAGAACCTCGCCTGGTCCTACGGCTGCACGGCGGCGATGGTCGAGGTCGACCGTGAGACCGGCTTTACGACCGTGCTCGGCTACCTCGTCGCTCACGACTGCGGGACGGTGATCAATCCGACGATCGTCGACGGGCAGCTGCACGGCGGCGCCGCCCAGGGGATCGGCGAGGCGCTGTTCGAGGAGCTCGTCTACAACGACGAGGGGCAGCTGACGACCGGCACGTTCATGGATTACGCGATCCCGACGTTCATGGAGATTCCGCGCTTCGATCTGCGTCACATGAGCACGCCCGCGCCGCACATCCCGGGCGGCATGAAGGGGATGGGCGAGGCCGGCACGATCGGCGCTCCGGCCGCGATCGCGGGGGCGATCGACGACGCGTTGTCGGACCTCGGCGTGACGGTCAACCGTGTGCCGGCGACGCCCGCACGGCTGCTCGAGCTGATGCAGGAGGCGCAGCGATGAAGCCGGCCGCGTTCGATTACCACCGGCCATCGACCGTCGCCGATGCCGTCGGCCTGCTCGCGACGATCCCGGACGCCAAGCCGATTGCCGGGGGCCAGAGCCTGATGCCGATGCTCAACATGCGCTTGGCGCAGCCGGCCGCGCTGGTCGATCTCGGCGCGATCGAGTCGCTGTCGTTCATCCGCCGCGACAACGGCGAGCTCGTGGTCGGGGCGACGACGACACAGCGGACGCTCGAGCGCTCGCCCGAGGCGGCGGCGCTCCCGCTGATCGGCGCGGTCATACGCCACATCGGCCATCCGACGATCCGCAACCGCGGCACGGTCGGCGGCAGCATCGCGCACGCCGACCCCGCCGCCGAGCTCCCCGTACTCGCGCTCGCGCTCGACGCGCAGCTGCAGATCGAGGGCGCCGGCGGCTCACGGACGGTGCCGGCCGACGCGTTCTTCCGGGGTTTCTTGACGACCGCGGTCGATGACGGCGAGCTGCTGATCGAGGTCCGTTTCACGGTGCCGCCGACGGGGACCGGCTTTGGTTTTCAGGAGCTGGCGCGACGCCACGGCGACTTCGCGCTCGCCTCGGTCCTGTCGCTGGTGACCTTGCGGGACGACGGGACGGTCAGCTCGGCGCGAATCGTCGTCGGCGGTGCGGGCCCGGCGCCGGTTCGGGTGACAGCGGCCGAGCAGCAGCTGCTCGGCCAGGCACCATCGGCCGAGGTGATCGCCGGCGCCGCGGCGGCGGTCGGGCCGGCGCTGCAGCCGGTCGCAGACGTCCACGCGAGCGCCGACTACCGGCGTCAGGTCGCTTCGGTCCTCACGCGTCGCACGCTGCAGGCGGCGGTCACACAACTCAAGGAGCACGCGCTGTGAGCAAGGTCGAGGTGACGGTGACGATCAACGGCCACCGCTACAGCGAGGTGTGCGAACCACGCCGCACGCTGGCGGACTTCATCCGCCACGACTGCGGCCTGACCGGCACCCATCTGGGCTGCGAGCACGGGGTCTGCGGCGCCTGCACGGTCAAGCTCGGTGATGACACCGTCCGCTCCTGCCTGGTCCTCGCGGTCCAGGTGCAGGGCGCCGAGATCAGGACGATCGAGGGGCTGGCGGCGCAGGGCGAGCTGCATCCGATCCAGCAGGCCTTTCACGATCATCATGGCCTGCAGTGCGGGTTCTGCACCCCCGGGATGTTGCTGACCGTCCAGGAGTTGCTGGCCGAGATCCCAGACCCGACCGAGGCCGAGATCCGCGACCGGCTGTCGGGGAACCTGTGCCGCTGTACCGGCTACGAGTTCATCGTCGACTCGGTGCTCGACGCCGCCCAGCGGCTGCGTGACTTAGGTCAGCCGGCCGCGGCCGCGCGATAGTCGAAGTCGTAGCCGAAGTACCGGGGCCCGACCAGCTCAAGGCCCGCGTCCGTGCGCCAGCGCGGGTCGCACGGCGCCACGAGTACCGTCACGCGAAAGCCGTAGCGCAACTCCTCGGTCGTGATCGGCTGGCCGCTCTCGGAGTCGAGCACGATGATCAGGTCCGGCACCGAGGCCAGCACCTCGTCGCCGCGCTGCGCGACCAGGTGCTCGTTCTGCGTGTGCAGGCGCAGCTGCGCGCCGACGTCGTCGCCGAGACCGTCGAGCACCACCTCGGCGCGAGCAAAGCCGCGCTCGGTCCGGCGGTTGACGTCGAGCACCTTGCCGGCGAACAGCCGCCGCCCGCCCAGCGCCATCTCGATCGCGTCGATGGGGTCGTCGTGACGAACGCGCGTCTCGCGGATCAGGCGTCCGAGCCGCTCGGCGGTCTGCAGCGAGCCGGGCACGGTGCAGTCACGCAGCTGCGCTCCGGTCATCGGATACAGCGCGACGAGCGCCGCACAGCCCATGTCGATCGTGTGCGAGCGGGCCAGGCGCTCGGTCCAGAGGTTGTCGACGCCGTCGATGATCGAGCTGTTGCCCTTGTCGTCGGCGATCGCCATCGGCGAGGTGCCGATCCCGTAGAGGCCCGGGATGCACATCTGCAGCTCGGGGAATGCCCGGCCCATCAGGTCGGCGTCGACGACGGGCAGCGACAGCCGCGCAGCTAGGCACAGCGGGATGACCGAGTTCAGGCCCCCGATCTCGATCGACATCGTGCACGCCGCGCGGCGGCCGAGGTGATATTGGAGCTGCTCGAACGCGCGCACGACCTCATCCCCGGACGGGAGCTTCTCGACCATCACCGTCGGCGCGCCCATCATCGCGGTCGGGATCACGAGCGCGTCGTCGTCGACCTCATCCAGCTCGACCACGGAGATCGAGCCGTTGGCGCGGATCGCCTCGCGCGCCAGCAGCTTGCCGATGTACGGGTCGCCGCCGCCGCCGGCACCCAGCACGCCGGCCCCGAGCGCGATGTCCTCCAGCTGCGCTTCACCCAGTTGCCGCACCGACTCGCCTCCTGATCGCCAACTCGCCGATCGCCTTGACCTTGATCCGAACCGCGTTGCCGGGCACGTACGCAAGCGCGAGCTCCTCGACGTCGACGACCCGGACGGAGTCGCGCGCCGCGCCGGCGTCGACCGCACGCTCGCAGGCCTGCTCGCGCGCCCGCTCGAGCGCATGTTCGCGGCTCAGACCGGGGCCGACCGAGACCATATGATCGACCTCGCCGCCGACCTGGGCGATCGACGCCCCGATCGCGTTGGCGACCGCGAAGTGCTCAGGGCGGACCAGCCGTGACGCGCCTGTCAGCGAATCCCCCAACAGCACGCTGCCGCCGCCGACGACGACGACTGGCAGCGGCTGCGCCGAGACCTTCATGCGGTCCACGGCTTCGGCGATCCGGCGCTCGATCGATGCCAGCGCCGCGTCGACCAGCTCGCGCGACAGGCCCGCGACCAGCGCCGGGTCACCGATCAGCGCACGGCCGGCGGCGACGGCAAGATCGGAGGCGGTCAGCGTGTCACCGCCGAACACGAGTCCGCGTTCGGTCAGCGCATAGCCGACGCTCTCGGGGCCGACCAGCGGGTCGCCGCCGGGGGTCACGTGGCTGCCGCCGCCGATCCCGAGCGCCAGCACGTCAGGCATCCGGAAGTTCGTGCGAACCCCGGCGATCTCGATAATCGTTTTGGCCTCGCGCGGGAATCCTTGGCTGAGGATCCCGATGTCGGCGGTCGTCCCGCCGATGTCGACGACCGCGCAGTCGGACTCGCCCGACAGCATCGCGGCGCCGCGCATCGAGTTCGTCGGCCCTGACGCGAACGTCGCGACGGGATAGCGCTCGACGTACTCGGCGGACATCAGCGTTCCGTCGTTCTGGGAGAGGTACACGGGCGACGAGATCCCCGACGTCGCCAGCGCGTCACGAAACGCCCCGGTGATCTGGACCGCGAGCTCGGCCAGGCCGGCGTTGATGATCGTCGCGTTCTCGCGCTCCAGCAGCCCGAGCCGGCCGACCTCGGCAGAGAGCGACACGGCCAGGCCGGGGGCCTCCTCGCAGATGATCTGGGCCGCCTCGCGCTCGAACTCGTCGTTGACCGGGGAGAACACCGACGAGACCGCGAGCGTCCGCAGGCCCCGGGCGGCGATCTCGGCCCCGACCCGGCGCAGCTCGTCGCGGTCAAGCGGCGAGATCGGCCGTCCGTCGAACTCGTGGCCGCCGTGGCACATGAACACCTGCCCGCCGACCGCCTCGCGCAACCGCGCCGGCCAGTCGGTCAGCGGCGGCAGCGCCGCCGTCGCGGGCAGCCCCAGCCGGACGATCGCGACCGGCAGCAGCCGCCGCGCCTCGACCACCGCGTTGGTGAAGTGGGTCGTGCCGATCATCACCGCAGCGATCTCGGCCGGCCGGACGCCGGTCGCCTCAAGCAGCGCGCCCAGGCCCGAGACGATGCCGCTGGTGACGTCGGCGGTCGTCGGCCGCTTGACCTCGGCCAGCACCGTGTCGCCGTCCATCAGCACGGCGTCGGTGTTGGTGCCGCCGACGTCGATCCCAATCCGGATCGAGGCCTCGATCACGCCGACCTCGGCGCCAGCGCTCACCGGACCGTGCCGGCGCCGCCCGCGCGCACCCGCGGTAGCACCTCGTCGGCGGTCAGCCGCAGCTGCTCGGCGCTGCGATCGGCCGGCATCGGAAACAGGCAGACGGTGTCAGAGCCCGCCTGGAGCAGCGCGTCGATCTTCGCCGCGCACTCGTCGGGGTCGCCGGCGATCACGAGGTCCTCAACCCATTGGTCGGGCATCTCGCGGGCGATCAGCGCCGCCGCGTCGGCGCCGCCGCGCTCATTCATCTCCCACAGCTCGTCGGCGATCCCGTAGACATCGGTCAGCGCCGAGCGCGGCACCGCGGCCAGGTAGAACGCGGCGATCTCGCGCAGGGCCGCCTTCGCGGCGGCCGCGTCGCGGTCGACCCCGTACAGCGCAAACGTCGCGACCCGGTGGTGCTCAGAGCGACCTGCCTTGGCCTGCCCCTCAGCGATCCGCCCGCGCAGCCAGCTGACGTACGCCGGCGAGGCGAGCACCGAGACCGCGGTGCCGTCGGCGACCTCGCCGGCGAGGCTGAGCATCTTCGGCCCGATCACGCCCATGTAGATCGGCGGCGGCTCCGGTGCCGGGTGGGTCAGCGTCACCGCGTCGAAGCTGAACACCCGACCCTCCCGCGAGACGGTCTCGCCGGCCATCAGCGCGCGGGCGGCGCTGACCGCCTCGCGCAGCGCGCCGAGCTGAGTCTTGGGCATCAGCCCCATCTGGTTGACCCAGTGCGGCACGCCGAGCCCGATGCCGAGCGAGAGCCGGCCGGGATGCAGCCGCGCGAGCGTCGCGGCCTCCATCGCCAGCAGCGCCGGGTGGCGCGCCATCGCTGAGACGACCCCGACGCCGATTGGGATCGATTCGGTCGCGTTCAGCGCGGCGCCGGCGGCAGTCAGGCCGCCGAAGAAGAAGTAGTCCTCGGGCAGCCACAGCTCGGCGAACCCAAGCCGCTCGGTCTCGCGGGCGAGCTCGGGAATCTGCTCGGGCGGGGTCTGGCTCGAGATCACGACACCGACGGGCTGGGGATCACTCATCGTTGCTCTCCTTGGGTGAGGGGTCGGTGCGCAGCGCCTCGAGCACCGCGAACGGCGTGATCGGCAGCGACCGGATCGGCCGGCCGATCGCGTCCGAGACCGCGCTCGCGATCACGGCGGCGACCGGGATGATCGACGGCTCGGCCACGCCCTTGGCTCCGAACGGGCCGTACGGACACGGGCTCTCCAGCAGTGCGATCTTGATCGGCGGCGTCTCGAACACGGTCGGTAGCCGGTAGCGCTCAAGCGTGCAGTCGACGACCCGACCGTCGTCTGACCGCAGGTCCTCGTAGAGCGCGTAGCCGATCCCCTGCAGGACGCCGCCGTGGATCTGGCCCTCGATCTGCTGGGGGTTGATCGCGCGGCCGACGTCCTGCACGACCGCGTAGCGGACGATCGTCACCTTGCCGGTCGCCGGGTCGACCTCGACCTCGGCGAAGTGGACGTGGTAGGTCGCGGCGGTGAAGCCGGTGAACAGCGCGCCGGTCACGCAGCCGGCGTCGAACTGGACCGGCGGCGCGACGTGGCGCCCGGTCGCGGAGATCGGACCCTTGGAGAAGAGCGCGGTCATCGCGACCGCGGCCAGCGGCACCCGCGAGTCCGGCGCGCCGACCACGCCGACCTGGCCGTCGGCCAGCTCCAGGTCGTCGGTCGCCGCCTCGAGCATCCCGGAGGCGGTCTCTAACAGCTGATCGCGGACGCCGTCGCACGCCATCCGCGCGGCGTTGCCGAGCGCGAACGTCGTGCGGCTGCCCTGCGCGCCGTTGTCGAACTGGCCGGAATCGGTGTCGGGCTCGACCAGCAGGACGTCCTCGACGGCGACCGACAGCTCCTCGGCGACGATCTGGCGCACGCCGGTCGCCAGCGCGCCGGTGCCGATCTCGGTCGCCGCACTGATCACACCGACCGTCCCGTCCTCGTTGACCTTGACGGTGGCGCCGCCCGGCCCGGGGTTGGTCAGCCAGGTGACGGCGCTGACGCCGACTCCGCGCAGCGGCGCCAGATCGTCCCCGTCGTCGTCGCCGCGGTTCGGCGCCGGCGGCCAAGGCGCGAGCTCCTGGAGCCTGGCGAACGCCTCCTCGTAGGCCGCGTCCTCGAGCACCTGGCCATTGACAATCTCCTCGCCGGGCCTGACTACGTTGTCGCGGCGCCACTGGAGGCGATCGATCCCGAGCTCGGCGGCGATGTGGTCGAGATGCTGCTCGAGCGCGAACACGCAGTAGGGGCCGTTGACCCCGCGGAATGCTGCCGTCGGCGTCGTGTTCGTGTAGACGACCTTGGTCCGGTAGCAGGCGGCGGGCACCCGGTAGGTGCCGCCGAAGACGAGCGCGGGGATCGCCGCGCAGGCGACGACCTCGCCGCTGTAGGCGCCGTTGTCGCAGATCGTCTCGGCCTCCTGGCCGAGGATCTCACCGGTTGCCGAAACGGCGGTCCGCAGGCGGATCTCGGCGTTCTCACGCGGTCCCGCGGTCGTGAGCTCCTCGGTACGGGTGTTGGCGATCCGCACCGGCCGGCCGGTGCGCCGCGCGAGCACGCACGCGTAGGGCTCCAGCAGCGCGTCGATCTTGCCGCCAAAGCCGCCGCCGATCGTCGTCACCACGACCCGCACCCCCGATGCCGGCACACCGAGCCATTCCGCGAGCCGGTCACGAACCAGGAACGGAAACTGGGTCGGGCTGTGGACGACGTAGCGACCGTTCTCAAACCGCGCGACGGCGACATGAGGCTCGATCGGTGACTGGTGCTGGCGTTGGGTCGTGAACGTGTCCTCGATCACGCGGTCGGCGGCCGCGAACGCCGCCTCGACGTCGCCGCGGTCAAGCGTCGCCTCCCAGGCGATGTTGCCATCACGCGACCCCGGTGCGATCGCCGGATAGGACTCCCAGTCGGGGTGCACGAGCCTGGCGCCGGGTGCGAGCGCCGACGCGGGGTCCAGCACCGGTGCAAGCAGCTCGAGCTCCAGTTCGATCGCGGCGGCGGCCGCGGCGGCCTGGCGCTCTGAGTCGGCAGCGACGGCGGCGACCGGCTCGCCGACGTAGCAGACCTGATCGCGGGCGAACACGGGTTGGTCCTTGAGCACCCACCCGGAGGTGATCGCAGGCACGTCGGCGGCGGTCACGATCGCATGCACGCCGGGCAGCGCGAGCGCCCGCTCGGTCCGGAGCGCGACGATCCGCGCGGCCGGCACCGGAGCACGCAGGAGCTTGCAATGCAGCATCCCGGGCTCGCCATAGTCCAGGCCGTAGGTCGCCGTCCCGCGGACCTTGTCCTCGCCGTCGGCGCGACGGACGTTGACCCCGATCGCCGAGCTCATCGGTGCCCCTCGGCGGCGACCGCGAGCGCCGCGTCGATGATCGTGCGATAGCCGGTACAGCGGCAGATGTTGCCGGCCAGCGCCTCTCGGATCTGCTCCTCATCCGGTGCGGGATCATGGTCGAACAGGGCCGTCAACGACATCAGGATCCCCGGCGTACAGGCACCACACTGGACGCCGGCGTGCTCGAGCAACGCGTCCTGCAGCGGCGCGATCGGTTCGTCGGGCGCCGCCAGTCCTTCGACGGTGCGAACCGCACGGCCGTCGGCCAGCGCGATCGGGTACAGGCACGAGACGACCGGCTCGCCGTCGATCAGCACGGTGCAGGCGCCGCAACGGCCCTCGTTGCAGCCCGGTTTGGCGCCGCGCAGCGACAGCGACTCGCGCAGCACCTCCAGCAGCGGCGTCATCGCCGGCGCGGTGACCTCGACGATCCGCCCGTTGACCGTCAACGA
>Ga0302325_10009557_pt1 | contig 21152 bp, 13 predicted proteins | sample Palsa_T0_2_FD_201948 | JGI IMG/M metagenome (GOLD analysis project Ga0302325, IMG submission 201948) | Peat permafrost microbial communities from Stordalen Mire near Abisko, Sweden - Palsa_T0_2 | ecosystem: Environmental > Terrestrial > Soil > Palsa > Peat permafrost | place: Sweden: Abisko...
GCTGACGTCGAGGGCCTGACCAAGGGACAGAGCCTCAGCCGACAGCCGTTCCGCGTCGGGCAAGCCAGCAGTCACGTGCAGGCTCGCCAGATCCCGCAGCGCACGCACCGTGTCGGCGTCCGGACTTGCCTTCAGGACCTCAAGGGCAGCGGTGAGATGCTCTCGCGCCTCGCCATAACGGCCCCAGCCGGCCAGTGCCATCCCGGCGATGGCCTGCGCGCGAGCCGCGGCCCGGGCCTGCCCGGCCTGCAGGTGGTAGTCGCGGGCCCGGCCGGCCAGGTCGGTGGCCCGGGCCCAGTCGGCGTTGATGTCGGCGGCCTCGGCGGCGCGTTCCCACAGCACGCCGGGCGAAGGCTGGCCGTCCGTAACCCCCGTCTCGCCGGCTGGGGTCAGATCCGCGGCGGCGGCGTAGCTGGCGGCGGCGCGGGCGGGAGCGCCGCTGCGCTGGGCGCGTTCGGCCGCCCGGATCAGCGCGCCGATGGTCTGGGCGCGGATCGCGCCGATGTCGGGATCGTCCGGGACCGCGTTCAGCGCGTCGAGGTAGTGGCGGGCGACCACTTCAGCGACCTCCTCGCCGTCGCCAGGGAAGGCACCACGCAGGTGCGCGGCGACCTTCAGGTGGCGGGCCTTGCGGTCCCGGCGGGACAACGTCTCGTAGGCGACCTGGCGGAGCATCTGCTGGGCGAACCCGTAGCTGCCCCGCTCCGGCGACAGCCGGTCGGCGGACACGGTGAACACCTCGCGGCGGACCAGCTCGGCCAGCGCGGCGCGCACGGCGGGCTCGTCCCGCCCGGAGACCGCGATCAAGGCCTCCGCCGGGAAAGTGCTGCCCAGCACCGCGGCGTCGGCCACCAGCGGGCGCGTGTCCGGGCCGAGCGCGTCGAGCCGGGCGGCCAGCAGCGTGTGCAAGCTGTCCGGCACCGCCAGCTCCCCGACATCGGCGGCTAGCCGGTAGACGCCCTCGACCGGCCGGACGACGTCCCGGTCGATCAGCGACCGCACCACCTCCACCGCGAACAGCGGGATGCCCTGGGCCTGGCCCGTGATCATGGCCCGCGCGGCGGCGGGCATCGCGGGCACCAGCGCGTCAACTAGAGCGTCCATCGACCCCGCATCCAGCGGATCTAGCGTGAGCATGCTGCGGTTGCGTCCGGCGCCGAATCCCGGCCGGGCCTGGCCCAGCTCGGGACGGGCGAGCACGAGGACGTACACCGGGAGGTCCCGTACCCAGTCGATGAGGTAATCCAGGAAGTCCAGCAGCCCGCTGTCGGCGTACTGGGCGTCCTCCACCAGCAAGACGACCGGGTTGTCGGCGGCCAGCCGCTCGAAGAACAGCCGCCACCCGGCAAACAGTTCCTCCCGGGACAGCGTGTCCCCGTCATCGCCCGCGACCGGGACGCCGAGCAGACGGCCGACCCGAAGACTGATATAAACCCGTTCGGCCTCATCGGGCACCAGCCGGTCCAGGCCGTCAGCTAGCTTGCCCGCAGCCACCTCGGCGGGGTCTTCCTCGGCGATGCCCAGCCGCTGCCGGACGATCTCGGCTAGCGCCCAGAACGCCACCCCGTCCCCGTAGGACAGGCACCGCCCCCGGTGCCACCACACTTCTTCGGCCAGGCCGTCGGCATACTTCTCGAACTCCCAGCCCAGCCGGGACTTGCCCACCCCGGCCGGGCCCGAGATCAGCACCAGCCGCGGTACCCGCCGTCCCGCCGCCGCGTGGAACAGCTCTTTGATCGTCCGCAACTCGGCGTCCCGGCCGGTCAGCGGGGCCTCCAGTCCGTCGATCCGCTGGCTGCCGCCCACCCCGGCCAGCACCCGTGTCGCCCGCCACAACCGGGCCGGCTTCGCCTTGCCCTTCAGCGCATGCTCCCCCGCATTGGCGAACCCGATCGCGCTGGCGGCCAGCCGCTGCGTGGCCGCGTCCACCAGCACCTGCCCCGGTTCCGCCGCCGCCTGCACCCGGGCGGCGGTATTCACCGCGTCCCCCGCCACCATGCCCTCGCCGACCGCGCCCAGCGTGACCGCGACCTCGCCGGTCACCACCCCGGCCCGCGCCGCCAGTCCCGGCACCGCCGCCTGCGTCCCCAGGTCGGCCACCGCGCTGACCAGGTCCAGGGCGGCACGCACCGCGCGCTCAGCGTCACCCTCGGTCGCCGCCGGCGTGCCCCACACCGCCATGACCGCATCGCCGATGAACTTCTCCACCACGCCGCCGTAGCGGCCGATCACGGTCCGCGCCACCTCGAAATAGCGCGACAGCAGCTCCCGCACCGCCTCGGGATCCCGTGACTCCGACAGCGGCGTGAACCCCACCACATCACAGAACAGCACGGAGCACACGCGCCGTTCGGCCACTCGTTCCCCGGCCCGCCCACCCGGCACGGCCGTCCCGGCCGTCCCGGGCACGGCCGCGCCGCAGGAGCGGCAGAACCGGTCACCGGCTGCGAACTGCTCACCGCACGACGGGCACCCCGTGGCGGGCGCGCCGCAAGCTCCGCAGAACCGGTTGCCCTCGTCCAGCTTCGCACCGCACCGCCCGCACCTCACGCAGCCCTCCCGCGCCCACCCCAGGTCTGATGTCCCATCTGCGCCTAACGAATATTGCACACCCTTTTCTCGTCAGCGGCTAGAAGGTCGCAGAAATCGATGAGGACCTCATAGGCGCCAGTGCGGAAGTGCCCGGCCGTGGCCGGTGCACTGGTCGGCGTGGCCGTGGACGGCGCGCACACGGCTGCAATCGACGGCACGGTCGGTAGCTGATGAAGCACAGGCAGCACGGTCGCAGGCACGCCGACGGCAGGCCGCCCGCACGAAGACATCCCGGCCGGCATTGGGGGCTGGTGCGGGCCGCTGCTGTTCACGCGGGCTGGGACTTCTCCCCTATTATCCAGTCATGCCTGGTGGTGTGGGGGTTTTGGTTGGCGGGAGGTACCTGCTGGCTGAACCCGTAGGCAGGGCGGTATGGGGCGGGTGTAGCGTGGCCACGATCAGCTGCTTGACCGGGTGGTGGCGATCAAGGAGGTCCTGCTGCCGCCGCAGTCGCGCAGCGGCCAGGTGCGGTACCTGGCCGAGAATTTGTCCGGCGGCACCTGGGCCGCGGCGACACCCCCGCTGCCCGCGGCTGCCACCACGACCCGGAAACCGGGCCCTCAGCAGGACAGCACGGCCCTGGATTCGGTCACGTGCCAGGCGGCCGACTCCTGCGTGGCCGTAGGGACCTACACAGCCGGCAGCGGGCCGGTCGACGGAACGATCGAGACACTATCCGGCCGGTCGTGGACAGCAGCGGCAGCTCCCCTGCCCCGAGGCGCCGCGACCACCGGGCAGGACGCCTACTTCAGACGGGTCGTCTGCCCGGCCCCCGGCAACTGCGTCGCCGTCGGCGGCTACGCCCACAATGCAGGGCAAGACACCATCGAGCTGGCCCTCATCGAGACAGCCACCGACAAGCACGGATAGGGCAAGCCGCCAGCAACCCCTGCGAATCCGAGGGGTCATCGAACAGCGGCGAGGTTCCACGTCCACACGGTGCCGTCGGTGACCCCCGCGGCGAGGGTGGTGCCGTCCGGACTGAACGCCAGCGCCCAGACGTAGCTGGTCGGCCGGGTGAGAGGCGTCCCGATCCGGACCGGGTGCGCGGGGTCGATGCCGGGGGTCACGATGTGGGAGGAGCTGCCCGACCGGATCCGGGTCTTGGGGCCCGACCACCCCTACGTCCTGGCTACCCGCAACAACATCGTCTTTTGGAAAACTCGATCAGTAGCCAACGCGGGGCACGAACCTGAAGCTGATCCGCACGATCCAGAGCGGCCCTGACGCGACGCCACCGGGCCAAATGCCACAGGACGCTGTGACCAGGCAGCACACAGCACGAAGGACGAGCACTCTTATGCCGAACGGGCAGTACCGCGTGCCCCCGGCCCCACCTCGCCTCCCCCGGCCAGCGCGGACCCAGTGCCTCATACGGCGCGGTGATGATCAACCTGAGGAGCGCCGTAACACACCCGCGCCGTACGGGGACGCCCTCAGCTTTCAGAGCACTCCGCCTCGACCCCGGCAAACCCACTGGATTAGCAGGCCACGAATCGGGGGTTGGTGGGAGTAGCGTTTGGCCATGGCGGGGCCGCGGCGGGTGTTCTTGAGCCATACCTCAGAGTTGCGGGAGTTCCCGCGCGAGCGGTCGTTCGTGGCCGCGGCCGAGGCCGCGGTCATCCGGGCCAGGGACGCGATCGCAGACATGGCGTACTTCACCGCCCGCGACAGCAAGCCGGCCGACTACTGCGCCGAGATGGTGCGCGGCTGCGATGTGTACGTAGGCCTGATCGGGTTGCGGTACGGCTCGCCGGTGCGGGACCGGCCGGAGGTGTCCTATACCGAGCTGGAGTTCGCCGCCGCGACCGAGGCCGGACTGCCACGGCTGGTGTTCTTGCTGGATGAGGACGCCGCGGTGCCGATCCCGCCGGGACGGCTGATCGACACCAACCTGGAGTTGGCGGCCCGGCAGCGGGAGTTCCGGACCCGGCTGGCCGGGTCCGGGGTGACGACGAGCAAGGTGGCCAGCCCGGAGCAGCCGGAGTTGTTGCTGTCGCAGGCGCTGCAGGAGACCAGACCGCCAGCTGCCGCCCGGCACGGGCGGCTTCCAGCGCAGCCTAATCTGGTTGGCCGGGAGGCGGAGGTGGCCGCGCTGGTGGGCGCGTGGCTGGCCACCCCGCCGGAGCCGGTCGCGGTGCTGGGCGCGCCCGGGATCGGCAAAAGCACGATCTGCCTGGCCGCCTTGCACAACGACCAGGTCATCGATCGGTTCGGCGACCGGCGGTGGTTCGTCCGCTGCGACGGCGCCACCTCAGCCGAGGCGCTGCTATCCGGGCTGGCCGCCGAGCTCGGCGTGACCGGCGACGCGCCGGGCGGCGTAGTGGACCGGGTGTGCATGGTGCTGGCGGAAGACCTGGCGGTGCTGGTGCTGGATAACTTCGAGACCCCGTGGACAGCGGACCCGCTGCCGACCGAGGAACTGCTGCGGACGATCGCCGCAGTGCCGCAGGCCGCAGTGGCGCTCAGCTCGCGGGGGGCGGGCCGCCCGGCGGGCCTGCGATGGCGTGATTTCGCCATGCTGAGCCCGCTGCCGCTCGCCGAGGCACGACGGCTGTTCCTGGCCGTGGCCGGACCCAATTTCGCGGCCGATCCCGGCTCGATGGGCTGGTGGCCGGGCTGGACGGGGTACCGCTGGCAGTGGAGCTGATGGCCTACGCCGCCCAGGGCCAGCCCGACCTGGCCGAGGTGGCGCAGCGGTGGGCGGCGGAGCGGACCGGGATGCTGGCCCGGATGGGCGGAGCCCGCCGGGAGCTGTCGGTGGCGGTGTCGGTGGAGGCGTCGGTCACCGCCCCGTTGATGACCGCCGCGGCCCTGCGGCTGCTGACCCTGCTCGGCGTGCTCCCCGATGGGATGGCCCGCGAGGACCTGACCGTGCTGCTGCCCGAGGACGGGCTGGCCGGGGCGGGGGCGCTGCGGCAGCTCGGGCTGGCGTTCGGCGAGGGTGACCGGCTGCGGACCCTGACCCCGGTTCGCGAACACATCGCCGCCAGCCATCCTCCCGCCCCCGCCGACCTGGACCAGGCCATCAGCCACTACGCCCAGCTCGCCGCCCTGACCGGGGACCAGGTCGGCACCAGCGACGGCGCCCGCGCCGCCGCCCGGTTGCAGGCCGAGACCGGCAACATCGCGGCCATGCTCGAACGCGCCGCCGTAGACCAGCGGACCCGTGAGCTCGCCGACGCCGTGTATGGCCTGGCCGAGTACTGGCGGTTCACCGGGTTCACCCAGCCCGCTCTGGTCACGATCGCCGAGGCCGCGATTCAGGCGCACGGCACCCCGTTCCAGCAGGCCAGGACATGGCGTGCTCTGGGCGACCTCGCCCATGGCAGATCCGATTATGACGGCGCTCGGGCCCAGTTCGAGCGGGCGCTGCCGCTGTTCCAGCAGGCCGGGTCCGTGGTCGGCGAGGCCAACTGCATCCGCGGCCTAGGCGACATCGCCCGGGACCGCTCCGATCACGACGGCGCCGGGACCCACTACGAGCAGGCGCTGCAGTTGTACCAGCGGGTCGGGTCCGTGCTCGGCGAGGCCAACTGCATCGAAGGCCTAGGCAATATCGCCCTGGCCCGATCCGATCACGACGGCGCCCGGACCCGCTACGAGCAGGCGCTGCCGCTGTACCAGCGTGCTGCGGACGTGCTCGGCGAGGCCAACTGCCTCCGCCGCCTGAGTAACATCACCCCGACCCGATCCAATCACGACAGCGCCCAGACCAGCCAAGAGAGGCCAACAGCCGGATGACTTACCCGGACAGCCGGATGCCGGATGCCGGCGACGTCCCTGGTCAGCAGGGGACGCGGTAGGGCACGCCCGGGATGTAGGTCGCCCACTCGGCCCAGGTGATCCCCTGGCCGGCGCCGGCGCAGGCGTCCGCCTTGGCCGCCGCCGGGCTGGTGTCCCGCAGGTGCACGGTGCCGTCGCTGCTGGCGGCGGCCAGGGTCCGGCCGGACGGTGCGAACGCGACGGAGAACACGTGCCCTTGCGGTCCGGTGAGGGTGGCGATCAGCGCCGGATAGGCCGGATCGGTGAGGTTCCACCTCCAGACGGTGCCGTCGGTGACACCCGCGGCCAGGGTGCTGCCGTCGGGCTGAACGCCACCGCCCAGACATAGCTGGTCGGCCGGGTCAGTGGCGCCCCGGCCCGGACAGGATGCGCGGGGTCGCTGACGTTCCACAGCCATACCATCTGGTCCGCTGCCGACGACGAGCAGCCCCGAATCCGGGCTGAACGCGACCCCGATGACGAGGCTGGCGGGCCCGGCCAGCGGCCGGCCCAGCAGCACAGGCCGGGCGGGATCGGCGACATCCCACAGCCGGGTGAGGTTATCGGTGCTAGCCGCGGCCAGCGTACGGCCGTCCGGGGCGAACACCACCGTGTAGACGTAAGTCCCCGAATCGTGCACCGAGGCCAGCTGCCGCGGCCGGGCCGGGTCGGCCAGCGACCACAACCGCAGAGTCCCGTCGTCGCCGGCCGTGGCCAGGAGCTTGCCGTCCGGGCTGAACGCCACGAACTCCCCGTTCCCCTTCGCCGTCACCCGGAACGGGGAGCCGACCGGTTGCAGGGTCCGGGCGTCCAGCAGCCACGCCGTGCCGTCGCTGCGGGCGATCGCGATCATGTTCCCGGCCGTGCAGCCGCATACTTATCGGTCACTGAGAGCAGAGCCTCGGAAACCTCCTCGCTGTGCTTAACCAGGTAGTCGCCGAATTCGGAGGCGCCGGAGGCGTTGAAGCCCGCCCAGAGAGAAAGGCTGAAGATTGTCTACGATATCCGGAAGCAGGAACTCCACCATGGACTGAAGGTAAACCTGGCTAAAGGCTTTCACTGTCTTGTAGGCGACCTTAACGACGGTCCCGGAGACCGGGACTTGCCGGAGACCTCCTGCTCAATCGAGGCAGTCGGCCGTCATCTCTGGCTGGATGTCCGAGGCAAGCAGGATATCTTTCAAGCTGGCCTGCCGCGGTAATGTTCGGCTCCTTGTCGATGGGTGTTCTGTCCGAATCCAGCAGGCGACGCGGCAGAGCCGGTCGCGGAATTACCTGCTCCGGACGTCCGCCTCCACAGTGAAACGACCGCCGACGTGGCCTGTGCGGCGCAGGTCTGGATCCGTCAGGCGGTGCCGAGTTCGCCGGGGATCGGATCGCTCACCTGTTCGCCTTGCCGGGCTGCGGCACCGAGTCTGGGCGCGACATGCTCAAGATAGGATTCGGCCAGTAGTGAGGTGACCACGGACAGCATGACGAGGCTAACGAAGAACGTTTCGTTGATGATTCCTGCGGCGTAAGCGGTGGAGGCGAGGACGATCCCGGGGCCGCCGCGTGCGTTCATCGCGACGGCCAGGCTCCAGGAGAGAAAGCGGTTCTCACGAGAAAGCTGGGCCCCCAAGTAAACGCTGGCGGCCTTGGCGGCGCAGGCGAAGAGCAGGAATCCAGCGAAGAAGACCACGTTGAAGTGGTGGATCAAGTCAAGCTGAATGCCGATGAGCGCGAAGTAGACCGGGATGAAGAACCCGAAGGAGATCCCGGCCAGCGCGTTGCGGTCCAGGCGCACGGCCAGGCTGTCGTCAGTCACCGCGACGGCTATCCCGGCGGCGAAGGCCCCGTAGAGCGGGACCAGGTCCAGCGCCAGTGCGGCTGCGGACAGGGCGAGCATCCACAACAGCTGCCACGCGACCGGACTGCGCTGGGCTAGAACGTTGACGCGCCAACCGGTCAGAGCCTTGTAGGTTCGGTCGCCGAAGAGAAGTGCCGCCGCCAGGAAGACCACGGCCACGATCGTGTGGTAGACGCTGTTCTGCAGGATCGAGTGGACACTCAATACGGCGAACAAGCCGAAGGCGGTGCTGTGACTAGTCTGGACCAGGCCGACCGCGACGGCTAGCACCACGTACAGGACGATATCCTCGACCACTGCGGCCGAGAGCACCATGCGGGCGAACCGGGTAGGCAGCAAATCCAGGTCATGCATGATCCGCGAGATCACCGGGATGCTGGTGACCGCGGCCGCCATCCCGAACACCAGCACCAGAGCGGTGTGATTGCCCGCAGGACCGATGAATTCCTTTACGCCCAGGACGGTGACCAGGCCTAGGCCCGCAGCGAATGGCAGCACCATGCCGAACCTGGCGATCAACCCGACGGTGCGGACCGTGTTACGTTGCAACAGCCGTCGCATCTCGGCGCCCGCGGCAAACATCAGTAGCAGAAGCCCGATCTGGTACACCGCGCCCAGCGCGGCCGCCGACTTCCCCGACGAGGGGAAGATCCATGCTTGGACCTTCGGTGCGACCGTGGCCAGCAGTGTGGGGCCTAGCAGGATCCCGCCGAGGATTTCCCGATCGCCGGAGGCTGCTGGAACCGGGCGAACAGGCTTCCCATGCCGTGGGCGGCGATTAGCAGGGCTGCCAGCGCCACCAGCAGCCGCGCCAAGTCGATGCCAGCGAAACTCAAAATAGTCCCCCCTTGTCAGCATGCTCATCGGACGTGAACTGAATATCACATTCATCCACAGTGGTGGGCGCGCCTTGTAGGCAATGGCTGCCACGCTGCTGCCGCGGCTCCGCATGTGTTCGGGGACGCGGCCATCTTCCCGTCCACGGGCCGAGGAGGTCAGGCGTAGGGACGAGATCGGCTTGCATCCCGAGACGGATCTGCGGGCCGCCGCCGCGCACCGCCACCGCGACGAGCGTAAGACGCCAACAGTTTTTCGCTTTCAATTTCGATTATCTAGCTTCCTGGCGCTTACTGCGGTTCCGGTCGGCCAATGGTGAGCGATGTTCATCACAATAAGTTATAACAAGTGACGTAGGTCACATAAATCTGGCCCGTATCTCACCGTGAGAGAAAATCCAGGTAAAAAATATGTAAACGGAGAGACGCCTGGCACGGAAGCGATCCGATGGCAGGCTGATGCCCGCGTCAGGCCGGACCGCCGTGTTGGACGCCCCCCGGGTGCGGAGACCGCACCGCTCAGAAACCTATTTTCGCTGGTCGAGACGGTCTGCGGGACGAGCGGAGCGCCAGGATGGGGCGGCTCATGGTGGGACACTCGGCCTCTTCCCCGCGCCTGAGCCCTTGCGTCACGTTTCGGGTGCTTTTCCGGTGCCGTTCGGCTGCCGCTCCGTCGCCATTTGGTTGTGTGTTCGTTTTAGGCTGCTTGCCCATCTCTTAGAGGATTCTGCCTACACAAGAGTGAACAGCTTTGTCACAATAAGTCACAACCTATCCAGGTAAACCTCGGCGGTTGACTGAGCGTCCTTACATATGGGAGAACATTAGTTTAAAAGCAGTTGAACTCGGGCGAATGGACCGAGTGGGAGCGTGGGGAGCACCGAGCTTTGCTTTGTGTTGCCCATGGGGGGTCGGGACGCATGCTTGGTGCAGCCGCTACACGTGACCGCTTTGATCGACCAACGTCTAGGCGCATACCGGCTTGGACCAGGGACTACCTGCGTCTAACGGTCGGGATTGATATTGCCTGCGCAGTGGTGGGCGTTTTTGTGGCGGCCCAGCTGCGCTTCGGCAACGATGTCACAGGGACTTACGTAGTGCTGAGTCTCCTGCTGCCTGTGCTCTGGATTGCCGCTCTTTGGCTAGCTGGCGGGTATGACGTCCGCTTCATCGGCACCGGTTCGGATGAGTTCCGCAAGGTGCTGAACGCCGGGGTAAGCCTGACCGCGACGGTTGCGATCTTCTCCTACGCCGTCAACGTTGAGTTGTCTCGCGGTTACGTGGTTATCGCGCTACCCAGCGTCACCGTCTTCGACCTGATCGCCAGGTACGCGATCCGCAAGCGACTGCATCGGCGGCGTGCAGCCGGTCAGTGCCTGCACAACGTGGTAGCGGTGGGACATGAGTTGTCCGTAGCCAATCTGGTCACCGAACTCCAGCGTGATAAGTACCACGGGCTGACGGTAGTTGGCGCTTGCGTGGTACGACCTGGGGAGTGCGACGATGTGGTCGGCGTGCCCGTCTTCGGTGGCCTCGACGATGTCACGGCCGCGGTCAAGGCTTTCGGCGCGGATACCGTCGCGGTTCTCTCCTGCCCAGAGATGGGCGGTGTCAGGCTTCGCGGTCTGGCCTGGGAGCTTGAGAAGACAGGGACCGACCTGTGCGTGTCGCCCGCTCTGCTGGACGTCGCAGGTCCGCGGACGACGATCAGGGCGACGGCTGGGCTCACCCTGCTGCACGTGGATCATCCGCAGCTTACCGGAGTCCGCCTAGTCATCAAGGGATTGTTCGATCGGTGCATAGCCGCTGTGGCGCTGATTCTGCTCGCCCCGCTCCTGGCGATCCTGGCCGGGGCCATCCGGCTCTCCGACGGCGGTCCAGCGCTGTTCACACAGCTCAGGGTGGGCAAGGACGGCCACGGTTTCAAGATCTATAAGTTCCGTACTATGGTCGTGGACGCGGAGCAACATAAGGTGCAGTTGCTCGCGAGCAACGATACAGACGGAGTCCTGTTCAAGCTCCGCAAGGACCCCCGGGTAACGTCGGTCGGGATCCATCTGAGGCGCTGGTCGGTTGATGAGTTGCCGCAGCTCTTCAATGTGCTCGTTGGCCACATGTCGCTTGTAGGGCCGCGCCCGGCTCTCCCTGACGAGGCGGAAAGATATGCCGACCATGTTCGCCGTCGGCTCGTGGTCAAGCCAGGCTTGACCGGTCTCTGGCAGGTTAACGGTCGATCGGATCTGTCCTGGGATGAATCGATCAGGCTCGACTTGCGGTACGTCGAGAACTGGTCGTTTGCCTTGGACCTGCAGATTCTGTGGAAGACGATCTCGGTACTCGTGCGGGGGTCGGGAGCGTACTAGCTTCCTCCATCACCCTTCCCCCATCGCCCAACGGATCATGCCTGGTCTCCGATATCGTTAGTGGGTGCTAAAAACGCGTATATCCAAGCCAGGAAATGCCCTCCGTATCGTGGCAACGGGCGGTGCAGCCACGCTGCTGGTGTCCTGGGGCCTAGGAAAGCTAGTCCAATACGATGCGGTGACACGGCCATCACGCCGACTTTATGAGTATTGCCGCCAGCACCGTTCCGCGACCGTGGCACGGCGACTGGACCAGGTAGTAACGACGATGGGCGACTACTGCGTAATCGGACCGTTCTCGGTGCTGGTCGGAGGGATGCTCGCCTACGAACACCGGAGATGGACTCCAGTGCCGCTGCTGGCTAGCGGCGTCGTCTCCGAGGCCTACCTGCAGAAGGTGCTCAAGCGACTGGTCAACGGAACGGTGCCACCGATTGAATACTCCATAGGATCGCCCGGCGACTTCCCGTCAGGCGGCGCGGCTCGCACCGTCATCACCTTCGGGTTGCTGGCGCACATGTTGACACAACACTGGGATAGCCCCGCTGAGCGACGGGTGATCTGGTCGATAGTCGCAGTGCTGGTGGCCGCCCAAGGCGGCTCCCGCCTCTATCTGGGACGGCACTGGCCAGAGGACGTCCTTGGCGGCTGGGTCTTCGGATGGCTCGTTCTGCGCACCCTGACCAGGGTGGATGAACTCGTCTCGGCCGGAGCCAAACCCCGCGGCAACGGACAGCGCCGACACCATGTGATGCCATAGGGCGTGGCCCGGGTGTGCTAAGCCATACAGCCGCCCACCTATGGAACCAGTCACGAATTCATGCCACAGCCAAGATTGCGGCCGAAGTTGACACGGGGTCATGGACACTTCACGCTCACATACGAGCCGATATTGTCCAGGTAGTTGTCTGCTTCTAGAGTTGCCGTGGTCGCACGAGCAACCTCGTCGCGCTCGTCATCGCGACCGGAGACAGCCAGTTCTTCCATGCCCTTCTTGTACGCGGTCGCGCTCACCCCAGGTGGGGGGTATGACGCTGCCGCAGCCGCGGTGGAAGCAAGCCGCCGCCCCTCCGCCGCGAGCTTGGTCGCGCTCGCCCCTCCTGAAGCCGAGTCCGCCTGCAAGGCGGTCATGTCCTTGGTGACCGCCTGCCACCTTTGGTAGCCCGCCCCGTGGCACCATTCATCGATTGGCTTGGGGCTGGGGACCGACTCGGCAGCAGACACGCGGGATGGCTGGCTGGTCGGATTAACTGTCGCCGCGCTCGTCGGGCTAACTGTCGCCGAACTAGTGGTCAGCGCCGGGCCAGGATGGGACGCGCTACTACACGCGGTCAGAGTGAGCACGAGCGCCCCGGCTGTCAGGATCAATCTCACGAGTTCCTCCATGGTCGTTTGATGTTGAACCGGTCCTCCGGCACGAGCGGGCTGCCAAGAAGGTCGACCCAGGTCAGGCCTGCTGACGGAGACAGGCCAAGGGTTCGGCCGTAGCTTTAGCGTCACTCCGGCTAGCTCGTAGCTAAGTAAGCATCGTGCCTCGGATAACCCCAGATTTGGCGCTCCGAAGGATCTGCAGATCCCATGCAGGACCAAGTCTCCAGGTATCGCAAATCAACCCGGACTCGTCCCGGAACGGTCGGATCGCCCCCTTACCCAGCACAAGTCCGCCATTCCAGGGTTCACCACGCGCCGACGTGTACATGATCGCCCCACACAGCGATCTTCTCCGGCAGTGCCGGGCGAGAACCGATAGCGCTCGGCAGTAATCACCGTTTCATCGAGCCCGCCACCAGCGAACTGTCCGCAATATTTTTTGCGGATTCGCCGTTAGGCAAGAAATAACTGGCCATGAAGCCCCCACCTAGTCAAGACCATGACGCTATGGCAGCAGCCGTCCGGCGCGGACTGGCCGCTATCACGTTCCGTTACGGCCGTAGCCTCGGCCTTAATGACAACTTGCCTAAAGATGACGCTCAGACAAAGCCTGAGGTTTACAGTTTCATAATAATTCGACCTGATATTTTGTGAGCTTAGATGGACTAAGGCTACAGCTCCTGGTTTTCGGGATGCCTTCAAGAACCTTCGGTGTGCCGTTACATCGGCGCCAACGCCATACAGGCCACGGAAGGTCACGAAATATTACATCCTACGCTCTCTTCCCAGTTTCAGGCAGATTCCTAGATACCGTGACCGCGGCGATTAGCCGCGCGCACGATTGAGGTGGCAGGAATCACGCCCGCGGCCACCGCCAGAGCAAGGTAGGCACGGCGCTCGGCGGGATTGCCGCGCAGTGCCTGCCAGCTGAACCGCCATGCTTCGCCGCGTCGGGCCAGCGCAGCTTCAGCAAAGGCGATCTGACCGTCGATCCTGGCCCGCCCGGCCGTGTCTGCTCTCAACGCGGGGTACTTGGCGAGAATGTACCGCAGCGCTTCAGAGATGGTCTGCCAGCGCTCGGCGAAGAACGACTGCTCGTGCCAAAACACATCCACGAGCGGCTGCTGGACGGCAAGCACGGGCGCCCGCCGTGCCGCCCGAAGCAGGAGATCATAATCTTCTCCATAGGAGCCAGGGATTTCCTCATCGACCAAGCCGATATCGTCCAGCGCTGACCGCCGGATTACGAACGTCGAAGGGTGCAGTGCCGTCACCCGGTCGCTCAACAGCTGGTCGAACCCGGTCTGGGCCGGCGGCATGCGCACGACAGCATGGTCTGAATAGCGGATCCGAACGCCACATGCGACGAAGTCGGCGGCTGACCCGTTCAGCAACTCCACTTGCCTGGTGAGCTTGTCTGGTTGCCAAGTATCGTCGTCATCGCAAAAAGCGATCACGGTGCCGGCGGCAGCGGTGATACCGGCGTTCCGGGCTCCGGCCAATCCAGCAGTGCGGGTATTGCTCAGCACGCGCAACTGCCGACCAGGCAGTACCTCGGTGGGCACCGGCGTCGGCTGGCTCTGGTCGAAGACCACCAGGCACTCCAGCCCACCGGGATAAGATTGGCCAAGGATGCTGGTCACAGCGCGGAGCAGCAGTTCTGGCCGGTGCCGGGTGGCGACCACCACACTTACCGCAGGCCAGCCGCCTGCACTCCCCTGTTTGTCAGCGTTCATCGGATCGACTCCGCGACCGCTGGCCAGGGCAGCGGGCGGCCAAGCAGATCAGCCAGTCCGCGGTTGTGCTCTATCAGGCTCTGCTGAAGGTGGAGGCGTGTCTCCGGTGCCATGCCGCCCGAGGGCAGGTAATTATGCCTGACGCGGCTCTGCAGCCGGCGGGGTGGCAGTCCGAGGAACTTCCACACTTCATTGACATGCCGGTCAGGGTCGGCGTAGAACTCCTCGCTCACGGCGATATGGAATTGCTCGCGCGGGAATAGGCTGAACCATCTGGGCAGCATATCCAGGTAACGGCCCTGCGCCAGGTACGAGTGATTCTCGTGTTCTAGGCTCAGATAGCCGGGCTCGGCGACGATACGCTCGGCCTCGCCGCGCAGCCGGTCCTCTTCTGCCGCGAGCGCATCCTCGAAGCTCAGCGTTTCCCCGCCATGGTGTGTCCGCTCCTTGAAATGGGAGTAAGCCCGCTCAACCGGATCCCGCAGGGCCACGATGATGCGCACGTCCGGAAAGTCCCTGGCCAGCCGCTCCGCCGCGAGCGGATGAAACAGGTAGTAGGGGCTTGCCTCGCCACGGCTCGACGGCCGGACGAACGGCCGGACGACCTGCCGGCCGGCGATCTCGATCGGGAAGTGGGAACGGTACCAGGTCAGGCCGCGCGCGTACCGGGTGTCGTAATAGTGTGCGCCCTTGATGTGCTGACGGCCCGGGAATAGCGGGGCGACGCCAGGGTGCTCCAGCACGTAGTTATACAACGATGTACTGCCGCCTCGTTTGGCGCCGATGATCACGAAGTCGGGGCCGCGGCGCAATCCGGTGGTCAGCTCGCCGTAGGTCCGGAGTAGGCGCTTGGCCGACTCCCGGACCGCACGGCTGGCCGGACCTCTCGCCTGACTGGTCAACAGTTCTCCTTTGTGTCAGCTGCTAGCATTCTGGAACCCCTGGCGGTTATGCCTCGGTCAGTCGCCGTCGACTGGTGCCGAAAGCGGGATAGGTGGCTGGCTCGGGCCGGTAGGCGGTTTCGCGGAGCCCGGCCGCAGTGCCGCGGCCAGCTCGGCGAGTTGCATCCGGTCACGCCCGACGTAAAGCATGAGCGCATAGCTAACCAGGCCAGCCCATAGCGCTACGACCAGAGCAGACAAGGTCTGGCCTAGGAGGAGCCGGGCGGCGATGCCGGTGGTGCCGAAGCAGATCAGCGTCGTCCCTGCGGCCAGCCAGTAGCCAGATCCAAACGGCGCCAGCCCCATGACCCAGCGGACCTGGATCATGGCCGTGATGTTGTCGATGGCGATGCTTGCTGACCAGGCGATCGCGGCACCGAGAATGCCAATCCGCGGTACCAGCAGCAGATTCAGGCCGACATTAGCGATCAGCGCAGCAGCCGCGTTGATCGCACTCCAGCTGCTCTTGCCGCCCATCAGCAGGACCACGGTGACGTTGCCGGTGCCCAGGTTGATGAGCATCGCCAGGGACAACACCGTCAGCGCGGACGCGCCAGCGGTATATCGCGAGCCGAAGATACCCAGGATCACGGCAGGGAAAATAGCCAGTACTAGATATAGCGGGAAGGTCACCAGCACCAGTGACCGTGTGGCGGTCTGGTACAGTTCTGCGGCCCGGCCGTGTTCCCGGCGGCCGAGCATGGCGCTGAGCTGGGGTCCGATGGCCAGCCGGTTACCCTCAAGCGCGAAGGTGCCGAGGATCGCCAGCTTGCTGACCGCGCTGTAGATGCCGGCCTGGTAGGTGCTGGCTAGCGCGCCGACGATCAGGACATCGAGGAAGAGCACCGTGACCTGGAAGGTGGCTTGGAAGGCACGCGGTCCGGTGAAGCTCCAGAATTCGGCAGCTAGCCGCCTAGTCCGGACGCTCAGCAACCCCCGCGCGCCGCGGTGCCTGCCCTGCGTATCGTCATCGGCCTCGCCCGGCGTAAATGGGGGGGGCGCGACCGGATCAAAGACGACCGGAAACTCGATGGTGGCATCCAGGTCGGGAAGGGCCGGGAACGCGTCTGCCCGGGCCACGCTAGCGCTTGATGGCAGGGCCGGCTCGGGTACCAGGCTGCGCAACAGGCCGACCGGGCCGTCGGCGCGCTGCCGCACGCTAGCCGGCGATTCCTTCCGCAGCACGTCGATGAAGATAATGCAGGCAGCCACCAGCCCTAGGATGACCGGCAGCCCCCAGACGACGAGGGCGACGTGTATGTCAAGGCCCGCCGCCAGTACCGCCGTCACTGCAACGAGGCGGACCGATGGCTTGCCGACCCCCTCAATCACCAGGTAAGGCCACATCCGGCCGAAGCCGCGGGCTCCGTCGACGATGACCGCCGACAGTGCGCCTAGCGGGACCAGCGGCGCGATAAAGCGGATGTCAGTCGCGCCGACCGCTACGGGCACTCCATGCAGCAACAAGCGCGAGACTTGCGGCGCGACCAGCCATAGGGCTACAGCAGCCGCTGTGCCGATCAGCGTCACCGGGATGACCGCGATCACGACGATACGCCGTACGTCGGTCAGCCCGCCGATCGCGCGCGCACGGGAAATCCACCTGGTCAGGCCGGTGTCGGCGCCGAGCTCCAAGGTGTTCGACAAGATCGTGTACAGGGCGATCAGCTCAAAGAAGACTCCGGCGCCGCGCGGCTGCAGCCACCGGCTGGCCAGTACTACGAGCCCGAAGCTCATAGCCGCACCGAGCACCATGGCAACCAGGTTGACTAGCGAGCCGCGGGCGACCACAACCGACGCTGCGGACAGCCCGCCAGCCGGACCGCTGCGCTCGCTGCTCCCGGCCAAGGCCGCGGGCTGCCGTGGGGGTGGATCGGGCGCGAGCTTCTTGGACAGCCGATTGGGCGGATCCGGCATGAAGCCCGGCACCAAATGCACCGGCAAACCTGGTACCGCATCCCACCGGTCAGTCACACGGTCCGGCCGACCGACCGGAATATCCAGGTCCGCTGTCCAGGTATCAAGCGGGTCAGGCGCGGCATCGCCCGGGATTGGCCCAAGCGGCTTGGCCGCGGGGTGCCAGCAGCGGCGGTAGGCGAGCGCTGCGACCACCATGATCACCTGCAGTTCGACCGGCAGCCAGCCGTAAACGGTGATCTGGGCCAGCCCGATCAGCGGCACCGTATGAAGCCATAGCCCGGCCGTGCCGACGGCGCGCCTTGTCTGCCAGAGCACAGCGAGGAAGAAGCCGATGAAGAGCGCGGTCGCGATATAGCCGTCCGAGTACAGGACCATCCACAGCTGGCCCTGGCTGCCAATCGGCGGAGTACCACCTTGGCCGGTGACTGCCTGCGGCTCGCCGTAGCCGAACAGCGGCGACTGGTTGGCGCCCGCGATCGACTGCTGGGCCACGCTGGCCCGGGTGGTGTTGCTGTGGCCGTGCGCACTGGACACGTTGGCCATGACCAGGTGGCGCAGCGGCGTCACCGCAACGATGACAACCACCAGTCCGATGATCAGTACCAGCAGCGACACCAGCGTCGCCACCCGCCCGCGGACCGCTAGCCTGATCGCCACGTACAGCAGGCCAACGCCCAGGCTGAGGAACATGCCGCGGTTCAGCGAGACGACCATCGGCACCACTGAGGCGACCAGGAAGAAAACGATCATCCGGCGACGCGCTCCGGCCCTGGTGACCGACAAGGCCGCCAAGGCCACGGGGGTGAGCACGGCGATGTTGCCGCCCCAGTTGTTGGTAAACGGGAACGGCGCGGCCGGGCGGGGCACCGGAAAACCGAAAAAGTTCTCCACATTGGCCAAGACGGGCTGGACAAGTTCCTGCACGAATGGCTGGTTCCTCGCACTCCGCGGTAGCAGGTACTCGATCAGCGCCGGGAAAGTGTGCGCGCCGCCCACAATGCCGACGTAGCCGCCGATGATCACGATCATCCAGAAGATCGTGAGTATGCGCAGCACCCGCGCGTCCAGCCGACGTGACCTGGGCAGGTTATACACGTAAAGAAATAGCAGGCCGCCGCAAAGATACAGCGTCAGCCGGTAGGTGAAGGTCGTGATCTTGGTGCCGCTCTCCAGCTGCAGACCGGCCATCAGCACCCAGCTGACGAATGCGAACCAAAGCACGATGGGCGCCGGCGCCTTGGTTCGCTGCCGCCAGATCAGCGCCACCAGCAGCGGAGCTGTGATGACCGACCAGATGACGGCGCTCAGGCCGAGCACCCACCAGAGCGGGAACGCGACGAACAGGACGACCAGCGGCCAGGTATCGGGCAGGAGCGGCCGGCTGCTTCGCCCCTGGCGAGTTACGCCCAAACCAGTGCCCGCGCGTACTTCGCCGAGCTCGTCGCGCCGAAACGTCGTCACTGGGACTGTTTCACCGAACCGTCGGGAACCGGCAACACCATCGTGTCATCGGAATCTGTCTGTATCGGCATGATCACCGGGGGCACCACGGCCTCCGGCTTGTCGGCCCCGACCGGGACGGATGGCTGCGTCGGCCCGATGACGGGCTGGCTGGCCGTGGTCCTGGGGCGGCCAACGTGGCGCCGACCCAAGCCAAGCCGCCGACGGCTGATTAGCACGCCGCCGACGATGGGCACGCCCACCTGCTCAAGGCGATGACGCAGCGCGTCGATATCCTTGGCCGCGGTTTTCTTCTCGCGGACCAGCATGATCACGCCGTCGACGTGTGCGGCTAGCGACAGGACGTCGGCAACGGTGGCAGCCGGCGCGTCAAGCAGGACGAAGTCATGATTCCCCCGCTGGCCGCCAAGCAGGTCGCGCATCCGGCCGGAGTCCAGGACCGACAGGGCAAACGGCGTGGGCTGCCCGCTCGGCAGCACCGTGAGCCGCTCGGTGACCTCGTCCGGCAGCGGCGTCCCGGATGCCTCCCGCGGCCGCTGGATGACGGCTGCAGGATCGCCACCTTTGATGAGCAGCTCGCTGAGACCGGCATAGCCCGGCATCCCGAAAATCCGCGGCAGAATCGAACCGCGCAAATCCGATGCGATCAGGAGCACTCGGCGATCAGACTCGGCCAGTGCCACGCCCAGCTCGGCGGCGACCTGACCAGAGGACACGCTGGCGTCCGCCCCGAGCAGCAGCATGACACGTAGCTTGCGCCGGGACGAGACCGCGATCACGGCCGCCCGCATAGTCCTGGCCGCCTCGGCGGCGGCGCTGTCCGGCGCGGTGGCCATGGCGATGACCGGCGGTGGCCGTAGCTTGGCGCTGGTGTGGGCAGGGCGGACCTCGGCTCGGCTGACTGAGGAGGGCAGCACGGCCAGCGTGACCGCACCGAGGCGCTGCTCGAGCTGGCCGGAATCGCGCATCCGGTCATCGAACAGGTCCCGGGCGAAGGCGATCACCAGACCGATGAGCAAGCCGAGAATGAGCCCGCCGGCGCCGAGCACAGACCGGCTCAATCCTGACGGCTTGGACGGTAGCAGGGCCGAGATGAGCTGGCCGCCCGAGGCGTTATAGGCGGGGATAGCGGCGAGATCCGTCTGCGTCGTGTTGTACTGCTGGCTGACCTGGGTGAGCTCAACGGTCAGCACCTGGTTGGCGGAGGTACCCGTTGTCGTCCGACTCAGCTGGCCGGACAGGCTGCTGATTTCATTTTTCAGCGTGCTCGCCTGCGACTGCAGGTTTTTCTGCAGCACCGTGACCTGTCCCTGCAACACATGCTGCCGGTAAGCCAGGTACGCCGCCGCGAAGGCATTGGCGCCTTGCTGCGCGAGCGCGGGTTTGTTAGCTTGCCAGTCGACCTGCAGCACGTTGGAGGTGGTCAGCGTGCTGGCTGGGACGCTGACCGACAGCCGCTTGGCGACGCTTGCATCCAGTTTGGCCACCGGTACACCGAGCTTGGCCGCCGCCAGCTGGATCACTGCCGCTGACTGCGCGATCGCCTGCTCTGTGCTCATGTTGACCGGGGTAGTCACTGGAGTGGATCCGCCCTGCGGTCCCTGAGTGACGGCGACGACTACCACGGAAGCCTGGGCGGTATAGGTGTGCCCCGCGTGGGCGGAGTACTCCACCCCGCAGACCGCGCCCAGCACCGCTACGACCGCGACGAGGCGCCATCGGCGGCGGACTATAAGCCAGTATTCACGCAGGTCAAGCGAGCGCGGCTCGGCCGCGAAGTCGTCTTGGTCCGGTGTCTGTCTTATGGTCATTCAAATCCTTCGTTAGACACGGGCTTTGACTGGCCAGGTCCCGGCTAGGCCGACGTAGACGACTGCCTTGATCCCGGGAGGTTGCGTCTGCCATGGTGGACATGCCCGCCAGAACCAACGGGCCATCGCACTACTGTTCTACGGTTCCGGACGCGTCGAAGAGCAGTGGCCGAAAATGTGATCGGTCCATCCGTAGCGGGCAGAAAAGACGGTCGCGAAGTCGCGCCAGCCCTGGGCTCCGCCCGAAACGCGACGCGCATTGGAAATATCCTGTTCCGAATCCAGTATCTTGCCATTCATCCAAAAATAACGCATCTTGTCGCTCCCGCGAATACCCCACCGCGGAATGCTGCGCTGATGGCGGCGGCCAGTTCGGCCGCCGCCATCAGGTAGCTACGCTGCGCAACCTGTACCATTCGGTCAGGTGCGATTCGGCTGTGTTATCCTCCCTGGACGAGCGCCGCCGCGAAGTGCGTCTGGACCTGAGCCGCTGTCAGAGCGGTCGGGT
>Ga0302325_10009559_pt1 | contig 21151 bp, 14 predicted proteins | sample Palsa_T0_2_FD_201948 | JGI IMG/M metagenome (GOLD analysis project Ga0302325, IMG submission 201948) | Peat permafrost microbial communities from Stordalen Mire near Abisko, Sweden - Palsa_T0_2 | ecosystem: Environmental > Terrestrial > Soil > Palsa > Peat permafrost | place: Sweden: Abisko...
ACCGCAATACAGATTCGCCCCAGTTACCGGTGCCGGGGCCGCCGTACCCGCCGTTGCCCGTAACTGCGTAGACTCCCGTCGCATCCAGCGCCGGACCGCGGCCTGACATCCAGATTCCCGCGCCATGGCCGCATTGATTCATGGGTTCGTCCTTGCCGGAACATGCCGGCCCCGTCTGGGTGGCCGATTGTGTCGTCGTGAAGATCATCCTCTGCGCGAACACGCCGGCCGTGTATGTGTAACCGAGCATCCAGCCGTGGTAAGGGGTGTTTATTTCCTCTCCGCTTAAGGCGCCGAACGCCAGGTAGATCGTCGCGCTGGAAGGGCCCTCCAATAGGGCCGGGCGCTGCAACTGTTCACTGGCCTTGAAAGGGATGCAGGGTGGCGGCACGCTTCCTCCGTTCCATGAAACGCAAGGCGTGCTCTGAGAATCGTCGCCTGTTCCCGCCACCGCTCCCCGCACCAAAATATTCGTAATCTCGGCCCCGGTGAGGAGGTTGAGCGCGCGCAGCCGGTACACCGATGCGCCGCTTTCCACGCCAAACGTCACTACGAAAATCGTCTTCAAGCTGACGTCGATCACGGGTGTGCTCAGAATGCCGACTGTCGGCTCCGATGAGGTTCCCACCGCGACCGGAGTGCCGAGCGATGTGAACCACAACGCGGGCTGAGACGTGTCCGCGTCGAAAGCGTAGACAGAGTTGTTCAGTGTTGCGACGAAGGTGACGTTATGCAGCGTCCCATTGATGGTCAGGCCCGGAACGTAAAGCGGCTGCGCGAAGATGTTTGCGTCCACCGGTTGAGTGAACAGTAACCCGAACGTGCCGGCTGTTACGCTCGACGGCGCCAGCGTCGTTTCCTGAAGGTTGGCGCCCGTCCGGGAATTGTTATATTGCCCCATCAGCACCGCGGTTGAGCTCTGTGCCCGCGCGGCGAACGGGACAGCCAACGTCAGAAAAATCGCGGCGCCGCAGCGGGCGGGGCTGTCCATTAGTCGCTTCATTCTTGTTCTCGTTTTCTCAATTTCTCGGCATGCCGCATAAACGTCATGCGAAGTGTCTTTGGGTTTCCCGCCATTATACAACAGGTGTGCCGAGCAGGTGAGCGCCGCATATAGTTCCGCAAAGACTATGACGGGCTGGAAATTCAAGAGCTTCGCGCAACCCCGTTACTTCTTCGCGCCGGACAGTTGCGGACCCGCCGTCAAGGGCGAAGCCTGCGGACAGTTTGCGCACAGTCCGTAAACCAAAAGCTGGGCCGGGGATGCGGAACTCGCCCCAGCCGGCGAAGCCGATGTAGGCACATAGACTTTCCCGTTAACAATCGTTGGAATCGTGAACTTGGTCGGAAACCAATAGTCCGTACTCGCCCACAGCGGCGCGCTGACATTAGTCGCGTTGAAAGCGTAGAGGGTCCCCTGAACCTGTGAGCCTACGGTCGTCGGCACGATCGCCCATACGATTCCGTTGCCGTTCCCACTTGCTGAAACCGCCAAACCCCCTCCCGGATAATCCAGCGCGGTAAGCGTGCCTTGGTTGGCGTCCAGCCGGAAAGTGTTGGTTGTGGCATTGAAGTCCCACACCCGCAGCACATCGCCGTACGCCCAAACATAGAGTATCGAGGCTCCGTTGGGGCGGTTCCACAAAGCCGGATTGTGGATCTCATAGCAGCCGCCGCTACCGGGCCCGTCTCCGCAGGCTTGGGTAGTGGCGACGAAGGTCTGCAGCGCACCGGCGTTTCCGGCGGTCATTCCGCCCAGGCTCGCCCGGTTCATGACGTACACGAACCCACTCTTGCCGGCCGCCAGCAACAGGTTCTGCGCCGTCGCGTTGGTACTGGTAAACAGAATCGCGCCGCCGTCGCATAGATCCAGGTCGGCGGAGTTCAACTCCAGGAAGGAGGACGGGGTGAAAAAATCTTCCACTACTCCGGCACCCGACAGCCGCAATACCGATTCTCCCCAATTTCCGGTGCCCGGTCCCCCGTATCCGCCGTTACCCGTTGCAACGTAAATTCCCGTCGCATCCAAGGCCGGGCCGCGGCCCGACATCCAGATCCCCGCGCCGTGGCCGCATTGATTCATGCCTGTCTCGCTGCCGGAACACGCCGGCCCCGCCTGTGCCGCCGATTGTGAACTGATAAAAATCATCTTCTGCGTGAAGGCGCCAGCCGCGTATTCGTAGCCGATTATCCAACCGTGGTAGGGGCTGGTTATTTCCTGTCCGCTCAGAGTGCCGAACCCCATGTAGATCGTCCCGCTGGCAGCGCCTTCCAGGAGCGCGGTGCGCTGCAACACTTCGCCTGCCTTGAAAGGAATGCACGGCGGCGGTACCGATCCGCCGTTCCATGCGGCGCAAGGCGTGCCCTGAGAATCGTCGCCTGTTCCCGGCACCGCGCCCTGCACCACGATATTGGTAATCTCGGACCCGGTCAGGAGATTGAGCGCGTGCAGCCGGTACACCGGCGCCCTGTTCTCGCTGGTAAATGTCACCACAAAAATCGTTTTCGAGCTGAGGTCGATCACCGGTGTGCTCAAAATCCCGACTGTCGGCTCCGAAGCAGTTCCCACCGCGACCGGAGTCCCGAGCGATGTATGCCACAAGGCGGGCTGAGCGGTGTCTGCGTCGAAGGCGTAGACCGAGTTGTTCAACGTCGCGACAAACGTCGTATTGTGCACGGCGCCATTGATGGCCAGGCCCGGAACGTAAAGCGGCTGCGCGAAAATATCCGCGTCCAAAGGTTGGGTGAATAGTAATCCAAACGTGCCGGCCGTTACGTTGGAGGGCGTCAGCGTCGCTTCGGAAAGATTGGCGCCCGTGCGGGAATTGTTATATTGCCCCATCAGCACCGAGGTGGAACTCTGCGCCCCCGCTGCGCACTGCAAAATCAATGTCAGACAAATTGCAACGCCGCAGCGGGCATAGATCTCCATTGTTCGCTTCATTCTTATTCCCGTTCTCTCATTATTCCTCAGCATGCCGCATAAACGTAATGTGAAGTGTCTCTGGGTTCCCGCCAGTATACAACGGGTTTGCCGAGCGGATGGGTGTTTTGTCCCAATGCCCGACCTACCTTCCGGCCCGAGTCGAACGTATCGTTTTGGCGCGAGAGACTTCAGTTTCGCGCGCGCCCATTACTTCTTCGCGTCGGACAGTTCCGGACCCGCCGTCAAGGGCGAAGCCTGCGGACAGTTTGCGCACAGTCCGTAAACGCGAAGTGCAGGCGTGTATGCGGGACTCGCCGTAGATATCGTCGATGTAGGCACGTATACTTTGCCGTTCACAATCGTCGGAATCGAGAACTTGGTCGGAAACCAATAGTCCGTACTCGCCCACAACTGCGTGCCGATATTGGCGGCGCTAAAGGCGTACAAGGTTCCCTGAACCTGCGAATTCGAAGCGGTCGTGGGTACGATGGCCCATACGATTCCGTCGCCGTTCCCGTTGGCGGAAAGCGACAGACCGCCTCCGGGGAAATTCACCGCGGCCAGCGTGCCTTGGTTGGGGTTCGCCTGGAAATGGTTGGTTGTGGGATTGAAGTCCCACTGCCGCAGAACATCGCCCCATGCCCAAATATAATACGCTGAGTTGCCGCTTGTGCGGTTCCAAAGAGCCTGACTGTGGATCTCATAGCAGCCGGCCAAGCCGGGGCCCGTTCCACAACCCAAAGTGGTGCCAGTGAAGGTCTGCAGCGCACCCGTGTTCCCCGAACTGAGTCCGCCGAGGCTCGCCCGGTTCATGACGATTACCAGTCCGGACTTGCCGCCCACCAGCGCCAGGTTCGGAACTGTTGCGTTGGTGCTAGTGAACAGGATCACACCGCCTTCGCAGAGATCCAGGTCGTCACGGTTCAGCACGCCGTAGTTGGACGACGTGAAGGAATCCACGACGGCCCCGCTGCCGTTCAGCCGCAAAATCGATTCGCCCCAATTGCCGGTGCCGGCTCCCCCGTATCCGCCGTTGGCTGTCGCCGTGTAGATTCCCGTCGGATCCAATGCCGGCCCACGGCCTGACATCCAGATTCCCGCCCCATGGCCGCATTGATTCGAAGCGGGATTCTCGCCGGTGCACGCTGGCCCCGTCTGCGTCGCATTCTGCGTGGTGTTGAAGATCATCACCTGCGTGAACGCGCCGGCCGAGTATTCGTAGCCCATCAGCCAGCCGTGGTAGGGTGTGGTGATTTCCTGTCCGTTGAGGTTGCCAAACGCCAAGTAAATCGTCGAACTGCCGCCGCCTTCCAATAGAGCGGGGCGCTGGAACTGTTCGCGGGCCACAAAAGGAATGCACGGCGGGGCGACCGTCCCGCCGTTCCATGATACGCAGTCCGTGGCCTGAGAATCGTCGCCCGTTCCCGCCACCGCGCCGCGCACCATAATATTCGTAATCTCGACCCCGGTCTGAAGATTGAGCGCGTGCAACCGGTACACAGGCGTGTTGCTTTCGGAGGTGAATGTCACCACGAAAATCACCTTCAAGTTGAGGTCAATCACCGGTGTGCTCAAAATCCCGACGGTGGGCTGTGTGGCGGTCCCTATCGGGACCGGGGTCCCGAGCGATGTGTGCCACAACGCGGCCTGAGAGGTGTCTGCATCGAAGGCGTAGACCGAGTTGTTCAACGTCACGACAAACGCCGTATTGTGCACGGTGCCATTGATGGTCAGGCCCGGAACGTAAAGCGGCTGCGCGAAGATGTTCGCGTCCACAGGTTGCATGAACAGTAACCCAAACGTGCCGGCCGTTACGTTGGAGGGCGTCAGCGTTGTTTCGGAAAGATTGGCGCCCGTGCGGGAATTGTTATATTGCCCCATCAGCACCGCGGTTGAACTTTGCGCCCACGCCGCGCACTGCAAAATAAATGTCAGACAAATTGCAACGCCGCAGCGGGCATAGCTCTCCATTGTTCGCTTCATTGCGTGGTTTGGTCTCCCGATCCGTTACGACCGCAGAACGTTATTTTTCTGGGCTTTGTATTAGTATAGACCAGATGCGCCGGGCGAATGGGCGTTTTTCTGGCGTGTGGTACTAGTCTGGAGTACGTTTGGCCCAAGAAATTGCACGTTATGGAACTGATCAGTTCCTCCAAGCGGTTTCAACTTACTGTAACTGCGGGTAGTTATGATACTGCCGAAAGTAACAGGACTTCTTTACGGTCCGAATCGCGGCCCTTCAAAATGTGAACTTTAGGCCTGTCTGAACCAATCGGGGAGCCGCGGCGCTGACGACGTGGCCGAATGTTGCACTGCTGATGTTGCCATCGACAGCTTGCGGTCCAAAGAACTGCGCGTGATTTAAAACATTGAAGGCTTCCAGCCGCAACTGCAGTGATTTCGATTCCGTAATGCGCAGGCTTTTGAGGAGCGCCATGTCGAAGTTCTGCATCCCGGAGCCATGAAAATACCGGCGTGAGGCGTTGCCCGGCGTGCCCAAGGCGTTCTCGCTGAAGAGTGCCGCATTGAAATACGGCTGCCCTTTTCGGGTATTGTGGTTCAGATCGAGGGAGCCGGCCGCTACATCCGGCTCATCCACACCATAGTTGTTGATCCCGTTTGGCTCCGTGCCCAGCAGGGAGTTGTCGCCGTAGTTGATGAGCGTCACGGGCAGGCCGGTGCTGAAGCGCGTGATCCCGGAGATTTCCCATCCCCGGGCCCAATTGCTCCTGGCATGCGGCAAACGTTCCAATGGGAGCTGGTAGCTGTAACTCACCACAAAGTTCTGCGTAATATCGAAGGCGGACAACGCTGTGCTAAGCGACGGATTCAGCGGGTTGACCTCCTCGCCCAGATTGGACGACTGGTCCAAAGACTTACCGTAGGTATACGCGGCCAGCAACTGCAGCGGCCCGCTGGTGCGCCGCAAGCTGACCTGCAGCGAATTGTAGTGCGAATTGCCGATGGTGGTTTCGATCGTGTCGCTGCCGAAATTCGACCCCAGCGGCCCTCGCGTCCCATTGACCGTCTGCCCGGCCGCGGTGACGAAAACATTACTTTCGCTGAATGGACCACAAGGGGTTTGGCCCGGCGCCAGGTTGGCGGGGTTGCTCAGCTGCAGACAGAGCGCGGGGTTGCCGGGATTGGCCTCCTCAAGCACCAGCAGATGATGCGACTGAGCGCCCACATAGCTTACGCTGAGCACGCTATTGTTCCCGAAACCGCGCTCTATCGAAAGCATGTATTCCCCGGTGTAGGGAATCTTGTTGTTGGCCGGATAGGCCGGCACGCCGCTGATGGGTTCGAACTGCGACCAATCGACGCCGGCGTCAGGATGGCTCGCCGACGTGTTTAACGGCGCAAGCTGAACGGGAAAATACTGGCCCACGTTTTGACCGTTTCCTGCGGTGATGAATGGCGTCGCAAAAAGCGGTGGTGCGGAACTGGTGTAAGTGGTTCCATACGGCGCATTCGCGCTCATTACTCCGATCGTCAGCGCTTCGATGGCGGTGTAGAACATGCCATAACTGGCCCTGACACTGGTTTTGCCGCCGCCTGGTGAATAGGCCAAGCCGATACGCGGCGCAAAATCGAGGTTTCCGGCGGGGGCCAGCGTGCGCGGAATACCCGGATCGGTCGGAAACAGGATACCAGCCGGCGCACCCGGGAAAACGACCGACTGCCGGCCCGGCTCGAACGTGGCGATCTGGTTGTATTTCTCATACCAGGGCTCAATGCGGTCCCAGCGCAGACCGTAGTTCAACGTAAGGCTCTTCCGGATACGCCATCCGTCCTGGGCGTAGAGTCCTATGTATTTGTTGCGGCCGTAGAAAGGTTGAAGCTGGCTTTGGTTGTACTGGCTCGGAATGCCCAGCAGGAAGTCCGCGAAGTCGATGCCGGTCTCGCTCCCGTAGAATATGAAATTGCCATTCAACTGGGCGATCGGATCGACATTCACCTGATCGTAGTGGAACTGTGCGCCGACCGTGATGGTGTGCGTTCCGGCAACCTTTGAAAAGTTGTCGCTGGCTTGAACCGTGTTGTTGACCTGCCGCAACTCGTTGGTGTTCGTGCCGATGGTGAAGTTATTGAAGTCGACGCTCTCCACTCCCTCGGTTTTGGGCGACAGCGGAACGATGCCGGGCGTGTCCTCGCCGACCACGAAACCCTGAGATGCCAAACTGACGCCCACCCCGCCGATGGGCTTTCCCAGATTTGTGGCGTCGCGCATTAAGCTGAAGTGCAGTTCGTTGACCGCGGTCGAGCCGAACGTTTTGGTGTCACCTAAGGCAAGCAGTTGTGCGCGGCCCAGGTTCAAGGCGTTGAAGCCGGGCACATTCGCGCCGCCTTGAGCGACAGGGTACGGATTGTTCTGCGACCAGCCATCCAGGAAGTAGTAGGCGGACATCAGGCCCCAGCGCGTCGTGCCATCCAACCGATACGCGCCTTTGTCGTCCTGCAGGGTCTGGTTGTAGGATGAGGTGGAAAAGGTACCGTCGGCATCATTGGGCGCCGGAATGTACTGCAGAAGCTTCGCGGCCGGCGCCGACCAGGCGTCCTTGGGGATGATGGCGTTCGGAAGAACGCACTGCGCGGAGGTTGTGCATCCGGGAAAGTAATATGGCTCTCCGGCTGTCACGCCATAGCCGAGTCTTTGCGAAAGCTGGGTGGCCCAATAGGCGCTGCTTACCGTCGTTGGGACCGGACTGCCGTTCTTGCCGACAGTCGTAAACGCGTTCGCGGCATCGGACAGATTGCCGGCGCGGTCCTGAAGGGAAGGAACGGGGATCTCGCCCGTATCGATTCCTTCGGTCAATCGCGTGCCTTGATAGTCGGCGAAGAAAAAGACCTTGTTCCTGCTAATCGGTCCGCCCAGCGTGCCCCCGTATTGGTTTTGGTCGAAGGCGCCGCGCGTGGGCGAAAAGTAATTGCGGGCATCCAGGTCCGTGTTGCGCAAGAATTCGAAGGCGTCGCCGTGCATTGCATTCGTCCCGGATTTCGTCACCACGCTGATTTGCCCTCCGCTGAACTCGCCGTATTCCGCATCGAAATTGCTGGTGAGAATCCGGAACTCGGCGATGGAATCCAGGTTGGGAACGATGGCCGCTCCCATATTGACGTCTTCCTCGACGTCGCTTCCATTCAGCACAAAACTGTTGGCAAATTCCCGTTGTCCGTTGATCGAGACGGTGCCGGGGTTCAAATCGCCGGAGGGAGAAAAGGCGCTGACCCCGACATCCTGCGCGGTGTCCGATGTCAAAGAAGTGATCGGTGCGACGCCGGATTGCAAGGACAGCAGGTCTGTGTAGCTGCGGCCATTCAGCGGCACGGCCGTCATCTGTTTGGCGGTGATGACTTCGCCCATCTGGGTATCGGCGGTCTCGACATGCGCGGCCGCTTCGGAAACGGTCACCGTCTCGGTCCGTTCTCCGATGGACAGCGATACGTCCACTACAACCTTGCTGTGGACGTCGATCGCGACACCCGAACGCCGCAGAGTCCTGAACCCGGATGCGTCCACGTCAACGTCGTAGTGTCCAATCGGCAGACTTTGGAATGCATAAAAGCCCCGTCCATCGGTCGTAGCGGTTTGCTTCACGGCGGTGGCTGTCACGGTAGCCGTGACTTTCGCGCCAGGAATCGGTGCACCGCTGGGGTCTGTAACGATTCCCAACAGGCTTCCGCCTTCGCTTGCCCACAGACTCAACCCGAGCAGGGCCAGCAGAACGGCTATCGGGAATTGGCCTGTCCTGCCGAAGAATCCAGTTGATCGAGATCTATTGCAACTCATTTGCATCAGAAGAGCCAGAATACCTCAGTGATCTACGACGCACAAAGGTATTTCGGCAATCGAGTTGCAAATTGTGATCTAACGGAAGAATATGCGGCCTCAATGGTTTCAGGACGCATGGCGCGAGAAACGAACCCCGTAACCCTTTGCCTCGGCTGATTCAGTCCTGACGCCTAAGGGCGCACCTGCGCGCACTGGGAGCACAGCCCGTAAACCCGAAGCGCGGGCAAGTATGCGGGACTCAGCGAAGCCGGCGAAGCCGATGTAGGCACGTAAACCTTCCCGTTTACAATCGTGGGAAGCGAGAATTTGGTCGGAAACCAATAGTCCTTGCTCATCCACAGTTGCGTGCTGACATTACTGGCGTCAAAAGCGTACAGAACCCCCGGAACCTGTGAGCCTACGGTCGTCGGCACGATCGCCCATACGATTCCATCGCCGTTCCCGTTGGCAGAAAGCGACAGACCACCTCCGGGATAATTCACCGCGGCCAGCGTGCCCTGGTTGGGGCTCGCCTGGAAACGGTTGGTTACGGGATTGAAGTCCCACTGCCGCAAAACATCGCCCCACGCCCAAATATAATACGATGAGTCGCCGCTTGTACGGTTCCACAGAGCCTGGCTGTGGATCTCATAGCAGCCGGCCAAGCCGGGGCCCGTTCCACAACCCAAAGTGGTGCCAGTGAAGGTTTGCAGGGCACCCGTGTTGCCCGCACTGAGTCCGCCGAGGCTCGCCCGGTTCATGACGATTATCCCTCCGGACTTGCCGGCCACCAGCGCCAGGTTCGGAACCGTTACGTTGGTGCTAGTGAACAGGATCACACCGCCTTCGCAGAGATCCAGGTCGTTACGGTTCAGCACATCGTAGTTGGACGACGTGAAAGAATCTACGACGGCCCCGCTGCCGTTCAGCCGCAATACCGATTCGCCCCAATTGCCGGTACCGGCTCCCCCGTATCCGCCGTTGGCCGTCGCCGTGTAGATTCCCGTACCGTCCAGCGCCGGACCGCGGCCCGACATCCAGATTCCCGCCCCATGGCCGCATTGATTCGAGGCGGGATTCGCGCCGGTACACGCCGGCCCCGTCTGCGTCGCATTTTGGGTAGTGTTGAAGATCATCACCTGCGTGAACGCGCCGGCCGAGTATTCGTAGCCGATCATCCAGCCGTGGTAGGGTTTGGTGAGTTCCTCTCCGTTGAGGTTGCCAAACCCCAAGTAGATCGTCGAACTCGCAGCGCCTTCCAATAGAGCGGGGCGCTGGAACTGTTCGTAGGCCATGAAAGGAATGCACGGCGGCGGGACCGTCCCGCCGTTCCCTGAAACGCAGTCCGTGGCCTGAGAATCGTCGCCCGTTCCCGCCACCGCGCCCTGCACCACAATATTCGTAATATCGACCCCGGTCTGAAGATTGAGCGCGTGCAACCGGTACACAGGCGTTTTGCTTTCGTAGGTGTACGTCACCAGGAAAATCACCTTCAAGTGGACGTCGATCACCGGTGTGCTCAAAATCCCGACGGTCGGCTGTGTGGTGGTCCCTATCGGGACCGGAGTGCCGAGCGACGTGTGCCACAACGCGGGCTGAACTGTATCCGCGTCGAAAGCATACACCGAGTTGTTCAACGTTGCCACAATCGCCACGTTATGCATCGCGCCATTGATAGTCAGGCCGGGAACGTAAAGCGGTTGCGCGAAGATGTTTGCATCCACCGTTTGAGTGAACAGCAACCCAAACGTACCGGCCAAGACGTTGGAGGGGGTCAGCGTGGTTTCGGAAAGATTGGCGCCAGTGCGGGAATTGTTATATTGGCCCATCAGCACCGCCGTGGAACCCTGGGCCCGCGCCGCGCACGGCACAATCAACGCCAGAAAAACTGCAACGCCGCAGCGGGGATAGTTCTCCATTATTCGGTTCATTCTTGGTTTGATCTCCCCAGTTTTCGGTTGTGAGCCGCAGCAACGAAATACGCAGTGCTTCCGGGCCTCCTGTTAGTATAGTCCAAATGCGCCACCCGGAGGCGTGTTTTTGTACTGGTACTTGCTTAGAGTAGCGGAGGCTAGTGAAGCCTCCTGCGCCACAAAAACGCATGCGCATCATCGTAATCGGCGGAACTGGATTCATCGGCGCATACGTCGTCGCGCGCCTGGCGGCGGAGCATGAAGTCACGGTTGTGCATCGGGGCAAGCACCCCGGTACGTTGCCTTCATCCCCGCACCGGATCAACTTTATGATCGGCGACCGCGACAGGCTGGAAGGACTTGCCGACCAGTTTAGCCGCCAGCCGCGACCGGATGTCGTGCTGGATATGATCGCCGGAGACCAGCGCCAGGCGCTTGCCGTAGTGGAAGCGTTCCGCGGCGTCGCCGGCCGCCTGGTAACCACCAGCAGCATGGACGTGTATCGCGCTTACGAAATTGCGCTGGGCCTGGCGCCTGGCCCTCTCGAACCGCTGCCGCTTACCGAAGAGTCGCCGCTGCGCACGGCACTGCATCCGTACCGGAATCGGCCGGCCGGGTCCGTCCCGTTTGACTGGGTTACTCCGGATTACGACAAGATCCTGGTGGAGCGGGTAGTGCGCAGCGAGCCGCTGCTCGCGGCCACCGTACTGCGCCTGCCCATGGTGTACGGGCCCGGAGACCCGCTCCATCGTTTCCATGGCTTTGTGAAGCGGATGGACGATGGACGTCCCACCATCCCGATCGACCAGGCTTGGGCGCGCTGGCAGGGGCCAATGGGCTATGTCGAAGACGTGGCAGCCGCGATCGCGCTGGCGGTGACGAATCCGGCTGCCGGCGGCCGCACTTACAACATCGCCGAGGCGGATGCGCTTACCTGGGCGGATTGGGCGCGCGCCGTCGGGCAGGCTGCCGGATGGGATGGCCGCATCGTGATCCTTCCGCGAGAGCATACCCCGAAGCACCTGATCCCGCCATTCCGCGCCGAGCAGCATTGGACCGCGAGTTCCAGCCGTATTCGTAACGAATTGGGCTACCGCGAGACCGTCACGCGCGCGGAGGCCTTAACCCGCACGGTGGCCTGGGAGCGGACGAATCCCGCGCCCTTCGACCCCACGGCGTTCGACTATGAAGCGGAAGGCCGCGCCATAATTGCGGCCGGTTTGCCGGCATAGTTTACAGCCGTGAGTTACATTGGTGGCTTGCGATTTCCAATCTCGTTCCCGATTTTGTTTCTGATGGCGCTATCCACTCTGCTGGCCGACGATCCCCAAACGATGCGCCTGGATTGCTTTCACGGCGGCACGGCCACCGAAGAACAGATGTCCCTCGACGCCCTGGTGCTGGAAGGGCCGTGGCCGGGCCGGCTGGATCGCGCCATAGACGACACCAACCTGGGCAAGTATTACTTCGAGGTGCTGGACCGCAAGACCAACCGCGTGCTGTATTCGCGCGGATTCGCCAGCGTCTTCGGAGAGTGGCAGGAAACGCCCGAGGCCGCCGAAGTGCGCCGCCAGTTTCACGAGTCGCTGCGGTTTCCCGCTCCCGCGGCCCCCGTGCAGGTGGTGGTCAAGCGGCGCGATCGGCAGAACGCGTTTCGGGAGCTGTGGTCCGTGGCCGTCGATCCGGCCGACCCGGCCATCGACCGCGCCAGGCCGCCGGCCAACGTCCAAGTCTGGGCGGTGATCGAGAACGGCCAACCGCGCGACAAGGTGGACCTGCTGCTGATGGGCGACGGCTACACAGCCGCCGAGATGAAAAAGTGGCACAACGACGCCCGACGCATGGCCGATACGCTATTCGCCGCTTCGCCATTCAAGGAACGCCGCACCGATTTCAACGTATGGGCCGTGGACACCCCGGCAGACGAAAGCGGCGTCTCCCGCCCTTCCGACAGTATCTATCGCAGGTCCCCGCTACGCGCCACCTACGACGCCTTCGGTTCCGAGCGTTACGTTCTCACGTTTGACAACAAGCGTATGCGCGAAGCCGCTTCGGCCGCCCCTTACGAGTTCATCGAGATTATCGTGAACGACCGTAAATACGGCGGTGGCGGGATCTTCAACTTGTACGCCACGGTGGCGGCGGACAACGCTTTTACGCCCTACGTCTTCGTGCATGAATTCGGCCATCACTTCGCTGGTCTGGCGGACGAATACTACACCTCGGACGTGGCTTATGAGGCGTCCTCAGCGCGGCCGGAGCCGTGGGAGCCAAACGTCACCGCCGATCCGCACGCGGCGAAGTGGAGCGGGCTGATCGCCGCTGGTACGCCGCTGCCCACGCCTTGGCCTAAAGAGCAGTTTGAATCGCTGGAGAAGGAGATTCAAGCACGCCGCCGGCAGATTCGCGCAGCACATCGGCCCGAAGAAGTGATGGAGGCGCTTTTCCGCGAAGAGCGCGAAAGCAGCAGCGCGTTGCTCGCTTCGGGCCCGTACGGACACGCGGTCGGGGCGTTCGAAGGAGCCATGTACGAGGGGCGCGGCTACTACCGGCCGCAAGCGGACTGCATCATGTTCACGCGAGACGAAGGGGGCTTCTGCGCCGTATGCCGGCGGGCCATCGAGCGGATTATCGATCTTTATTCGCGGCCTTCACCTCGATAAGAACCATTTCCATTGGGTTCGTGTTCAGGTTCTTGGCGGAGTGTGTATCGCCATAAAGCCAGCGCGTTTCGCCGCTCTCCATGTGGACGTCCTGAATGTGGCCGTCCGCCCGCGTGAACCGCAGGTGGCACTCCTCGATGCAGACGGCGAGGGCATCCACGTCGTCGTGCACGGGCACGGCTTCGTCGGCTTTCAGCGTGAGCCGTATGGCGCGCACGTGCTCGTTCTCAAAATCCAGGTGGTAGTGTTTTGGATCGATCGTCAGCGGGTCGCGGCGGGCGAACACTTCAGGCGGGACAATATCCGGCGGAAACCGCGTGCCCGGCTGAAACCCTCGTTGCCCGTATGCGCCCAAAGCCAGTAGTCCTAACAGGAGAAGACGCATACTCAGATCATACAACGACCACTAAAACGCCGGCGATCTCTCTCTCTCGCTATGCCGGCTTGGGTTTGGGTGGCGGCAGTTCGCGCGCCACGCAGGTGTCCTCGAAACCGGTGCGTGCATGTGAACCGTCGCAGAACGGCTTATTGGCGGACTGCCCGCAGCGGCAAAGCGAGATCACCGTGCGGCCTGCCAAGCCAAACTCATTTCCCTGAGGATCGTGAATCGAGAACTCGCCTTCGATGCGGATCGGTCCGTTGCTAAGAACGATGATTTTTGCCATCTCCCGGATAGTAGCACGCTATGCCCGGCATGGCCGCTCTCTGCCGCAACTGTGTACAATCGTCTGATGACTCTCATCCGCGCCGCGAAATGTGTTTGTTGTCTCGTCCTCTGGTCCGCGTTCCTGGTGGCCGCTAATACCACCGCCTACGTGCCGGTTTGTTGCAATGCGAACTCCAGGGTTTCGATGGTCGGCGCCGCGAACAATATGGTGATGGCAAGCTTCACCGCGGGCCCGGGAAGCTATGCTGTCGCTTTCCCGGAGGCCGGCACGGCCTGGGTCACGAACGCCGGGGATAATACCATCTCGATTGTTGCGCTCGAAACCGGCGCGGTCCGCAAGACGCTCCAGCTTAAGTTGCAGCCATGGCTGATCCAGGCCAGCCCGGATGGCGCCAACGTCTGCGTGGTGACCGGCATGTTTACGGGCAACCTCGACCACTATTCATCGGCCCTGCAGGTGTTCAATGCCCAAACGGGCGTACTCTCGGGCAATGTCGCGCTGCCCAACGACGGTCTCGCGAATCCCGGTCTGGCGGTGGCACCGGACTCCGGCCTCGTCTATGCCACGTTCGATAGCCAGACAATCGTCGTCTACAACGTGTCGACGGGAACAGTGGCATCCACGTGGCAGACCACCCGAGCTTCGACATGGACGGCTACGGGGACCCTGACGCTGTCACCCGATGGCCAGACGCTCTACACTGCCGGCGAGGTGCTTACGGCCATCGATACCGGGACCGGCGCGGTTCTCGGTACGGTGAATCCACCCGGACCATCGCGTACCTCCTCGTTCGTTGGCAGCGCCGTCAGCAGCGACGGAACAACTCTTTACGCCAGCTTTGCCCTGCAAACCGGAACTGGCTCAGGGCTGGCCGCCATCGATGCTGCTTCGCTGGCCATTACCGCCAGCGCCACCCTCGGCAGCGAGTTGCAGCAGCCTGTGCTTTCCAAGGACGATTCCACACTCTACGTGCCGGACGCCATCGACTCGCTGTTGTACGTAGTGACCGCTTCGAATCTGACCTCGACCGGCTCAGTCGCGCTGCAGGGTCCCATCGCCACGGCCACGCTGAGCGCCGATGGCAGCGCTTTGTACGTCCCCAACTCCTCGACGGCCAGTACGCTCGAGGTGGATACGTCGTCGCTGGCGGTGCTCGCCTCTATCGGAGTTGGCGGCACCGCGCTGAATTCCGAACTTGAGCTGGGCGGAACAACCACCCCCTCCGGGACGAGCAACGGCAGCAGCATCTTTGTTGCTGGAATCCAGTCGAACAGCATTTCCAAAATCGCCACGGCTTCGAACCAGGTCACGCACACCTACACGACCGGAAACCAGGTCGCTTCCGTGACCGGCGACAATGTGCCGAGCATCCTGGTAACGCCTAACGGCCGCCAGATCTATCTCGCCGGTGGCCAGTATGGGGTGACTTTCGCCGAGATCGATGCTGCCACCGGCGAGATAAACAACGTGCCGTGCAAATTCCCCGCGGGATGCACGGTAGCCGTGATGACCGCCCTGCCGGACAGCAGCCGGGTTTATTTGGCGGGGTTCGGATTTTCAGACGATGGCAACGGTCAGGTTTTTCTCGATGTGCTGGACACTGCCACACTTACCGTAATTGCATCACCGAAGATGACTACGGTCGGCGCCATGGCGGCGTCGCCTACAGGCAAGTTCCTGTACATTACGACGGGTGCGACAGTCTCGATTCTCGACACCGCCACGAACGCCATCACCGGTTCGCTGCCCTTCGGTGGTTTCGCTGCCTTGGGGTTCTCGCCCGATGGGTCCACCGCCTACGGGGCCAGTGGCTCCACGCTGACTGTGATCGACACAGCCAATGGCAAGGTGACCGGGACCGTCAACCTTGGTGGCGGCACTGCCAGCACGTTAGCCGTTAATCCGGATGGCAGCCAGGTTTGGGTGACCTTCGTCAATAGCACGTCCGTGGCGGTGGTGAACACGCAGAACAGTACGATGCAGACGGTCGACCTGGGCCTGACGGTCAGCGGGGTCGCGTTCGGCGCCCAATCGTCATGCTAGGATGCCTCCAAGGAGGCACCACCTATGCCTTTTGTCGACACCAGAGTTCTCCGTGTCGTTGAGCGCCTGCCGGGCTGGTTCGGGCGATACTTCCACTCGCCGAGCATGACCTTCGCGCACTACGACTTCCTGCGCGGCTCGTCCATTCACGAGCACTTCCATCCTGAGGAAGAAGTGTATGAGGTGATCGAGGGTGAGCTCGAAGTGAACATCGACGGCGTAATCGAAGTCGTCCGGACAGGCATGGCCGCGATTGTGCCTGCTAATGCCCGCCACTCGGTAAAGGCCCTCACCGACGGCCGGGCTATCATTGTCGACTACCCGCTGAGGCGCGATTTCAATTAGTGCGGGCGGGCTTTTTGGGCGCGGAGCAATAGAATTATCCGAACATGTCGAATATACGGATCGTCCCAGCGACTGAGCGCGATCTGCCTGTGATCCTGGACCTGATTCATGCACTCGCGGAATACGAAAAACTTACTCACCTGGTGACGGCGAGCGAAGAACGGCTGCGGAAGACATTGTTCGGTATCAAACCCGCGGCTGAGGTATTGCTGGCGCATTGTGAGTTAGAATGTGCGGGATTTGCCGTGTTCTTCGCGACCTATTCCACCTTTCTGGCCCAGGCGGGACTCTACTTGGAGGACCTGTACGTGAAGCCTCACCTGCGCGGGAAGGGAGTCGGGCTGGCATTGCTGAAGCACCTGGCAAGACTCGCAACTGAGCGCGGCTGCGGCAGGATGGAGTGGGAAGTACTCGATTGGAACCAGCCGGCCATCCGGTTCTACCAGAAGCTGGGCGCAGTGCCGTTGGATCAGTGGACCAAATACCGGCTGACCGGCGTAGCGCTTGAAATGCTCTGACGCACATAGGAGGCAAATGATCTCACGACGCGGCTTGATTACGGGCGGCCTCTCGAGCGCCGCAGCCTTTGCGCTCCAGGCACGCCGCCCGATTTTCGTCTATGTGGGCAGCTACAGCTCTCCGCAAGGTCCCGAAGGCAGCCACGGATACGGTAAAGGAATCTACCTGTTTCACATGGACCCTGAAACCGGGGCACTCTCCCAGCGTGAGGTGGTTCCGAATAACGCGAACCCTTCGTGGCTGGCGATCGATTCCACCCGAACGCATTTGTACTCCGCCAACGAGACGGCCGATGGCTCCGTCAGCGCCTACTCCGTCGATCATGCCAGCGATCATGCCAGCGATCGCTCGAGCGGGCACTTGACGCTGCTCAATACCGTCAGCTCGCAAGGCGCGGGTCCGGCGCATCTGAGCGTCCACCCTTCCGGCAAGCACGTGCTGGTCGCCAACTACGCGGGGGGCACGGTAGCAGTCCTGCCCATCCTCGCACATGGCGAACTGGGCCAGGCCACCGATGTCAAACACGACCAGGGTCCCCTCGGCCCGGCGCATGCCGCCAGTGCGCCGCCGGGAAGCTTCGCCATCAGCGGCCACGACAGCGTGCATGCGCACATGATCCAAGCCGATCCCTCGGGCCGATTCGTGCTGTCGGCCGACCTAGCCCTGGACCGCATCCTGGTCTGGAAGTTCGACGCGGAGCGCGGCACGCTTTCGGCCAACGATCCCCCCTGGGCGGCCCTGCCGCCCGGAGATGGCCCGCGCCATTTCGTTTTCCATCCGAATGGCCGCTGGCTCTATTCGCTGCAGGAAGAGGGCTCCACGCTGGTGACGTTCGACTATGATGCCGCGCGTGGAGTGCTGACGCCCAGGCAGACCGTCTCCAGCCTGCCGAAAGGCTTTGCCGGAACCAACTTCACTTCGGAAGTGCGCGTTTCCCCGGACGCGCGCTTCGTCTATGCCGCCAACCGGTTCCACGATAGCATCGCCTGGTTCTCCATCGACCGTGAGGGCAACCTGTCGTTCGCCGGCGAGGAATGGACGCGCGGCGACTATCCGCGCAGCTTCACCATCGATCCCACCGGCAGTTTTCTCTACACCTGCAATCAGCATAGCGACGTAATCGCCTGCTTTCGAGTCAGCCGGAAAACGGGCGCCCTGACATTCACCGGCCAATACACGGCGGTGGGCACGCCCGCGATCGTCGTCTTTTAGGCGATCTTTTGGGCCACCTTCGCGGATCGTGCGTCAAAACGTTCTTGACAGTGACGAAGACTTTCGTCATAATGCGGTCATGGAATCCAAACGGCGCAGACCGACGGAGGCAGAACTGGCGATTCTGCGCGTCCTTTGGGATGGCAAGGCGCAAACCGTGCGCGCCATTCAGCAGGAGCTCAACGCATCGCGGCCGACCGGCTACACCACGGTCCTCAAGCTGATGCAGATCATGACCGAAAAAGGCTTGGTGGAACGCGACGAGACCTGCCGCCCACAGGTATATCGCGCGCGCTACTCGCGGCAGCAGACGCAACGGCAATTGCTCGGCGACCTGATGAACCGCGCTTTTGGCGGATCGGTGAAGGCGCTGGTGCTGCAGGCATTGGCGGCCAAGAAGTCGTCCCCGGAGGAACTGGAGGCCATGGAGAAGCTTTTGGATCGCATCGAAGGAGGCAAGAAATGACGGCGATGACGCAAGCGATCAGCACGGCGCTGCTCGATTTCGTGTGGCAAGGATTGCTCGCGGCTTTTCTGCTGTGGGCGGCGCTATTCGCATTGAAGAGCCGTTCGGCGCGCGCCCGCTATCTGGCAAGCTGCGTGGCGCTGGCCGTGATGGCGGTACTCCCCGTAGTCACGGCATGCCTGGTTTACACAGCGCCGGCTGCCACGCAGGCGTCGGCGGGATTGACCGGCGCCGTTCCCGAGACGATGCGTGCCGCGATGCCAGGCCCGGCCGGTTCCGGCTACGACTGGGTGGCCACCCGCGTCAATCGCCTCGCACCCTGGGCGCTCCCTCTATGGTCGTTGGGCGTGCTGCTATTCTCCCTCCGCCTGGTGTGGGCGGGGCGCCAGATATCGGCGCTCCGCCGGCAGGCGAAGCCGGCTGAAGCGGCAGTGCTCGCCATCGTCGGCGATCTCCAGGAGCGCATGAAACTGGCGCGCTCCGTGCGCGTGCTGGTTTCCGCGGTCGCAGATTGTCCCAGTGTGGTTGGCTGGATCAAGCCCGTCGTACTGGTGCCGGCCGCCACCGTTTTGGGACTGACTCCGCAACAGTTGGAGGCGGTGCTGTCGCACGAATTGGCGCATATTCTGCGCCACGATTATTTGGTCAACATGCTGCAGACGGTGGTGGAAACGCTGCTGTTCTATCACCCGGCCGTGTGGTGGGCGTCGGCGCGCATCCGCCAGGAGCGCGAATTGTGCTGCGACGATATGGCAGTGGATGCAAGCGGCGACGCGATCTGTTACGCGCGTGCGCTTACGCGCCTGGAAAGGCTGCGCGCGGCCACGCCGAGGCTGGCGCTGAGCAGCGCGGGCGGACCGTTGTCGTATCGAATTCGGCGGCTCGTCGGCGATGCTGGCTGGCAGCGGGGGCCTTCCAAACTGCCGGGTATTCTGGCGCTCTCGCTGGGGTTGATCTGCTTCGCATTGAACATGCAGTGGGCACGGGGCCAGCAGCCGGACACGCCCGCGCCGGCGTTGGAGCCGACGACGGCGGCGGAGAACGGCATCCCGGACGAACCCGGAGTGCGGATCGATCTGGGCGGCGCCAGCCTGATCCACCGGGACGAAGTGGAGTACCCCGAGGGGGCGATTCAGAAGGGCGTCCAAGGCACCGTGGTGGTGGAAGCCACGCTGGATGCGGCTGGTCAGGTCAGCGACGCGCGCGTGTTGAGCGGGCCGCCCGAACTGCGCAAGGCGGCGCTTCAATCGGTCTTGCAATGGCACTTCACACAGGACGCGGCCGGGGGCACCCGGCAGATCGGCATCGCATTCCAGTTGCCGGCCGACGGCGACGGATTGCCACGCTCCGCGGACCAACGCAGCCGCAGGGCGGAAGCTCGGGAGTTGGCCGAGGTGCAACGGGAGCAAGCCGATGTTCAAGCCAATGCTCAAGCCAACGTTCAAGCGCTCCGGAAACAACTGGCTGAGAGCATGGCGCAGCAAGCGCGCAATCTCGAAGGCATGCCGGCGGATGCGATGGAGCTTGAAGACCAGGCGCGGAGACTGGCCGGGCAGATGGCCAAGATGCAGGCCGAGCGCAATCTGGCGTCGGACAAACTTGCGCAGAAGTATGCGGATCAGGCCCGGGAGCTTGAGGACCAACTGCGCGGTGCACAGCAGGTCTTGCAGGACCATGAACGGGCGCTCGCGGAATACAAGGCCAATCCCGTGGAGTTCGGACCAAATGGGTTCTACTTCCCGGAGCCAGTCGTCGCCGGACGCAAGCTAAAGACCATCGATATTCGAGGACTGCCCGCCGCCTCCCGCGACGAGTTACTCGCGAAATTGCCGGTGCACGTGGGTGACACGCTGGCCGCGGACTCGCTGGAGCGTATCAAGGCGGCTGTGAAGCAGTTCGACGAACATCTCGGTTTCTCGATGTCCACCACCCGCGACGGCCAGGTGGCGATTCGTATCGCCCCGCGGGGCTCCAGCGACAGGCTTGAGCCGCGCTAATTTAATAGTGTGCGCAAGCTCCTGTTTAATCTGCACCTTTACGCGGCGCTTATCGCCGGCGCCTTCATCGTAGTTCTGGGCGTCACCGGCAGCATTATGGCCTTCGAGCCGGAGATCGACCGCTTGCTGCACTGGAGGCTTTGGCACGTAACTGCGCAGGGCCGCCCGCTCTCCATAAGTGAAACCGCCGCGGCTGTTTCACGCGCCTTCCCCGGCGAGCCCGCTTACGGGTACCACGTCTCCATTTCACCCGGCTTTTCTTATCAGGTCGAACTGCAACGCGGCTTGGTGTTCGTCAACCAGTACACCGGGGCGGTCCTCGGCGTCCAAGCAGCGGGTATGGATTTCCTGGGCTACGTGCACCAGCTCCACCTCCGGCTGCTGATCCGAAACGATGCGGACACCGGCAAAAAGATTGTGAGTTGGGCCGCAGTGGCGATGTTGTTTCTGCTGCTCTCCGGCGTGTACCTGTGGTGGCCGTACCAGCGCGTCTCAATCAAACGGCACGAATCGTCGAAGCGATTTTGGTTCGACGTGCACGCTACGGCAGGCATCTTCTCGTTTGCTTTCCTGCTGCTGCTGACGGCGACCGGCCTGACTATCGGCTTCGAAAACACGACTACGCC
>Ga0302325_10009560_pt1 | contig 21151 bp, 16 predicted proteins | sample Palsa_T0_2_FD_201948 | JGI IMG/M metagenome (GOLD analysis project Ga0302325, IMG submission 201948) | Peat permafrost microbial communities from Stordalen Mire near Abisko, Sweden - Palsa_T0_2 | ecosystem: Environmental > Terrestrial > Soil > Palsa > Peat permafrost | place: Sweden: Abisko...
CTGGTAACGGCGGCGATTCGCGATATCAGCGTGCGCAAGGAGGCAGAGAGGCATCTGGCGCGAATGGAGGGCCGATACAGAGGGCTGCTGGAGGCTGCTCCGGACGCGATGGTAGTGGTGAACCAGGGTGGCGGAATCGTGCTGCTCAACGTGCAGGCGGAGAAACAATTCGGATATCACCGCGATGAGCTGGTCGGGCAGCGGGTGAAAAACATCATCCCGGAGGGCTTCGCGGAACGGCTGATTGCGGACGGCCTGCGGTCCGCGGAGGACGCGCGGGCACAACGAATCGGGACGGGCATCGAGCTCACGGGCCGGCGAAAAAATGGAAGCGAATTCCCCATCGAGATCATGCTGAGCCCGCTGGAAAGCGCCGAGGGAATTCTGGTGACGGCAGCGATTCGCAACATCAGCGTGCGGAAGGATGCAGAAAAACATTTGGCCCAGGTGGAAGGCCGCTATCGCGGGCTGCTGGAGGCGGCGCCGGATGCGATGGTGGTAGTGAACCCAAGCGGGGAGATCGTGCTGCTCAACGTGCAGGCGGAAAAACAGTTCGGTTATCGCCGGGACGAACTGGTAGGGCAGAAGGTCAAGAACATTATTCCAGAAGGCTTCGCGGAGCGGCTGATTGCGGACGGCCTGCGATCCGCGGAAGACGCCCTGGCGCAGCAGATCGGCACGGGGATCGAGCTGAATGGGCGGCGGAAGGATGGAAGCCAGTTTCCCATCGAACTGATGCTGAGCCCGCTGGAAAGCACCGAGGGAATTCTGGTGACAGCGGCGATTCGGGACATCACCACACGAAAAAAGTCCGAAGCGAATCTGCTGCAGAAGGTGGAGGAGCTGAACCGCTCGAACGAGGAGCTGGGGCAATTCGCTTACATCGCGTCGCACGATTTGCAGGAGCCGCTGCGGATGGTGGCAAGTTACACGCAACTGCTTTCGCGCCGATATAAAGGAAAACTGGACCCCGATGCGGATGAGTTCATTGCGTTCGCGGTGGATGGAGCCAGCCGCATGCAACGGTTGATCCAGGATCTTCTGGCGTATTCGCGCGTGGGGACCAAAGGCCAGGATCTGCTGAGCACTTCGAGCGAAGACGCATTCCAAAGGTCGCTTATCAATTTGCGCGGGGCGATCGAAGATAGCGGAGCGCTGGTGACCCACGACTCGTTGCCGAGCGTGCTGGCGGACGAAATGCAGCTGGTGCAGTTGTTTCAGAACCTGGTGGGCAACGCGATCAAGTACCAAAATCCCGGAATCCCTCGCATACACGTCTCCGCCACCCAAAATGGCCAGAATAAATGGATATTTTCGGTGCGCGACAACGGATTGGGAATCGATCCGCAGTATTTCGAAAGGATTTTTGGGATGTTTCAGCGGCTGCACAAGCGAGAGGAGTTCGCAGGCACCGGAATCGGGCTGGCGATCTGCAAGAAGATCGTGGAGCGGCACGGGGGCAGCATTTCGGTGGAATCGCAACCGGGCCGGGGCTCCACCTTCCGCTTTGGGTTGGCCGGAACCGAGAATAATGAATGAAAAGCCTTGGAGGAAAAAACGGAATGTCCACAGAAGTCCTCTTGGTCGAGGATAGCCCGGGAGATGTGCGGCTGACGCAGGAAGCTTTCCGGGACGCCAGTTCATCGATCCACGTGAGTGTGGCGTGCGACGGCGTGGAGGCCATGAGTTTTTTGAGGCGTGAAGGGGCGTACGCCAACGCCCCGCGACCGGATTTCATTCTGCTGGATCTAAACCTACCGAAAATGGATGGCCGAGAGGTGCTGGCGCTGATCAAAGCGGATGCGAGCTTGAGAACGATTCCCACGGTCGTGCTGACCACCTCGGCTGCGGAAGCGGACATCACCAAGAGCTATCAGCTGCAGGTGAACTGTTACCTGAGCAAGCCCGCGCAGTGGGATGAGTTCGCGGGGCTGGTGCGGAACATCGTCGATTTTTGGCTGACGAAGGTCAAATTGCCACAACAGGGAGTATGCGAATGAAAATAGTTCAAGGCAAGAATGTGCTTACAGATGTTTTGTTGGTCGAAGACAGCCCGGGCGACGTGCGGCTGACCCAGGAGGCTTTTCGCGACGCCAACGGGTCGGTCAATCTGCACGTCGCGACCGACGGTGCGGATGCGATGGCGTTCCTGAGGCGCCAGGGCACGCACTTCGACGCGCCTCGACCGGATCTCATCTTGCTCGATTTGAACCTTCCCAAAATGGACGGTCGAGAGGTTTTGGCTCACATCAAAGAGGATTTCATCCTGAAAACTATCCCGACGGTGATCCTGACAACGTCGGATGCGGAATCCGACATTATCAAGAGCTACCAGCTTCAGGCGAACTGCTACCTCAACAAGCCGGTGGAGTTGGATGAGTTCGAGAATCTGGTGAGAAGCATCAATGATTTTTGGCTGACCAAGGCCACCCTGCCGCAACAGAGGACAAATCTTGCGAATTGATTCCCTGCGTTTCAAACAAAGCTCCGGCTTGCGGCCTGGGAGCGAAGGGGGAGAGGCCCAGGGAATCGCGCGCCGTGCCGGCAACCAGCATATCGCCTGCGGCGGTCAGTGAATGAGGGGTATTCGTGAAGCTCATCGGAGAGGACGGCATGCCCATTGAAGTTCTGTTGGTCGAAGACAGCCCTGGAGACGTGCGATTGACGCAGGAAGCATTTCGCGACGCCAATCAGGCGGTGCATTTGCACGTGGCCGCGGACGGCGTGGAGGCGATGGCTTTCTTGAGGAAAGAGGGAGAGCACGCCAACGCCCCTCGCCCGGACTTGATATTGCTGGATCTGAACCTGCCCAAGATGGACGGCCGGGAGGTGCTGGCTCACATTAAGGAGGACGCCACGCTAAAAACAATTCCTACGGTGATCCTAACGACTTCCGATGCGGAAGCGGACATTGTGAAAAGCTACCAACTGCAGGCGAACTGCTATCTGACGAAGCCGGTGCAATTGGACTCTTTCGAAGCGCTGGTGAAAAGCATTAACGATTTCTGGCTGACCAAGGTCAAGTTGCCTCAGCAAAGGTCGAATGGATGACGACGAAAGCGATCAGAGTCCTGCTGTTGGTCGAAGATAACCCGGGAGACGCCCGCTTGTTACGCGAGATGTTGGACGAACAAGGCTCGCACGAAACCGAATTAACGCACGTGGACTGTATGACCGAGGCCGAGAAGCATCTGGCGGAACGCGCCTGCGACATTATCTTGCTTGATCTGGGATTGCCGGATGCACAGGGGCTGGGGGCGGTGCGGCGCGCGCGCATGGCCGCGCCCCGCATTCCGCTGGTGGTGCTGACCGGCTTGGACGACGAATCCCTGGCCGCCCAAGCGTTGCAGGAAGGCGCGCAGGATTATCTCATCAAGGGCCAAATCGAGACGCGCGGACTGCTGCGAGCCCTGCGATACGCGATCGAGCGCAAGCACCTGGAAGAAGCGTTGTTCGTGGAAAAGGAACGCGCCCAGGTGACGCTGAATTGCATCGGCGACGCGGTTATATGCACGGACATCGCGGGAGACATCACTTTTCTCAATCTGATCGCGGAAAAAATGACGGGTTGGCCGCGGCAAGAAGCGGCCGGACGGCCGATGGCCGAAGTTTTCCGGATTCTGGACGCCACAAGTCACGAAGCTACACCGAACCCAACGGAAATTGCCGTAGGAGAAAATCGAACGGTGCACTTGCCGGCGAACTGCATTCTGGTCCGGCGTGACGGATTCGAAATCCCGATCGAAGACTCGGTGGCTCCCATTCACGATCGTCAGGGGCAGGCTACGGGAGCAGTGGTGGTTTTTCGCGACGTGAGCGCGGCGCGGGCCATGGCTCTGGAGATGGCCCATTCGGCGCAGCACGACTTTCTGACGGGATTACCGAATCGAATGCTGCTCAACGACCGCGTTAGCCAGGCGATCGTCCTGGCGCCACGCCACAACAAGAAGGTCGCGGTACTGTTCTTGGATCTGGATGGCTTCAAACACATCAACGATTCGCTGGGCCATGCGACCGGCGACAAGCTGCTGCAATCCATCGCGAAGCGATTGGTGGAATGCGTGCGTGGTTCGGACACCGTCAGCCGCCAGGGAGGGGACGAATTCGTGGTGCTGCTTTCGGAGGTGGAACAGGCGGAGGATCCGGCAATTACGGCGAGACGGATGCTGCAGACGGTGGCGGAAGCTCATCCGATCGACCAGCACGATCTGCATGTGACGACCAGCATCGGCGTAAGCGTCTTTCCCGATGACGGACTCGATGCCGAGACGTTGATCAAGAACGCGGACACCGCGATGTACCAGGCCAAGGAAAACGGGCGGCAGAGCTATCAATTCTTCAAGCCAGCCATGAGCGTGCGGGCGGTGGAGCGGCAATCGATCGAGGAGAGCTTGCGGCGCGCGCTGGAACGGCAGGAATTCATCGTGCATTACCAGCCGAAGATCAACCTAAGGACCGGAGAAATAACCGGCGCGGAAGCCTTGATACGCTGGACGCACCCGACGCGAGGGCCAATTTCACCGGCACAGTTCATTCCCGTCGCGGAAGACTGCGGGCTGATTCTGCCGATCGGCAACTGGGTGCTCCGTGAAGCGTGCAAGCAAGCCCGGGGCTGGGTGAGTGCGGGCTTGCGTAACGCCAGCGTGGCGGTGAACATCTCCGCGATGGAGTTTCGCGACGAGAGCTTTTTGGAGGGCATCTTCGCGATACTCGAGGAGACCGGCTTGGATCCAAAATGCCTCGAACTCGAATTGACCGAGAGCGTGCTGATGAAGCACGCCGAGTCTTCGGCATCCATCCTGAGAACGCTGAGGGCGCGGGGCGTGCAACTCGCGTTGGACGACTTCGGCACCGGCTATTCGAGCTTGAGCTACCTGCGAAAATTTCCGATGGACGCCCTGAAGATCGACCAGTCGTTTGTCCGGCAGATCACCACCGCGCCGGACGAGACAACCATCGTGACCGCAATCATCAGCATGGGCCGGAGCCTTAAACTGCGAGTGATTGCGGAGGGAGTGGAAACGCAAGAAGATCTGGAGTTTCTGCAGATCCACGAGTGCGACGAAGCGCAAGGTTACTATTTTAGCCGGCCGGTGCTTCCCGAACAGTTCGCCAAGTTGCTTAAGACGGGCGTTCCGCGAGGGGCCGTCAGCGTTCAGCAATAGGTTTTGCCCTGACGCCGTGTCCGTGGAGAGGTCCACCAGGGCTCGTAATATTCATGGCGCTGCTGGCGGCGGATCCAAGTCCGCTCGTCGGATGCGAGGCAGAAATTCACTTCTCCGGCGTGGTGGCGATGTCGGAGGCGGCAGTTTGGCGAAAAATGCCTCGGGCCTGCTCCGCGCGCGAGCTTGAATCAGTGTGAACCGAGACAAGAATGCCGCCCTGCCTCAGCCGGTCTTCGTAGAGTTTCGCTTCAGCTTCGGGAATACCGAGCCCGACGAGAGCGCCTACGGCGCCTCCCGCTGCCCCGCCCGCCAAAATTCCAATCAAGGGTCCCGCTACAAGAAGTGCTCCAATCCCTGGGATGACCAAACCTGTTAAGGCAGCAAACCATCCGAGGGTGCCGCCAAAAGCGGCGCCTACGCCCGCTCCGACCCCCGCGGCTTGGGTCACTCTGGTATTTTTTGGGGCGACCTCCGCGGTCCTGCCTGAACTGATGTCGCTGGTCTCGGTCACCGTGAGATTCTGCACTTGATCCCCCACCGTGCCAGCCGCTCTGTCTTTAACACTTTCGATTTTGCGGGCTCCCGCCTCATCCGGAACCAGAACGGAAATTTCGGAATCCTGGAATCCCGCTGATCCGAACCGGTTCATGGCGTTATCCACAGCGGCGGGGGACAAATAGACTCCAAGAACTACCATGTTTTGGTCCCTTACCTGTTTCGTTGCTGCATTGGTCATAACACGCTCCTGATTGGCTGTGCAGGCGAGCCGGATACCCCAACAGCGTAATCAAACCGCGCCGGCGAGTGCCATACACGGAACTCCTCGGACATGGACAGGAGGATGCCGTATTACGTTCCCGCGAAGATGCGCCTCGCAATGGGGAAGAGGTGGTGATTCCAAGGAAAACAGCAGCGCTGAATGGGACTCCGATCGAGCCTCGACCGTGCGTGTCTACATCGGACCGAGTAGCGGCGTCACATTATATGTTGTGCCAGGCCACGAATGCCGCGCCAAGGAGCGGACATTCTTCGTTCAATACAACATGAATGGGGACTTTCGAAAGGAACGATTCGAGTTTTTCCTTGTGCTTCACTGCCGCGGTGAATTTTCCGTTCCTGATCTTGGGCAAAACCTTGACGGCGATTCCGCCAGCGACGTAGATTCCGCCTCGCGCCACCGTGCGCAGCGCGAGATTGCCGGCTTCGGAGCCGTAAATCTCCACCCAGAGATCGAGCGTCGCGGCGCAGGTGGGACATTCGCCAGAGAGTCCCAGGCGGGTGATTTCGGGGGCCGGGTCAGGAACACCGCTATCAAAGCCCGGATGCTTCAACGCAGGATTCAGAAATTCGTGCACGCGCTGAAACCCGCCACCCGACAAAATAATTTCGGTGCTTACAAATTCGTGGCGAGTTTTCAGGAATTTCCACAGATCCGCTTGTTGTGCGGTGTTCGGCGCAAAATCAGCGTGCCCCGCTTCAGTGGCCATGGGGGCGTGGCGCTGGCCATCCCAGAACAAAACTCCCTCGCCCAAGCCCGTGCCGGCTGCGATCACGATCTGGGTGGACTGCGGGGCGGGCTCACCGGGATGGATGGTTTCGAGTTCGTTCGGCCCCAGCACCCCAATTCCGTACGCGGCAGCCTCAACGTCATTCACCAGGTGAACGCGATCGAGGTGCAGATGCTTGGCGATGCTGGAACCATCGATCAGCCATGGGAAATTGGTGGCCTGGACGCGATTATCAACAACCGGACCGGCGATTCCAAAGGAGGCCGCGGTGACTTCTGTTCCGGCGCCGTTTAGAAAATCGCTGGCGATCTCTTCTAGGCCGGCGTGGTCGCGAGTGGCGTAACGCTTATCGGCCACGCGAACCAACTTCCCGGCCTGCACATCGAAGAGCCCAAGGTTGGACTTGGTACCGCCCAAGTCACCGGCCAAAATCATCGAATCCTCCAAATCCTGGCGTTGCATTTGTGCCACGCGCGAAAATCGAAAGTCCTACAGTGGACGCCAGTGCCGCCCGTCGGAAGCGGTGAGATCGTCGGCTGCTTTTGGCCCGTCGCTTCCCGCCGGATAATTCGGAAACGGCGGAGGGGAGGCTGCTTCCCACGCCTTGAGAATGGGGTCCACAAGCGCCCAAGCGGCTTCGACGCTATCGGCCCGGTCGAACAGCGTGGCATCGCCGCGGATGCAATCGTTGATTAAGGTGGCGTAGGCGGGGCGCGTGCTGCCGCCGAACGTATTTTTGTACTCGAAATCCATTTTCACGGGGCGAATGTGCATTTGGGAGCCCGGGGTTTTAGCTCCGAAAGAAAGCGAAATGCCCTCATCCGGCTGAATGTTGAGGACCAAGGAATTTGTTTCGGTGTTCTCGCCACGGAAAACCATGTGCGGGGCGCGTTTGAAAAGAATAGCGACTTCGGTGTGCGGACGCGCCAGGCGTTTTCCGGAGCGAAGGTAAAATGGGACGCCGCTCCATCGCCAGTTATCCACATGAAGTTTCAAAGCCGCAAAAGTGTCGGTGGCTGAATCCGGCTTAACACCAGGCTCCTGGCGGTAGCCGGGAACCTGCTGGCCTTCGACTTGACCTGGGCCATACTGGCCGCGAACCACGGATTTCCACACGGACTCGGATGTAAACGGGCGCATGGATTGCAAGACCTTGATTTTTTCGTTGCGGACCGAGGTAGCGTCAAATCGGGCAGGAGCTTCCATCGCTACGAGCGAGGTCAATTGCAGAACGTGACTTTGTATCATGTCGCGCATGGCGCCGGCAGTTTCGTAGAATGCGGCGCGGCGCTCGACCCCCAGCGATTCGGCGGCGGTGATCTGAACGCTGTCGACGTAATTGCGATTCCATAGGGGCTCGAAAATGCCGTTTCCGAAACGAAATACGAGCATATTCTGGACGGTTTCTTTACCGAGATAATGATCGATTCTATAGACCTGCGATTCATCGAAGGACTCGAGAACCTTGGCGTTGAGTTCCTTCGCGGAAGCCAAATCGCGACCGAAAGGCTTTTCGATGATGATCCGCGTCCATGATTTCTCGTTTTTCGATTTGGTGAGATTGGCTTTTTTCAGCTGCTGGATGACGTGGGGATAAACCTCAGGCGGCGTCGCCAGGTAAAAAAGACGGTTGCCGCCGAGCTGGCCTTCGCTGTCCAGTTCATCGAGGCGCTTCGACAATTTCTGGAAGGCGTCCGGGTCGTCGTAGTTTCCGCTGAAATATTGCAGGTTTTTCAGAAATTCCGATTTCTTCGCTTCGTCCGCGCCTTCTTCCTGCCCTTTCGGCAACGCTTCGCCGGCGCTTTTCCGAAATTCTTCGTCGCTCATTTTCGTGCGCGCAAATCCCAGCAAGCGGAAACGGGGAGCGAGGCAAGCGTGAAACGCCAAATCGTACAAAGCGGGCATGAGCTTTCGACGGGCTAAATCGCCGGAGGCCCCAAACATGATGATGGCGCAAGGATCCGAAGGCATTTCGCAAAAGTACGGGCCCGTCTGAGCGGCTGGGGTCGGACGCGATCCTTGCGCGTTCATGTCTGGTCTCCCGGGAGTCCGAGCCGGAGCTCGAATCCGAAGGTATGTTTTATTAAAAGTTTCGGGCTACTGCAAGAGCCTATCATAAATAAAAGGATACGCGATTATTAGGCAAGACGGCCATCTGGGCGCCGGTATCGCCGCCTGAACCGCCGAGGGTCACGGAAACTGGAAATTCTGGTAGCGTTGCAGTATCTTAAAATACGGAAGCGATGGATAGGAGACTTTGATGGCCGACGATCAGAACGCAGGAAACTCAGGAGCTACGGCGCAACCCGCGACGCAAAGCGTGCGCATGGTGAAATGCGTCAAATTCGGGCGCGAAATGCCCGGGCTCGACCGAATTCCATGGAAAGGCGAAGTCGGGAAAAAGGTATACGACAACGTGTCGAAGGAAGCCTGGAAATTGTGGGTGGAGCACTCGAAGATGGTGATGAATGAGTTCCGCCTGAATCCACTCGATCCCAAAGCGCAGCAAATCATGGAAGAGCAACTCAATAATTATTTCTTCGGCGACGGCGCCAAATTGCCCGACAGTTACGTCCCTCCCAAGCATTAAAGCTCACGAACCTTCATCAGGTACTCCGGCTGCAAGCAGGAGGCGAAATCGCGTCCTGCTTGCAGCCGTACTGCGCTAAAATACGAGATTCAAATCGAGGAGAAATTCCCGGATGAGTCCCGCACCGAAAAACTCTTTCGCTACCAAATCGACGTTGGATTCCGGCAACGATTCGTTCGAGGTTTACCGCCTCGCGGCGCTGGAAAAAGCCGGTATCGGCAATGTGGCGCGGCTGCCCTTCTCGCTGAAGGTGTTGCTGGAGAATTTGCTGCGCCACGAAGACGGACGATTCGTATTCGCGGAGGACATCCGCGCGCTGGCTGGTTGGGATCCGACGAGCGCGGCTGGCGCCAGCGAAAAAGAAATCTCGTTCATGCCGGCGCGCGTGCTGTTGCAGGATTTTACCGGCGTTCCGGCGGTGGTGGACCTGGCGGCGATGCGCGACGCGATGCGCGCGCTGGGCGGCGATCCGAAGAAAATCAATCCACTGCTGCCCGCGGAACTGGTCATCGATCATTCGGTGCAGGTGGATCAATTCGGAACCGCAAATTCGTTCAGCATTAACGCCGACCTGGAAATGCAGCGCAACATCGAGCGGTACGGATTTTTGCGCTGGGGACAAAAGGGATTTGACAATTTTAAGGTCGTGCCGCCGGACACCGGAATTTGCCATCAAGTGAATCTGGAATATCTGGCGCGCGTGGTGTTCAGCGCGAAGAAAGATGGGGTATGGACCGCGTTCCCCGACTCGCTCGTGGGAACTGACTCGCACACGACCATGGTCAATGGACTCGGCGTTTTCGGTTGGGGCGTGGGAGGTATCGAAGCCGAAGCCGCGATGTTGGGGCAACCGCTGTCTATGCTGATTCCGGCGGTGGTTGGATTCAAGTTGCACGGCGCGTTACCGGAAGGCGCGACGGCAACGGATCTGGTGCTAACCGTGACGCACATGCTGCGTAAGAAGGGCGTGGTCGGAAAATTCGTGGAATTTTATGGGACCGGGCTATCGAGTCTCTCGCTTCCGGATCGCGCGACCATCGCCAACATGGCGCCTGAATACGGCGCGACGATGGGATTTTTTCCGGTGGATAAGGAAACGCTGGCGTACCTGCGGTTCACGGCGCGCAACGAAGATCAGGTGAAGTTGGTCGAAGCGTATTCGAAGGAGCAGGGACTGTTCCGCACGGATCACACGCCCGACCCGGTTTTTTCCGACACGCTTGATCTCGATCTCGGCAGCGTGGTGCCGACGATGGCCGGGCCGAAACGCCCCCAAGATAGCGTGCCGCTGACGCTCGCCAAAGCCTCTTTCGAACAGACCCTGACGGAAAAATCGAAGCACGTAAGGATGCAGAACAACGGGCACAGCTACGACCTGGCGGATGGATCCGTGGTGATTGCGGCGATCACAAGCTGCACCAACACTTCCAACCCATCTTTGATGCTGGGAGCGGGCCTGCTGGCCAAGAAAGCGGTGGAACGAGGATTGGACACCAAACCGTGGGTGAAGACGAGTTTTGCCCCTGGCTCAAAAGTTGTGACGGACTACATCGAAAAAGCCGGGTTGTGGCCGTACCTGAATTCGCTGCGATTTAACCTGGTTGGATACGGCTGCACCACGTGCATCGGCAACAGTGGGCCGCTTCCGGAAGCCATTGGAAAAGCGATCAAGGACAATAATCTGGTCGCGGTTTCGGTGTTGAGCGGAAACAGGAATTTCGAAGGACGCATCAATCCGCTGTGCCGCGCGAATTATCTGGCCTCGCCGCCGCTGGTGGTGGCCTATGCGATCGCGGGGCGAATGGATTTCGATATCGTCAACGAATCGCTGGGCAACGACAAATCGGGAAAGCCGGTTTACCTGCGGGACATTTGGCCGACGCCGGAAGAGGTCGCGACGACGATGCGGGAATCAGTTTCGAGCGACATGTTCCAGAAGCAGTACGCCGATGTCTTCACGGGCGACGCGCACTGGCGGGCCTTGCCGATTCCGGAAGGCGATCTGTACGCGTGGGACGATAAATCAACGTACATCAAGAACCCTCCGTATTTTGAGGGGATGCCGCTCAAGCCATCCGCGCTGGGAGATTTGCATGGCCTGCGCGCGCTCGCGGTACTGGGCGATAGCGTGACGACCGATCACATTTCTCCGGCCGGCACGATACCCGCGGATTCTCCCGCTGGAAAATATCTGATCGCGAATGGCGTACAACCCAAGGATTTCAATTCCTATGGAGCGCGGCGCGGCAACCACGAAGTGATGATGCGCGGAACATTCGCGAATATCCGGTTACGAAATCTGCTCGCTCCCGGCACCGAAGGCGGTTGGGCGATTCATCAGCCCGGCGGCGAGAAGATGTCGATTTACGATGCGGCGATGAAGTATCGCGACGAGCGCGTGCCGTTGATCATCATTGCCGGAAAGGAATATGGTTCCGGCTCTTCGCGGGACTGGGCGGCGAAAGGGACGATCCTGCTCGGAGTGCGCGCCGTGCTGGCGGAAAGCTTCGAACGCATTCACCGCAGCAATCTGGTGGGGATGGGCGTGCTGCCGCTGCAATTTCTGCCGGGCGACACGCTGAAATCGTTGGGATTGACGGGACAGGAGGTTTTCGACGTCGAAGGGCTGGCGCAGAGCTTTGAACCGCGAAAGAAAATGAAGGTGCGAGCGCGGAACGCCCAGGGCGAAGCCAAAGAATTTACCGTGCTGGCTCGAGTGGATACTCCCTTTGAAGTGGCGTACTACCAGCACGGCGGAATTTTGCAGTATGTGCTGCGGCAGATGCTCTAGGCCACAGCACCCCAGTGAATCAAATGACGTGGTGACCGGCCGCGCCCGCCGGGCCGTGATCCTTCACGCGCATCTGCAGTATCAGAGGCGCGGCAAGAGCAAACACCGCTGCGAATACCAGAAAGAACCCCGCGAATGCCATCAGCAAGTCCGCGCCATTTCGCCGCAACAATATTAGCGCCGCATCTCCCAACCCGATCGACAGCACAAACAGCAGAATCGCCGTGAGGGGCTTGGGGCAGAGCGTGGTCGCGCAATACGAGCAGGTGATGACGGCAAATCCCGAGGTCGTCCAAAGCGATTTGGCGGGAATGTGTTTCTGGCACTGAGGGCAGGTCATGGCGGTGTACCTCCCAAAAAATATGGATAAACCCGATGTGCGAGGCTGAGTCGCCCAATCGAGCCTAATCTACCACGAGTTGCGCGCTGGTCAAGTGCTGGAAATTCTGTGAAACGCCCTGGATAGTGATGGTATAGGTCTGGCCCTGATGGCCGCCGCCCCCTCCCCCGCCACCACACGCTGCCATGAGGCACAATAGCGCCACAATCGCCGCGATCGAAAAAACATGCCGGAATCCTGAACGCGAAGCTTTTTGATTTGCTCTCCATCCGATTTGGCAAGCTAAGAATAGAGTAGCGAGCATGAAGAAATAAATCCCCGCAGCCGCGTAGGGATTCCACGTCGCGTCGGGCGGGTTGATTCGAGTGACGGGCAGCGCGGCGGCTGCCGGCGCAACAATTGTCAACGTCACATTCGTTCCGCCCTGTACGGGCGTGACCGGGTTGGTATTGAACTGGCACGTAATGCCAGCCGCAGAGTTCGGACAAGACAACTGAACCGGGTCCGCATTGCTGCCGGTGGTATTGAGCACGATCTGATAGGTGGCAGTTGCTCCAGGCAAAACAGTTTGAGTCGGGGGAGTGACGTTGCCAAACGAAAAATCGCAGCCGCCGCTGACCGTGAAACGAAGCGGGTTTGTGGAGCCTTCGGCCGGATCGGTGACGCTCACGAACAATGGTCCGGCACAAGAAACCTGAGCCGTGGGGACGGTAGCGGTCAGCGTCGCGGCATTCACGAACGTGGTGGCGAGAGGAGTACCGTTGAAATTGATCACGGATTGCGATGTGAAGTTCCCGCCGGTTGCGGTGAGTAAGAACGCCGCATCCCCCGCCGTCGCCGAAACCGGGTTGAGAGATGTTAAGGAGATGGTCTTGGACGAGGTGGGGAGTTTGATGTTCCACATTCCGCGGCCATGCGTAGCTGCGACCAGCGTGCGGGACGCGGCGTTCAAGCGAAGAGAGAGAACTTGTGAGTTGGGCAAACCCGCCTGTAACACACTCCAACTGGAACCTGCGCCGGTGGTGGCGTTGGCGCTGGCGTACACGCCAGAGTCCGTGGCGAGGTACACGGTGTTGTCCGTGGAATCATCGGGATCGATGACGATGTCATCGACGGGAACGTCGGGCAAATTGCCGTCCACTTTGATCCAGGCCGCGCCGGAATTGGCGGTGAAGAACACATGTCCAAGGCCGTCGCAGCCCGAGACGCCGGGGCACGAAAACCCCGAATACGCAACGAAAGCGGACTTTGGCGCGAGCGGATCGATGGCGATCGCGGAAACCTGCCGACCCGGCTGATTGGCCTGCTTTACGTCATGAATGTCCGAGGCACCCGCCAGCGCCTGCGAGGATTGCCAGATCAAACCGTCGGAGGTGCCAACATAGAGCGTGTTGGAATCACTCGGCGCCACGGCAATCGTGGTGATGAAATTGTGAGTGCCATCGGTGGTCAAGTCGCTAGAAATGGCCGACCAACTCGTCCCGGCATTTTTGGTTTGGTACAGGCGGAACGTGCCGAAATAAAGATTCTGGCCGTTTTCCGGATCAATCACGAACGGAGGAATAAAATCCGCGTTATCGGAAAAATCGATTCCGTTGTTGAAGTCGATGGCTACCCAGTTGATGCCGTCATTTCCGGGAGCGCCGCTCTGTGTATTCTTATTCAGCGTTCCGGGGCCCGCGAGATAACTGCATGACGCGTAAACCGTGCTGGGAACCTGCTGATCGATCGCGGTGTAACCGCCATCGTAAGGACAGGCTTCGGCGCCCGACCAGGACAGCGAGCCGTTAAACTCCTGCACATCGTTCCCTTGCGTGCCGCCGGAAATGATTTGGTCGGTGGATGGTTGCAGCGCGATGCCGGGATAAAACTGGGTGATGTTCAGAGAGGTGTTGGCGTTTCCGGTGATCGTATTCAGGTCGGCCCAGTGTTGATTTCCCGTGGTGGTTGCGGAATTAAATGCGTCGGTCGAGGCCCAGACGCCGCCATCATTTCCGACGAACATGCCGAGCACTTGCGAGCCGGCGCCGACAGCGAAATCGAAGGCGTGAACGTCAACGTGCGCGAACGTGTTGTTGCTGCTGCCGTCCGCGCTAAAATCAGCCCACGTATTGCCGCCGTCCGCGGAGCGGTAGATCGAAGAATTGCCATAAGCCGCACCCATGAAATGCGGTTGCGCCGAACCGCCCGCGAAAACCACGGAGCCGGAGGAGCCGGGAACGACCGCGAGTTTCATGTCGTAGTAACAGAGCGGTTCGCAGAAATCGGGAAGATTCGAAACGGTGGGATAGAGGGCGGTGAACGCAGGCCCGGAGCCGTTCGCAGAAATGCTCGTGCCGGATAGAACGGAAAGCAAGTTGTCTGATTCCGTGGTCGCGTTGGCAATCGCGACGAAGAGCGTGGACGCAGCCGACGAAGAGCCAGGAGCAATCGCGAGCGAAATTCTGCCGAAAGAAGTTGCAGTGGATGCAGCGTCAACCCCAGCGACCCGGCCCCACGATTGGCCTAAACTTGTCGAGATGTAAACGCCGTTGCAGGGCGGCGCACTGCAGGATGCATTCGGATCTGAGTCGCCGGCAGGGTCGCCAAGCGCGGCGTACACCGTATTGCCCGACGGATCGCTCGCGTCAAATACGACGTCGGTCGCAGGATTGAACGGAGCGCCGTTTGTAGAACTGCTGCGCGGCTGAATTCGCGTCCAGTGGGCACCGCCGTCGGAAGAACTATAAACGCCAGAGCGCAGCGAACCGCCCGCGGAAAAATCAGTTCCCTGCACTGCCGCGAGGATTACCGGATTCGGATTGTTCGGCTGCACCGCAAGCGCGGCAACGTAAGGGCCGCTGGCAAATTCGCCCTGCGATGCGACGGCCGTGAAGGTTGCATCCTGTTGCCAGGTCTGGCCGCCGTCAGTTGAACGCAAAACGCCGGCGCCATATATATTTTCCTGCGCGAAATTGGATTCGCCCGTGCCCACGACGATTAGAGCACTTTGCGCGTGACCATTGAACGTGCCGCAGGAAGCGGGATTCAGCGCAATTGCGCCGGTCGAAAGGGAGGGCTCGTCGTCGGTGAGCGGCTGCCAAGTGACAGGATTGCCGGAGAGCGCGTTGAAGCTGACCCACACACCGCCGTCGGCGCCCCCGGCGTAAACGGTGTTGCCCGTGATGTCGCAGGGGTCAGCGGCAAGCGCCGTGACGCGCCCGGAAACATTACCGTAAAACTCGGTGGCCGCGGTCGGTTGCGGACCCAGCGGCGTCCAAACATTGAGTTGAGAGAGAATCGAATCGTTGCTTGCATTATCGGAGGAAAGCAGGAATGTTCCGTGCGCCTGAGTCATTTTGCGATTCTGCGCGAAAGCGTTCAGCAGAAGCTGATTGGGTATGTGGCCGTTCGGCATGGCTCGCTGGCGGAAGAACCATTCGGCGCGCTTGCGGATGAGCCCGGCGGTTTGAGGCGTGGCCGCTTTACGTTTGTAAGAGGAGAGCTGCTGCGCCAGAAGCGGAACAAGCGCGACTACGAGAACGACACCGCAAAGCAATGGGAGCGCCGCGACACGTGGCGCGCGCCGCGATGAACTGACTTGCTCCCAAGAACTTTTCCCGCGTCCCGCCGGGCCACCTAACTCTGCCAAAGACCCACCACCCTTTGGTGAGCGTCATTGTAGCAAAACGCGGGTTGCGATTGGCGCTTCCTCAAAACGGCAGGAATCGGCGGAGTCTGACGCCTCATACGCCATGGCGCGTCGAATAGCACGGTGGCACCTGCACCCTCGAAAAGTTGACTCCGGTTTCATGCCGCGCTATGGTGCGATGTTCGCGAAGGAAGGTGAAATCGTGCGCTGGTGGAAATGGACGGCCATCGTGCTGGCCGTTGTCCTGGTCGCGGGATATGGGGCGCTGAGCTACATGATGGGCGGCCCACGCGATGTGTACGGATTTCTGCGCTACGCGCTGCCGCAGTGGCGCAACGGAGATCTGCGTGTCGGCGATTCTGCGCCCAATGTGCGTCTGTTGGCTCTCGACGGCCACACGACGTTTCACCTGAGCGATCGGATCGGGCAGCGACCGTTGGTGCTGGTGTTTGGAAGTTATACGTGACCGCCTTTTCGCCGCGAGGTAGGCTACCTCGTCACCCTGTATAACGATTACAAGGATCGCGCGGACTTCCTGACCGTGTACATTCGCGAAGCGCACCCGCTGGACGAATGGCAGATGAAATCGAACGTCGATCAGGGCGTCTGCTATGCGCAGCCGCACACGACCGAGCAGCGCGTCGCCATCGCCAACGACTTTATCCAACGCTTTCATTTCCCTGTGCCATTCAGCGTGGACGATATGCACGACATCGCGGATCACGCCTATTCAGCGTGGCCGGAACGCATCTACATTATTGATGAGCAGGGAAAGATCGTGTACCGAGGCGGAATCGGGCCATTCAACTATCATCCGGCAGAGGCGCGCGCATGGCTGGAGAAGCGATTCCCCGCCGCGGCGGCGACCGCCGTAAACACGCGCGAAGCGAATCCGCCAAATTAAATTCGAGCCCGCCGGGAGTTATCTGGAACCGCGGCGTTGTGTAGTGGTATCGTACGCGGAAATCGGAGTTGTGCCTTCGTACGGGCCAAGCTGGATTTCGCTCGAGATTGTGTACTGAGGAGAGTGTCGATGAATCGCAGACTTAGCATTTCGTATCTGCTACTGACCATGGTTCTGCTTTTCGGTCTCGCGCTGCCAGCGGTAGCCCACAATCAAGCGACGTCGGGAAGCAAGACGTCACAACCCGCGACGGCCGCGACGACGCCAACTGGGGATCTGGTTGATCTGAATACGGCGACGAAAGCGCAACTCGACGCGTTGCCGGGAATCGGCGCTGCGTACTCCCAGAAGATCATTGACGGACGTCCGTATCACGCCAAGACGGATTTGGTGAGGAGGAAGATTATTCCACAGGCGACATACAACAAGATCAAGGGTCTAGTGATCGCAAAGCAGGCCGCGAATTAAAGACTGAGTTAAGCGCGCCCTCATCCGGCGAGCGCTGCTTGCCGGATGAGGCGTTCCACTGCTTTACATCCGCCCATGAACCTCTCTTCGCTATCTCCCATAATTCCGACGGGCGCTGAACTTTCCGCTTTGATTGTTGTGGTAAGTTTCTCTGCCGGGCTGAATGTTTATGCGACCGTCGGAATGCTTGGGATAATGGCGCGCTTCGACGTGCTCGCTCTTCCGCCCGCTTTGCACGCGGTGCAAGACTGGAAAGTGATCGGGGCGTGCGGAGTTTTGTTCCTGCTGGAATTCGTCGGGGACAAGATCCCGGTTTTCGATTTGTTGTGGAATGCGGCGCACACTTTTGTGCGCGTACCGGTGGCGGCGTATCTGGCGTTTGCGGCGACTTCGCAATTGCCGCAGTGGGAGCAGTTGGCCGCGACGTTCGCCGGAGGACTCATCGCGCTGGCCGCGCACGGCGGAAAAACCGCGGCGCGCGCCGCGGTTACGAATTCGCCCGAGCCGGTGACGAATTTCGCGTTGAGCCTCGGCGAGGATGCGCTGGTCGTCTTCCTAATGTATTTCGCGACGAAACATCCCTACGTTGCGTCGGCGATCGTGTCGGTGGCGCTGTGCGCGATCGCGCTGCTGATTCACTATGTTTTCCGCGCTCTGCGTTCCCTTTTCAGCAACGCCGAACATGTGCTCACGCACGAACACGGGAATTCAGTTCGCTGAATTTCACCCCGCAACCGAGCCCCGTAAAATTCCGTTTTGCAAAATCGGGTTCCACAAAATTCCGCTTACGGTTTTTTGCGTCCGAGCAAACCGCCCAGTGCGCCGGTTGCTGCCCCCGCCGCGCCGCCCTTGCCCACGCCGGTGGGAATTGCGTTCTTCGCGATGCCGCCGACCATGCCGCCAAGGTCGGGAATCACCTGCGGATTGGAAGTGGTTCCAGTGATTGCGAACGGGATGCCGCCGCCCGAGCTTCCAGTCGAACGAGCGCTTCCGCCGGTTAGTGCACCCAGCGCACTGCCGACGCCTTTGGTCGCATCGCCCGCTACGTTGGTGACGCCGCCGATGCCCTTACCGATTCCGCCCGCAAGGTTTGCGACCATCTTGAGATTCAACTGGCCCGTCGCGCTGACGGTGCCGCTTCCGGTCACGGTTCCAATCGAGGGCATCACCAGATTCAGGGAATCAAATTTGGTTCCGGAGGGATCGTTGCGTATGTTGGCACTGAGGGTTTGAATGTCGGTGTCATTGCCACCGCCTCCGCCGCCCAAGCCGCTGAATGACCCGAGCGCGCCGAGCTTCGATTTCAGGCTGAAACCCGCCAGCTTCGTGTTCGAGAAATTCACGGGCCCGGCAATCGTAGGTTTGTCGACGGGACCGGTGATGGTCAGGTTTACGCTCAGCATGCCGCCCTCCAGCTTCGAGCCGGAGGGGAGAACCACGCCGACGGCCGGCAAAAATCCTTCGAGATCGCCGAGCGGCATTCCCTGAGCGTTCAACTTCATGTCAATTCTGGTGGGCTCGGAAGCGGTGGTGTAGCTGCCGGTCAAATGTTGCACAGCGTTGCCGATTTTGATGTCGCCTTGGTTCAGAACACCCGCTTGCGTTTGTAGGGTGTACACCGTGGCGTAATCAAGGTTCACCGGAACGGTTGATGGGCTGCCCGCTGCCGACGCTTTCAGCTTGGTCGCGGTTATGGCGCCTTTGGAGCTCATCTGCTTGCCGTCGGAACTCAGGCTGCCCTTGAAATCCATGATGCCCGCGATGCCGGACGAGGGATCGATGAAGCCGGTAGTGGCAAGATCGAGGTGCCGCACGTCGATCGTCGCGCTCAGCGGAGTCAACGAAGAGTCCGTCGCATCGATGGGGCCGGCCTTTCCTTCGACTTTTAGCTCCGCATTGCCCGGACCCTTGGCGGAAAGTTTGAACGGAAATTGCGAGGTGTAGGAAAGATCGGAAGCGGTGAGATTCACTTCGGAATAGACGCTGGGTTTCTGGCTTGATGCGGTGGAGCTGACCAGGATCTTGCCGTTCTTGATTTCAAGCTTTTTGACGCTCATCGCGCCCGCGCTGGGACTGCCTCCGGCCGGCGCGCTGCTCTTGGACGAGGATCCGCCGCCAAGGCTGGAGTAATTCCACTTCCCTCCCGGGCCATGGATCAGGCTGACATCAGGACTATCCACGGTGATCGAGTCGACGTTGACTTCCTTGTGAAAGATCAAAGGAATCAGCTCGACGCCGACGGTGAGCGACTTGGCGGTAAGAAAGGGAGACTTGCTGAATGCGGGGTCGTCGGCGATCGCGATGTCGGACACCGTGACGCCGCCCGAGAAAATTGCCAGTTTGATGTCACCGATGGTGACCTGGCGGCCAAGCGCCGCGCCGAGTTTTGTTTCCAGCGTGGGCTTGAACTGATTCGCATTAACGAAAAGCGGCAGCGCCAGAAGGATGATCAAAATCAGTAGGACGATACCGCCGATTATGAGAATGGGTTTTTTCATGACCAGCCTCCGAGAGAGAAAGATGCGAGGGTCCCGTCGTGCAGAATTGGTGCGCGCATCATACTCCGGCCCGAGGTTTGGTTCCAAGAATTCAGTTACGCCGAGGGACGTGCCGCGCGAGGCTTAGGCTCGCGTGTGGAGGGAGGCGGGATTATGTTTTTGCGCTGAATTTATTGGTGGTCAGGGGATAGCGTCGAATTCGACATGCTGGGCAGCGGTTGAATCTTCGCCGGCCCAGACGTCGAAGGTTGCCGGCTCGACTGCCCACTTCTTCGTTTGCGGGCTCCAGAATTGAAGTTCGTCTGGGCCGAGTGGAAATTTCAGGGTGCGCGTTTCGCCGGGTGCGAGGGAGACGCGCTGGAAGCCTTTGAGTTGACGCACGGGCCTCGAGGCTGACCCGGAACGTTGATGGATATAGATTTGAGCGACTGCGTCGCCTGCGGATTGGCCCGTGTTGGTGACTTCGACGGAAACTTCCGTGGTCTCTCCGACATGGATTTGAGATTTGCTGAGGCGCGGCTGGCCGAAACGGAAACTCGTGTAACTCAGGCCGTAGCCGAAGGGATAAAGCGGCTTGCTGGAAAGATCCCAGTAGCGCGAACCGAAACCTGGAGCGTCGTCGGGTTGATGCGTAAGGTTGTGATTGTAGTAGAGCGGCTCCTGGCCGACGGCGCGGGGCCAGCTCAGCGGCAGTTTGCCGCCGGGATTCACGTCACCGAAAAGCACATCGGCCACCGCGTCGCCGCCGACCGTGCCCGGGTACCACGCTTCGAGAATTGCCGGGACGTGTTCAGCGGCCCAGCGAATATCGAGAGGTCTGCCATTCAGGAGCACGAGCACAACGGGCTTTCCGGTGGCGGCAAGAGCTTCGAGAAGCTGCTGCTGATTTCCGGGAAGGTTGAGCGTCGCGCGCGAGGCGGCTTCCCCGCTTTGGTTCGAGGCTTCACCCATTACGGCGATTACAACGTCGGCCTGATTCGCAGCGGCGACCGCTTGGTCGATGGATCGCTGGGATTCAGCCGGGGTTGGTGCGGGTTTCTGCTTTTTGCCGAGGAGCTGATCGAGAAACGAAGGATAGTCGCGTTGTAATCCAGGTGCACTGACGACGGAGATCTGAACGCCAGGACCGAATTTATTCTTCAGACCCGCCGCAACGGTGACGACGTGGTTCCTGGGAACGTCGCTGAAGAGACCTTCGACGGTCCAGCCGCCTTCGATGTCCGCGGCGTCATCGGCCAGCGGGCCGATCACGGCCA
>Ga0302325_10009561_pt1 | contig 21150 bp, 21 predicted proteins | sample Palsa_T0_2_FD_201948 | JGI IMG/M metagenome (GOLD analysis project Ga0302325, IMG submission 201948) | Peat permafrost microbial communities from Stordalen Mire near Abisko, Sweden - Palsa_T0_2 | ecosystem: Environmental > Terrestrial > Soil > Palsa > Peat permafrost | place: Sweden: Abisko...
CAGCGCAGTCGGTGAGCTACGACAACTCCTGAACCGAAGCGCCGTAGCCGCCGGTGCCTTCGCGCCAATGTCCATCACGACCGCAACGAGCCCGCCGGGCGAGAAGCTTGGTCTTCCCGAGGAACCCCGCAGCCGCAGTGTGAACCCGGTCGACTGAATGGCGGCCGCCATCACACTGAGGACGCCGCTTGGGCGCCGCGTGAAGGTTGTCGAGGAGGGCACAGGCACGCCGGTGGTGTTCCTCCACAGCGGGGTGGGCAGCGCCGGCGAGTGGAAGCAGGTCTTCTCGCTCTGGCCCGAGGGATACCAGCTCGTCGCGATCGAGGCCTACCGCGACGGCACCGGCCCGGGCGTGGCCGGTTGCCCGAGCCTTGACGACTACGCCGATCAGGTCCACGCGGTCGCCGAGCACCTCGGCGTGTCCGTCTGCCTGGTCGGGTTCTCGTGGGGCGGCGCAACAGTCCTGCGGGTGGCGGCTGCGACGCCCGGGCTGGTGAACTCGCTCGCCGTCATCGAGCCTGAGGCATACGCTTTGCTGCGCACTCAGGACGCCGACGCCTTTACCCAGATCTGTGGCCTGCGCGATCGCTGGCGCGCCCACGTGCGCGCCGGGCGGTGGTACGAGGCCTTCGAGGAGTTCATCGACTTCTACAACGGACCCGGCTCGTTCGCTCTCTGGCCGCCCCCGCGCCGTGAGGCGTTCCTTGCCGTCCAGCAGGCCCGCGGAGACCTATGGGACGTTCTCTTCGACGACGGCCTGCTCACAGTTGACGCGCTGACCACGGTGACCGCACCGGTCCACGTCGTCGAGGGAACGCACACCTCCGTCGTCGACCACGCGCTCTGCGAGGTCGTCCGGCGATACGTGCCGCACGCGCAGCACACGCTGATCGACGGCGCCGGCCACATGATGCCGCTCACCCACCCCGAGCCGCTCACCCGCGCCCTTCTTAACGGAATCGAGCACAGCGCTAGCGATCGGAAATAGGTCCGCACGCGTCAGCAGATCCCTCGCGCTGCGTGCAGGGTTGCGGCGATCCATCCCTGCTCGTCGGCAACTCGAGCAACTCCCGCTGCAGGGCGAGAGACCTGCGACGCGCGGAATCCGCGATCGCTCTGCTCGCCCGAGACGCTCGAGCCCAGCGAGCGCAATGCCACGATCAGGATCACGCGGACGCGCAGGCGGTGACGATCGCTTCGGTCGTGGCGCCCGGTTCATGGCGTGATCGCCTCCACGGCATCCGGACCGGCCTCGAACATCCCCAACGGTGCAGGCGCTTTCCCGTGAATCCGATGGCCAACTCCGCCGCCGACCGCGTCATTCCTTCGCGCGGAATCGGATGGTCCTCCGGCTGCAGCGTGTCGGCTCTCGGCGCGATCGCTTCGGCGGTCGGGCGCTCGATGCGTTGGGGGAGTTTGCGCTCCGGTCTCGGTCAGGCTGTAGGTCGGTGGCCCGCCCTGGGTGGCGGACGGGCGCGGGGCCGCGCGTGCGCGTGGCCCCACGAGTCGACCTCGGCCGGCGGGAGTTAGCCGCGACGCGCGAACCTGGCGGTGGCGGGGATCATCGGTGCCGAGCGGTGATGGACGGTGTCGATGATCTCGGTGCTGTCGATCCCGCGCAGATAGGCGGAGGTCACCGCGAGGTCGGCGTGACCGAGTTGGCGTTGGATCACGAGCAGCGGGATCCCCTCACGCGACATCTCGACAGCATGCGCGTGACGGAGCTGGTGCGGCGCGAACCGGCGGCGGACACCGGCCGCCGCGGCGGTGTGATGCAGCTGCTCGCGGATGCAAGCGGGCGAGCATCGCCGGCCGTGGGTAGGGCCGCGCAACACGCAGAACAGCGGGCCGACCGGCAGGGTTCGGCGGATCTCAAGCCACGGGTGCAGTTGCTCAAAGCCCCAACGGTCCATTCCGACCTCGCGGCGCTTGCCGCGTTTCCCCCTTCTGACGAGTACAGCTCCGCGCTCCTCGTCCAGGTCGGTCTCGGCCAGGGCCAGCGCTTCGGAGATCCGCAGGCCGGCGCGCCAGAGCACGATGATGACCGCGCGTAGCCGGACGCCGTCGGGGCTGTCGCCGGCGGCGTTCATGACCGCGATGATCTCTTCCACGGTGGGCGGGTCGGGCGGGTAGCGCAAGCCCTTGTTGTGTGGCGCTCTCCCGGCATGGAAGCTGGACAGCGTGGCTGGGGACCGTTGCCGCCCGGCTCGATCCAGCGCTGATGTGGATTGCATGACGTCCTCCTTCTGGACGACGATTGATCACCACCAGCCTGACGCGGTCCATGTCCGTCGAGGCAAAACATCGCTGCTGTGCCAGCCACGCAGTCCCCGGCCGAGCCGGTCCGTCCTCGGAGATGCGTCGCCCGCGGGCTGGTCGCCACTGCTTTACGTGCTGCTAGGATCGTAAAGCAATGAGCAAGGTATCGAGCAAACACCAAGTGACGCTCCCCGTCAGCGTGCTCAAGGACGCCGGGCTCGAGGCCGGCGATGAAGTCGTCATCCGCGTCGTTGGCCGCGGGCGGATCGCAGTTGAGCGCGCCGAAGACGTGATCGACCGCTACGCCGGCAGCCTGCCAGCCGGGACGTACCCGCCTGGCTATCTCGACCAGCTTCGTGACGAGTGGCGTGCGTAGCGCTTGACGCTGACCTGCTGATCGCGTTCCTCGACCCGGCGGACGCGCAGCACGCGCGTGCCGTCAACGAGCTGCGTCCGCGGGTCGCTGCCGGCGACGAGCTGTTGATCGGCGCGACGGTCTACGCCGAGGTGATCGTTCGTCCGCTCCAGGACGGCACAGAAGCGACGGTCGACGGCTTCCTCGACGCAGCAGGAGTGCGTCTCGTTCCCGTCGACCGAACGGTCGCTCGTACCGCCGCACGGCTACGCGCCGACCACCCGTCGGTTCGACTCCCCGACGCGCTGTCGCTCGCGACCGCGTTGGTCAGCGACGCCACGCTGCTCACGCTCGACAAGAAGCTCCAACGGACGATCAAGCGCGGCCAGCGCCGCGAGTAGTCAACGGGCGTCGTCACCTGGCTGCCTACCCGCGCGGCCACCAGGCCCACCGCGAATGCCATCGGCGGCGAGATCATCGACTACCAGTCCCCCAAAATGCGGCGCGTCGCCAACGCGATGGCGCGCCGCCGACCACGACGGCCGTGGATGCGATCGCCAGCGGGACCATCGGCTCCGCGGAACCGCGGCTGCGAGTCGCCGCCATCCCGCTGCTCAGCTCGCCGCCGGCGCGGAGGTAGATGCAATCGTCCGGACCGAGGGTGGTTCCGCGGAGCCGCGCCAGTGGTTCGTCGCCAAAGCGCTCGCGCGGTCAGCACAGGCAAGGTGACGAAAGCGATCGCTGTGGTCAGGTCGCCCGATGGCATCGTCAGGGTCGGCGCCTACGATCAATCTGATGCTGCGCGCTCACGACGGAAGCCCCGCAGATTCGGTGTACATCGGACTTCGCGGTCCGCAGCCCGAGCACGGGCACGGCGGACCGCGCGTGGTCGGCGTCCGCCAAGCTGGCCGCCAACGCAACCTGACCCCTCGTAGTGGGGCGCCGGCGGACGAGCCCCCCTTTGAATGGGGATACTTCGGCAGGGCCCCTGCAACCTTGCGCGTGCGATCCTCTTCGACCGTCTGAACGTTGATGTGTCAGAGGGCGTCGCGATTGCGTTCACGGCTGATGTGATCCGGGAACTGCCAAAGGGCGACATCGAACTTCCCTCGAGCGTCGTCGATGCCTGGGTTGCGGCTCACCCCGAGGTCTACGGCGACGTTCCGGACTAGCGACGACTCCGCAGATCACGGAACGATCGCGAGTCGGCGCGTCTGATGGAGAGCGCCAAGAGCCGCATTGGGTCGAAAATGGTGGGAGGCCCGCGGTTTAGAGCGGGCCTCCCGGAATTTCGTACCGATCGCCGCGCTTTACAGCAGCAGGTTCGAACGGCGCTTCAGACGAGCCGGAGGATCGCATCCAAGGACTCGCTGCCTACCAAAGGCTAGCGGTTCAGAGAGCGATGGCAAGGCTTTTCCTATGCTTGCCCGTCTATGAGCCCGTTGCCCCCCGACCATCCGACGGGCCTCGTGTTCATGGACGAGACCCGCGATGACATCTATTTCGGAGTTGGCTGCCTGAAGCTTCGAGAGCCTGACGAAATTCTCGAAGAGTTCGCCGCGCTGCGCGCCGAATACAAGTTCTGGGGGAAGCTGCGCTGGGCAGATGTCGGTGGCTACTCCCAGCCTTATCTGGAGTTCGCTGAGCGAGCTGCGTCGATGGTGGCCGCACACCCGACCGCCGAGTTTGCTTGCACGCTCCTCGATCTGAAAGCGGTTGGCGGCATTCAAAACTACGGCTCGATTGCCCAGGCGTACGTGAGACTTGCGTCCCAGGCGTTGGTTGCCGTCACGGAGGAGCACGACGAGCTGATCTCAGTCATCGGTGATCACTTCGATGCGCCCGCCGGGTTCGAAATCGAGCGGCCGATCAGGAATCGGGTCAACCGATCGATGGAGCGGCTGGCTGCCGTATCGATTCAGCGCGTGACGTCGTCAGGCACTGACGGACTTCAACTCGCCGATCTCATGCTCGGAGCGATCGCGCATGAGTTCCGTGCGGTACGACGGGAAGGGGCAGACCCGGGCAAGGCTGCCCTGGCGCTCCGACTCTTGACGAACGGATACGACCTCACCGCGTACCACGACGCCGAGGGTGGGCGCTCAATCCCGCGCCGGCTGACCATTGAGCTGCTGCCACGACCCAATCGGCGTGGCCGACGCGCAGGCAGGCGTGCTTGACGTTGGGTCGCTGATCCGATCGCGTGAAATTTGACCCACTTGATGTGAAAGCACGCGTCCGAGACTTGCCGACGGGTCGGTGTGGCGCACCGGTGTCGCGTTTCGAACGGTTGGTCCGGCAGCCGCTGCATCCTGGAGGGTGATGGCACGTCAATGCGCTTTCTGCGGCAGCACCGCGAACCTCAGCAAGGAGCACGTGTGGCCGAAGTGGGCCGCGGAGCATCTCTCCGGAAACGACGACACGTTCACCGTCTACCGACAGTTCGAGGGTGACGGATTCGAGCGGCAGGACCCGCAACGCTGGGACCACAAGCCGTTCGACTTGACCGTCAAGGCGGTGTGTAAGCCGTGCAACAACGGCTGGATGGCCAGCCTGGAGGTCACAGCGAAGAATGCCCTGTTCGAGTCTGCGTTCGCTGGTCGCGGTCGGCTTCTGCACGGCGTCGGGCAGCGGACGCTCGCGGCATGGGCGCTGAAGACGGCAATGATGGTCGAGCAGACCAACGCGGAGGCCATGCGCGGGATCCCGCGTGCGGAGTACGCGCACCTCTACGAGCGTGGTGAGCCATCGGCCCAGGTCCGGGTGTGGGTCGCGAGCTACGTGGGGTCGCAAGCCGTCGCGCTTGGTCTTCCGTTCGGCAAGGACGTCGACATGGACGCCGGGCCCGACCCGAAGCGGGGCGAGCGGGACGTCTGGGGCTCGACGGTGTTGTTCGGCCCGGTCGTGTTCCAGGTGATCGGCACCGGCGTGCCCGGACTGCTCGACATGCTCGAACTGGGAACCCCGAATACGTATCGACTCTGGCCCTACCAAAGGTCGTTCACATGGTTGCCGAGCCCGGGCATGGACGAACGCGCGGTGTTCGGACTGCACAGCGAGTACCTCGCCTGGATTGACTCGCTCGCGGCGCGAGGCCCGGACTGACCTTCAGCCATCGCTGTAAAGCCGGCCGGGGTTCGCGTTGCTGCGGCCGGGAGGTCGGTCTGGCCGCTGCCTATGCTCGTAGTGCGATGAACCGAGCGCACGCCGACGACTTGGTGGACCGCTTGGAGAACACGGTCCGAGACCATGTTCTCGGGCTTATGCCCGACGACGCTTCGGGCGAGCTCGCGGCGATGCCACTTCGGGCGCTGCTGAGCGTCTACTGGACGTGGCGTGAACGGTTCCCTGCGGCACGGCCCAGGGCTGTGCACCGCCCGCGGGAGCTCGCCGCAAGTCCCGGTGCAAAGGAGCATGCGGCGGATCTGGCTGAGCTGGAGCGGAAGATGACCGCGGGCGAGGACCTCACACCGCATCTGAGCGAGCGTGTGGAGGTCGCGTACATCGCGGACGCCGACCGGCCGAGCGCTGACCGGCGGATGCGTGACGCGGACCGCGACCGGATGCTGAACGCCTGGGGCATCCATCACCTTCACCTATCAAGCGCGCCGGGTCGCGGCGCCTTCACCGCGCGCGGCCGCGACGTTCTGTTCGTCATCTTCCGGGCCGACGACGTCTACCTGCTCGGCGTGTACACCCACGACGACTGGGCGCGCGAGGAACTGGTCCGAGTCATCGTGCGCAACTGGCCTGACGCTGGGCTCTTCCTGAAGTCGACGACCGCCATCGGTACCCAAGCGCGGTTCAGCGACGAGGACCGCCGAGCGCTCCGCCGGGCGAACGTCAACGAGGCGCTCTACAAGGTTGACGGGGCCTTCTACGGACCGCCCGGCCTCGGGCAGACGGCGACTGGCGGATCGTTCGCGGCAGCGCGACGTGCGATGGGCTACATGGAAGAGCTGCGCCAGTTGCGCGAGAACCTCGACGACCGGCTCGCCACCTACGGGCGGCTGCTGGACGAAGCAGCCAGACGGACGGTGACAGGCGACTGGACCCCGTACGTCCACGAGGGTCGCACGGGGCTGCTCCGCGGTGACGACGCGTTCATTTGCATCCCCGCGCTCGACATCGGTTGACCGCGGCCAGCCCATCGGGTCCAGCCGGCGCGCTTTGGCGCCATTGCGCCCAGCGACGCCGCGCAGCAATCATCCTGGCCGAGGTCGCTCTTCGGTTCCTTCCAAACCTCGCAAGCTGCGTTGCTGGCGGCCAGACAGTCCGACGAAACAAGACACTCCCACAAGGGGGCAGACGCTTTCATCCTCATGCCGGTTGACAATAGGTGCGTGACGAGTCGAAACATGGTCCAAGCTCACGAGCGCGCCAGCCGCCGACTGATCGAACTCGCCGAGGAGTGGCTCCCTATCACGGGCCCCGCGAACGAGGCCGACATCCGCGTCTACGGGGCGGGCCTCGTTGCGCGCATCGTGGGCACGGTACAAGCGATGCTGGCTCTGGCGCCATCAGGTCGCGATGCGGACCTCAACATCTTGGTCCGTGCCGCGTTCGAGCACGCCGTGACGTTTGCCTGGCTCGCCGCCGACCCGAACCGCCGCTTTGTGCGCTGGCAGAAAGAGGACGCGATCAGTCGGCTGGCGATTCACCGGGACATGCAGCGATTCGGTGAGACGCTACTCGCCCCGGCGACAGAAGCGGAGCTGCAAAGACACGCGGCCGCATCGACGAAGAACCCGCCGAACATTCCCGACCGCGCGGCGCAAGCAGATCAGTACTGGGGTCCGCGTCTCCAACTTCCGGACCCTCCGGACCTTGCCTCGTTCCGTGGCCACTACACGACCGTCTATCGACGAGGAAGCTCGCGCACGCACGCCACTGTGCTTGGTCTGAACGATGTGATCCGACGCGCCGGCGGCGGACAGTACGTTGTCGCTCTCGAGGCATCCGGGCCGCAGCCGTCGCTGCGCATGGCTCCGTTCGTGCTCGGACTGACGCTCTTCGTGGCCTCTGACCTGTTCGGCCGGCCGGAACGCCAGGCGATCGACGCAGTCTTCGACGAACTCGGCTCCGAAACGCTCAGCTAAGGAGGCGATCATGCCTGTGTCTCAGCGGAGGCGCGTTCCGCGAACGTGTTCCGGCTGGCGATCGCTTTCGTGTCTCGGGGCCGTGATTCGGACGAGCACATCGGCGACGGAGCCATCGCGCCGCTCGGTCCCGTCCACCTCCTCGCAGACGACCGGTTTTGGACCCGGAACAGCGACCCGTGACGCGCAGGGAGTCCGTGCCTGAATCGCCGCTGCAGCGGTCCTCAACAACGGTGCCTGCTGCCACGCGGGGAACAACGAGAGCAGCCATGTAGCCGTACGGCTGGAGCAGCGGCGCACCGACTGCCGATCACGGGCCTCAGTCGCCGATTTTGAAATGGGCCCACAAAACGCCCCGGCTCAGGCGCCGTGGTGGCGGTGGCGGCCTCGCGGAGCAGGCCGTCCTGCGTTGGTCGCGTCCGTCCCGCTTGTCCAACCCCGGCAGCGCCTGTCATCTTACGGCTCCGAGGACGACCCCATCGGCCGCTAGCCCAATCGCACATATCCTGCTGGAGCACGACAACCCGAAACCGGGCCCGTACGCGCCGATAACACCCGCACGCCCCGCAGGCGTGTAGATCGCCGCAGACGCACTCCACGTCAAGTGTCCGGTCGAACTCTCGGTAGCCTGCCTACTTGCCCCATCGTCGTTCACCGCGACACAGGTCTGCCGCGTGGCGCAGGAGACAAACCAGCTCGTCACTCCAGGGCTCTCGCCAACGTACGCCGAGCTTTCGAATCGCGCGGTGCCGGCACTAGCTAACGCTGGGCTGACCGTGAAGGCGTTGCCGAAGGTGTTCTCTTCCCCGTATAGCTCTACGCATTGCCCTGGAGCGCTGCAGCTGATGTCGTCGGCACCAGATGTCGGGCTGTTTTTCACACGGTGCCACCCCGCTGCCCCGGCGGCGAGGTCGAACGAGACGGCTAGATCTGCTGACGAATGCGACGAGCTGAGGACCGCGCAGAATCCTGGCGATGTGCAGGACAGCGACGCTACGGCGAATGGAAGAGGAAGAGCGAACGCCTTCCATGAACTAGCGGCGGTCGGATCGTCAGACACGTACACCTCGTTATCCCTGGTCGCTACGCACAGGTGCGTAGTGGGGCAAGCAATCTGCGCCGGCAAGCCGCCAGCCGGACCCGGCAGCACGGTCTGGCTCCATCGCTGGTTCGGTGACAGTGGCTCAGCGGACATGAGCAAGGCAACTCCACCGTACGGCCGGTATTTGACTGCAACACACAGCCTGGCAGACGCGCACGCAACCGGCATATAGGCCGAGCTAGGGGTGGCAGCGTTGTTCGCAACATGCCACGTCCGAGCGCGACCTCCCGACACCGCCGCAGTGTATACATGTCCGCCGTCGTCGGTTGCAGCGCAAATGCCCGGCGCGCAGGAGATCGACTGCAGCGCATTCGTGCCCATGACCGCTTGGGGAGCGGTCCGCTGCGGTCGGGGCCGCCCGAGGTCGGTCACCGAGAACACCGTGCCCTCAAGAATGGCGACGGCGCACACTTGTGAGCTTGGGCACGATACACCGACAGCGCCGCCGAAAGGACCGCTCGCTGGGCGGGTCCAGCGATCTAAGGCGGGCTGAGAGGAAACGAGAACTCGTCCGAGGTCGTCTCCCGCAGCGCATCGTGAAGCGGAAAAGCAGCTCACACGATTGATTCTCTGCGCATCGATACGCTTCGGAGCTGTCCACGCTGGTCGAACGCTGGCGGGATCGGTCGATGACAGAACGCGACCGTTGCTATCAACCACCACGCAGAGACGCGAACCAGAACAGGAAATATCCGTCAAGCCAGCGGCGTCAATCTTCCGCGGCGGGCTCCAGTGTACCGAGGGGCTCGCAGGATCGAGGGACGTTATGACATTGCCTGCGTCGTCGATAGCGACACAAAGCGATACTGATGGACATGAAATTGCGGAAAGCGAGGTGTCTGTAATCTGGTATGTCCGCCATTGGTGGGACGGTGCTGTGGGATCTGTTGAAATGTGCACCAAACCACGCTGATCGGCAAGCGCGCAGAGGTCGGGCGAGCCGCAAGAGAGAATGTCGTCTCCAATAGGTAGTTGCGAGGACCCTGCCCGCCGTACTAGGTGCCACGCCGAAGAAGGTCCCCGTGGGTCGGTGGATGCAACGATCCAACCCGATTCTTCAGCGACCACGCATAGGGTCGTTGACGGACACGACACAGCGCTGTCATCGCTAGCCGACGGGCCGGGAAGGCGAGTGAGTGTCCATGTGCTTGCCGGTGACCCAGGAGAGCCGGACGCGACCGCGGCAATTCCGTTTGTCCGGTCCTCAATCGCCCCCGCTGCGAAGCAAAGGATGCGAGATGGACAAGACAGGCCGCCGAGTGAACCGGGGCTCGTGTAAGGGGCGTGCTCGGGCAGCGATGTCGCGGCGCCCCAAGTAAGCGACGTGGGCGGCGTGGCAGCCGGTGCGGAAGACGACCCGTGTAGGGCGTCGGCGGCGGTCACTAAGCCAGGAAACTGGCACCAGACGAACAGCGAAAGGAGTGCCAACACCAAGAATCGGCCCACTGGGCCTCTCGTAAAATCCCAAAAACCCCGGTTGAGAAACTTCAAGAGTCAGTCCCCCGCATGATCCATCAGTTTGGGCGGCCTAAGCCTATCACCTGCTCGACCGCGGTCCCGGCGGTCTTGCGGTCGCGCCACGCGAGTGTTTCGCTTCAGCGACATCCGGACGCTCTCGCCGTCGCGATTGGTCGCGACGAGCGCGATGGGACGCCGGCACGAGAGGGCGAGTGGTTGCTGTTGCGCGGAGAGTGATGTCGCGACTTCGCCGCTGACGGCGCCATCCTTTCGTCGGGGGCCGGCGCTTTTCGCGGAGCATCGCCTGGGCGACGAGGCGACCGACGCTCTCGGTCGAGTGCTGCCGCAATCTCGATCACGGGCCGAGCACGGCGCACAGTCGCTTCGATTCTGACTGCGACGGGCGGCGGCGTCGGATCGCCGACGTGGAGGCGACCGGGAGCAACGGAGTCGGGCACGAGCCAACAGGCGCTTCCATCAATCCGACCGACGCGTCCGAACGTGCGCAACGGCGACGTCTCGGTCGCGCGGAGCGCGGAAAGCTTCGCCGCTGGAATCCCGTGAATGCGCAGGCGGCAGTAGGTAAGGCCGCAGCGGTGCTTCGCGCGGAAACCGATGTCGCGGGCTTAGCCCGGCGCGAGAGCCGCGGCCGCGAGCGCTTCCGTCGCCGGATACGTGCGCCGCTCCGCGATCACTGCCGGCTTCTCCTTCGTCGCCACATGGGACATGAGGCAGTTGCTGCTGCTATGCGCGCGTGGTCAGCCGGAGCGGAAGCTGATCCTCGGGTGTTCGCGTTCGGTTTTCGGCGTGGTGGCCGCGGGGAAGGTGCCCGTGTCGTCAGCGGCGCGGGGGATGGGCTCCGACGCGGATCGCGGCCCGGGATGTCTAGCCCCAGCCTGGCTGGACGGGCACGTGAAGACGAGTGTCCAAGGTGACGCCGCTGCTTGAGCGGATCCGCAGTTGCACCGATGGCACCGGAGCTTCACCATTCCAGGAGGTCGGCCCTCCGGGAGCAGTCTCTAGGTGGATCGATGTGACGCGCTGGTAGTGACGTCGAAAGCCCACGAATGTGGCCTTCGCGCCCGGCTGCGGGTAGGCGCTGGAGGGCTGTAGCCGGACCGGCTGGCCGGCGACCGTGGCAGTGACCGCGAGCGCGGGGCGTCGTAGCCAGACGGCCAGACCGATCCAATCGCAGGAGTGCCGGTAACACGCGACTCCCATCGACGGCGCTGAAGCGAGGATCGCGGCCGGAGCGACGCTCTGCGCAGATGTGATCGCTGGCGAGCCTATGTTTGGAATCCCGGACCGGGTCAGAGCGAGGCCGCCGCCAACCCCGGAGATCATGGCGGCGACGATCCCGATTTGTCGGCGACGCTGACGCGCACGCGCGTCGCTGATCAAGCCGAACGCACTCACAGACATGACGCTACTATGGCTAGCACTAAGCGTCGTGTCAAGGCGAGCAGGGGCTTGAAGCGGAAGCGATCGTGCTGCGTCGGTTGCCGGTCCCTTCTTGAGGTCTGGCGCGGAAAGTCGACGGTGTGCAAGGACTCTCGGCTGCCCGTCCGACCGACATAGTGATACTGTGGGTAGCACCATGATCTTGGCGGTTGATCGATCGGATGCGGCGCTGCTGCACGATCAGGTCGCGGCTGAGATCCGCCGTGCGATCGCCGATGGTGAGGCAAGGCCTGGGGAGAGGCTCCCGCCAGCGCGCGATCTCGCTGCGGTGCTTGGGGTGAATTCCAACACGGTTCTGCGTGCGCTACGGCTGCTGCGCGACGAAGGCCTGCTCGAGTTTCGCCGTGGCCGCGGGATCACGGTGACCAGCGCCGCTCCGAAGCAAAGCGCGCTGATCGACCGGGCGCACGAGCTCGTTCAGTTCGCACGCCAGCAGGGCTGTCGCCGAGACGAGTTGGTGAAGTTGATCGAGTCGCTGCCGTGACCGCACTCAAGCATCACCCGGGAGCCGAGCCCGAGATCCTGATCGAGGAGGCACGCCGACGTACCCGCGAACGCCGGCGCCGCGGCGCGGCGTTGGTCACGGTCGCGATGCTGGTCGCAGCCGGCTCGTATCTGCTCATCACCCGCGCCACCGGTCACGTAGGAGTTGATGCTGCGTCCCCGTTGCCAGCGCCCGGATCGGCTGCACCCCCGCCCACCGACGCGATCGTGTTCGCGAAGGCCACGAGCGACGGCCTCAATGCTCGGATCGAGATCGCGTACGTGTCCGCCACCGGCGGACCCGTCGTCGCGCTCACCGACGCGTCGAAGCACAACATGATCGCGGCCGAGCCGACTTGGTCCCCGGACGGATCCCGGATCGCGTTCGTGATGAGCCCGCGCGGCCATCTGACCAGATACGCCGGCGACGGAGACATCTATCTCATGAACGCCAACGGCACAGACATCCGGAGACTCACGCACGAGCTCGACGCCTCCTTTCCCGCCTGGTCCCCGGACGGATCCCGCATCGCCTTTATCGAAGGCCAGGGACAGGCGCTCGCGATCATCGGCGCCGACGGCTCACACCCCCACATCATCGCCAACCGCCGCGGATACTACGAGTCACCCGCGTGGTCCCCGGACGGGCAGGCGATCGCATACAACTCGGGCCCGAACTACACCAGCCAAGCCATCTACACGATCAGTCCAAACGGAACCGGCGAACGCCGGCTCACGCCCGGCTCGGCAATCGCCAGCAACCCGGCCTGGTCCCCCAACGGCACGCGAATCGCCTACGCATCCACAGACGGAATCTGGACCATCAACACCAACGGAACCAGCCCGCGCCGGATCACGACCTGCCGCCTGCCATGCATATCCGACGCAGCGCCCGCCTGGTCACCAACCGGTCGCGAGCTGGTCTTCGTTCGCGATCAGCAGGACCGCCTTACCAGACGCCACTACATCAATACCTATCGCCTCGATGTCGTGCAGCTCTGGACCGGCCGTGTCCAGCCCCTCACCCCTCAGACCCTCGTAGCAGAGTCGCCAGGTTGGCGGCCCTAACTCACACCGCACGGAGCGAGACCCACCTGCTGTACACCGTCGGACACAGCCCGCCGTCGCTCACTCACCGAAGCCAGATCGTCAACGGCACGCTTGCGCCAGGACCACGGCACACCACGCTCGATCTCGGCCCGCTGGCCCGGTGAGACGCCGCGTCTTGCTTCCGCATCGTCGCCGATGCGGTCACGACGTCGCCGTGACTGCTTCAGGCGTGGAGCGCGCGCCCGCGGCCAGCGGCGCTGACGACTCCTTTCGACATCCTACGGTGCGCGCCGCTCGTGATCGCAAAGGCGACGATCCATCGGTTCAGCTCCGCGCCAGCGTCGGCGACTCGCGCGAGTGCTTCCGAGTCGGCCGGCTCTCCGGGGGTGCACGACGGCGACGTAGGATCGCTCAGGCGACGCTCGCGCTGGCGTCTGGTTCGCCAAGAACGCACTCGCCGGAAGTGGCGCTGCATAGATGAACATATCCGGGATCGTGCACGCTTCGTCAGCGCATCGTTTTCGGGCGAATTGGGGGGCGGATGCCCCCGTGGGGCTGAGGTCAAGGCTCAGGATGTCAAGGCCGCCTCGGGCAGTTTCGTTGCGGTCGAGCGCCGTGCTGATCAGGCCGGCGCACCCGCTTGGCATCCCTACCGACCCACCAGCCGCACATCTGACTGGCCGCTCCGTGGAAGCAGCTCGACCTTGAAGCGCGGGCTCGGCCATTGTTCCGAGGACCAATCGAAGAAGTTGACGTCGTCCGCGAGCGAGAAGGTGTGGTAGCGGATCTCCCCAACGACGATCCACGGCCGGGCGGCGTCGTGCTCGGAGACTTGGAATCGACACTCGTCGAAGTGGTCGTGCTTGCTCTCTTCGTTGTGTTCTGGCTGGTCGAGACCGCGGAACTTTGGGATCAGGGCATCCCCCCGCCCGCCCCGAACGGAGGCGTCAGCCGTTGCCGCCCTCGACCCTGTTCAGTCGGTCCACGCGGTAACGACGGCACTCTCTCCTGGCGCGTTCAGCGGTGCGATCCGCGCCCGACCATTCGCACGTTCTGCGGCTACCTAGAGGCTGCAAGCTGGCGAGCGACCTAGCGACCGATGCCGGCCGGCCAGCGTCGACCGGTCGGCGCCGGGAGCCTGAGCTCACCCGGTCCGAACGGCAGGATCGCCGCACGCGCGAGCCCAGTGTCAACGGCGGTAGCAAGCGCCTTAGTGCGACATCGAGAACGCAAGCGATCGTGGCGCGGCGTCGCCGGCACGATCCGGTTCGTGGCATGGCGGTCACGCCGGACATCGGGCACCGTCGCATTCACGGGACGCAATCGTCGGCCGTTGTGTCCCGATTCGATCTGAATGGTCTCGGTGGTCGAGTTCCCCTGCCGCTCGTAGCTCCAAACCTCCAGCGAGCAGATCAGGGCTGATTGGCGGCCGGGCCGCCGGCCGCGGCTTCGTGAGGGTTTTGCGAACTGCTGCCTGCCGTCAGCCGACGCGCGGTCGTGTATCAGCCGGAGCTTGACGGGCTCTATGTGTGTAGGCCGTTCTTGCGGCATCGACCTCCAACCACAAGTGCTCGAAGAGGAGAAAGCAATGTCTGACGCTCCGCCGGCACCCGATCCGACTGACGGGACCACACCCGTGACGGTGCCGATCCAGGATGCATGTTGCAAGGTTCCATGCGATCCAGCGTGGCGGACCGAGCCGAGCTGCACCACCTTCACCGTCGCCAATACCACGGTCGTGCCGCTTGATGGCAAGGCGGACTCCGCTGAGGTTGCGCGGGGTTTCGTGACCGTAGCCGTGACCTACTCCCACCGGATCTGCCTGATCGGGAAGCAGCACGGGGGCTTGGCCTACACGCTCACGCTGCTGCCGGGCGAGAAGATGACCCTGTACCACAGCGACCGGTACCGCCGCACCACAACCGACACGGAGCGCTACTCGGTTCAGACCACGTTCGCCCAGTTCGTGTCGGCGCTCTACCAGCAGGCGGCGTCAAGCGACTCCAGCGCCCTACTCGCGGTGCTCAACAACGACACCCAGAGCGCCAGCGCATCGGGTGGCGGTGGCATCAGCATCTTCGGCATCAGCATCGGCGGAGGAGGCGGCAGCAGCAGCTCATCGAGCTCCACCTTCGCAACGGCCGTGTCCACCCAATTCAGCGCGAGCCAGTTCCTATCCCTGGCCCAGCAGGCCGCGCAGTACACCGACCTGCAGCGATCGATCACGATCAGCAGCTACGAGGACTCCGAGACAGTCTCCACGACCGAGCGGACCCTGGTCAACAACAATCGCTGCTACGCGGTGAACTACTTCGTGCGCAAGGTCCTCGACGTGTATACCGTCACGACGACCGTGACCGCGGTCACGTTCGAGGTGACCGCTGGCAACTATGTGTCTGGCGTGTTGACGCCCGCGCAGATCAACCAGGTCGAGGCCGGTTATCGAACCGCGGTGGAGACGATCCTCAGGGATCTCCCCACAGTTGGTGAGACCGTCCAGCAGCCGACCGCCTTGTCCGTTCCGACCGACGGAGTCGTATACGATCCCGAACTCGCGCACTGCTGCGCGCTCGACCCCGAGCTCGATAAGGCAGAGCTGATCAAGCTCGAACGCGAGCAAGCCGAGGCACAGAAGATCGGCCTTGAGGTGCAGCTCATGGCCTTGGAGGTTCAGCGCCGGCAAGCTCTGCTAGCGGCGGGGACCCTTACCCCATTCGAGCCTGCGCCGACGGAAACGATCGTCGCCTAGCTCGACGGCAAATGCTTCCCTGACAGCGTCCCGGGCGGGCCAGCCGGCTACCCCTGAAGGATGAAATCGCGCGCGTATTTCAGGCCCGCCTGACGAAATCGCCAGGCACGAGGCGAGCGCGGAGCGGTCCTCATCACCCATGTACGTCCACGGGTCGGCCCGGACGAGAACCGCCCGCGAGCGTGGTCCGCGCGGTCCGCACGCCGCGCGCCCGATCAGTCTGCGGGCGGTGATCGCTTCACGCGATTGCCATCACGGATCTCCCACGGCCGGCGCTATCCCAATGCCGCAGATGCGTTTCGTCGCCGGAGCGCTCGTCAGTTCCGGAGAGGTCGCGACAATCGCTCTCGAGGAATGCAATCGTCGCGCCGCCGGCCTGGATCGGCAGAATCGGGCGGCGCGGTTAGCCAGGATCGAGCAAGCAGCCGCTCCTCGCTCCGCGGAAGAGCAGGGCTCGCGGAGCGAGCATCCCCGACGATGGGCGCCGGTGGCGGGGCCGGTTGCGCTTCTGGCGAATCTCAGGTCTCTGCGTCCGCCGTCGATCGGTCTCGCTTTCGCGTTCGCGCGAGTATGCGGCGATGCCGCTGTTGTGGTCGTTTCTGTCGCGCAGGAGATGCGGTGTCGACGTTTGGGACGGACCTGACCGAGCGGAAAGGAAGGTTTAGGGGATGCTCCGCGTCGAGGTCAGTCGATCCAGTAGCCGATGCCGGGGGTGTGTTGGATGATCGGTGGCTGCCCGAGTTTTCGTCTGAGTCGTGTGATTGTGACTTTGGCGGCGTTGCTGAATGGGTTGATGTTCTCGTCCCAGACCTTTTGGAGCAGTTGCTCGGTGGTGAGTCCGGCGGGGCTGGCTGTGAGTAGGGCTTCGAGGACCGCGCGTTCTTTGGCGGTGAGGGGGATCGTCTGTTGGTCGCGGGTGACGGTCCCGGTGAGCGGGTTGAACTCGATCCCGCCGGCTTTGAGTGTGTCGTGGCGGGCGCCTGGTTTGCGTCGTGCGAGTGCGCGTATGCGGAGCACGAGCTCGGGGAAGTGGAATGGTTTGGGGAGGTAGTCGTCGGCGCCGAGCGCGAGTCCGGTGACGCGCTCGGTCGGGCTGCCGGCGGCGGTGAGCATCAGGATCATCGCTGGGTTCTCGCTCTGGGTGATGAGGCGGCAGACGGCGTCGCCATGGATTCCGGGCAGGTCGCGGTCGAGGACTACGACGTCGTAGAGGTTGACGCCTAGTTTGGTGACGGCTTCGTGTCCGTCGTAGGCGAGGTCGATGGCGAGTCCCTGGTCGCGCAGGCCCTCGGCGATCGTGTTCGCCAGGCGGGGGTCATCTTCGACGATCAGAACTCTCATAGCGCCGCGCTGAGCTCGCGGATCGCGCTGGCGCCCGGGAGCGTGATTTGCACGCGCAGCCCGCCGGTTGGCCGGGCGCCCAGCTCTAGCGTGCCGCGGTGCGCGGTGGCGATTGCGGCAACGATCGAGAGGCCGAGCCCGTGCCCGGTGTGTGAGCCCGTGCGGTCCGCGCCCAGTCGTCTGAACGGCTGGGCGAGCTGTGCGACCGCGGTCTGGTCAAGCGGCGGGCCGTCGCTTTCGACCACGAGCTCCGCGTCGTCGCGGTCGAGTCCGAGCGCGACCCGGATGAGGCCGTGTGGCGGGCTGTAGAGCGCTGCGTTCTCGATCACGTTGTCGACCATCCGCCGCAGCAGCGTCTCGCTGCCCGCCAGTTTGATCGGGGTGATGGTCGCTTCCACGACGATCGCCTTCTCGGCGATCGCGTCTCGGCGATCCTCCAGTGCGCTGTCAACGATCTCTGCGAGCGAGACGGGGGCGTGCTCGCGAAGCTGGCCGTTCTGTGCGTGCGCGAGCGTCAGGAAGCTGTCAAACAGGCGGTCCACGAGATCAAGATCCTCACGGAGATTCGCGTCGAGCGCTCGGACCTGCGGCGGCACGCCCCCGGGCTTAGCGATCGCGACATCCAGTGATGCGCGCATCCGCGTCAGCGGCGTGCGCAGCTCGTGTGAGGCGTTCGCGACAAACCGACGCTGCGCATCGAACGCCACCTCGAGCCGTGCCAGGAGCCCGTCGATCGTGTCGGCGAGTCGCCTCAGCTCATCACGCGGGCCGCTGATCGCCAGCCGCTCGCTCAAATTCGTCTCGGAGATCTCCTCGGTGACCGTGGTGATTGCTCGCAGCGGCCGGAGTACTCGCCCAGCCACCACCCAGCCCAGCAAGCCCGAGGCGATTGTCATCCCCGCCAGCGCGATCGCCGAGTCAACAATCAACGCGTCCACATTGGCGATCCGTTGGCGCCCGAACAGAATGCTCACCGGCGTGCCCCCGCGGCCCGCAGGCGGCCATTTGACGCCGGGCGCGAGCTTCGGCGGCGGGATGATGCCGGCATGCGCCACGAGCAGATACGTGACGAGCAGAAGCAGCGTGCCCGAGGCGAGAAACAGTGCACCGTACAACAGCGTCAGACGCCATCGGACCGTCATCTGAGAGAACCGCAAACGAGCGATCACCGAACGCATCCTGACAGGATCGCGCAGGGCCGATAACAGCGGAATAACACGGTTCCCACGGCGTAACCACCCGCCGGCTATCACTCTGGGCATGCACAAGAGCGCCGCTCTGATCGCTGCCACGATCCTCGCCGCGCTGGCGATCGCCGCGTGCGGCGGCGGGGGTTCGAACACGAACACCTCCACCACCAACGCCGCAACCGGCAACTCCGGGAGCGGGCAGGCGACGCCACGGACCGCTGACGCCGCCCGCAGCGCCGGCGTGAGGTTCTCGGAGTGCATGCGCTCAAACGGCGTCCCCAGCTTCCCCGACCCCGGCCCCAGCAGCAGCGGCGGGATTCAGATCTCGGCGTCCAAGACATCGGGCTCTGGCAACACGATGACGGTCAACGGCGTGCCGGTGAACGCCCCGGCGTTCCGGGCGGCGCTGCAGAAATGCCAGAAGGACATCCCGCACTGCCCGCCATCCGCCTCGCAGGTCGCACAGCGCGAGTCAAACGCGATCTCGCTGGCGAAGTGCATGCGTGCGCACGGGGTGCCGACCTACCCCGATCCGCAGATCATCCCGGCCCCCGGCAGCCACAGCATCGACATCCGGATCGGCTTCGGCCTGAGCTCGGGGATCATTCAGAGCCCCGCGTTCCAGCAAGCGCAGCAGGAGTGCAGCAGCTTCCTGAGCTTCCTGGAGGACGCCAAAGGAAGCGGGTCCGGCGCGCCACCCCCGACCGGGGGCGGCGCGTGATGGCTCACGCCACGATCGCCGGGGCGGCAGCTGACGCCCTGTGCGCGCCAGCCGGCCCGGCGTGCCACAAGCTCGCTGCCGGGCGCGTCGAGTGACGCTCCCCGGCTGCGGCCAACCGCACCAGCCCACCCGATGAGGACGCGAACCGACCGTCCGTCGAGCACGACTGAGCTGCCACGCTCGCACCGCTCGAGCAGGGCAACTCGGCGCGCCGGTGGCATGCTGCGTGCCCCGGCGCTTGTCGCGCTGCTCGGCTGCCTCGGCCTGCTCGCCGGCGGCTGCGGCGCGAGCTCCGCGCCGATCACTCAACAGCAGAAGGTTTCGAGCTACGTCGCCTTCGCTGCCTGCCTGAACAGGCATGGGGTCGAGGTCAGCGTGGCCAGAACGGGCGGGCTGGTCTGGTATGCGGCCCCGGGCGTGCCTGGACCCAGGTCGCCGCAGGCCCTCGCCGCCGAACGCGACTGCAAGGCGCTGGTGCCCACGGGCTTCGGCCAACCCCCGTCGGCAGCCCAGACCGCGCAGAGCTTGGCGCTGCTGCTGCGCTTTGCCAAGTGCATGCGCGCGCACGGCGTCCCGAACATGCCCGATCCGACCTCGCAGGGCCTGAGGTTCAGCCCCTCGAGCGGGATCAACCCCAACTCGCCGGCGTTCCTGGCTGCACAGAAGCGCTGCCAGCGTTATAGCCTGACGGTTGGCGGAGGGTCCTGATCGCGGGGAACGAACGCACGCCGGGCTTGCTCCTCCAGCCGGCCGCTGACGCCCGCAACCACGCCGATGCGCGACTCGCCAACCCCCAAGACGCTCGCCGCGGTCTGCACTCCAGGCGCCGATGGCCACCAGCTCGCAGTTGTGCCTTGCCAGGAACGCGGATGCTCCGCCGCGATGGGGACACGATTGCGCCGGTGCGTGCAGATCCGCCGGCTTGACGGCGACCAGCAAGCGGCCCGGGCAGCATCCGCTACCGCGCGGGAGGGGGCGGCGGGGCGCGGCGTCCGCGTGATCGTGTGCCCGCCCGCATAGATCCGGCTACTGCTCCACACCGAACTGCCCTACCTCGCGCGGCAAACGGCCGCATCGCCCAGACGACGCGCAGCCGAACCGTGCGAGGCTGACGTCGGACGCCGCGCTGGCGCTCGCCTACGGCATCGGCCTGCTGGCTCTCCACCCAGGCGATCAGCCGCCGGTTCCGCTTTGAGGATCCGACGGGCATCCTGGCCAAGGAGCCGATGCACCCGCTCCGCGCGGATTGGGGGGAAGACGCGGGGCGGATCTCGGTGGCGAGACGCGGACCCAGCGCCCGGTCGCGCTTGCCGCGCATACCGGGCCTGTCGCCGTCGGAACTGAGATGCGCGCCGCATCTCAGGAGCAGGTCCCGGTGCCAGCGACTGCTACCGGAGGCCGATGACGCCACGGGCGCGATTGGGCCGCGTCGCCGGCCCTGAGTCGGAACGTGATCGATCGCGGGGGCTCGTGAGATTTTCGGCCGCTGCGGAGTACATGTGAGCGCTGCGCAGGCGCCAGGCGATCGGGGAGAGCAGATGCCTCATCGGCCGGAACGCCCGCTTTCCCGCCGCGTCCGCAATTGGCGTCACGCAGTTCGGAAGAAGGCTCGTGGTCTTACTCGCAGCTGCTCTCCGAACGTGACCTTCGACTCCCGCCTTTCCGGCCTAGTCCTCGCGGTGGCTTTCGATGAAGGCGAGCGTGACCTGGGCGACGTCTTCCCAGCCGCTGTCGAATACAAGTGAGTGGCCGCGGCCGGGGATCTCTTCGATCTCGGTTGGGTTGGGGTTGCGTCGCTGTTTCTTGTAGGAGGCGTTGGCGATTGCCCAGGGGGCGGTGTTGTCGTGCTGCCCGGATATGAGTTTCATCGGCCCGCGGTTGG
>Ga0302325_10009564_pt1 | contig 21146 bp, 14 predicted proteins | sample Palsa_T0_2_FD_201948 | JGI IMG/M metagenome (GOLD analysis project Ga0302325, IMG submission 201948) | Peat permafrost microbial communities from Stordalen Mire near Abisko, Sweden - Palsa_T0_2 | ecosystem: Environmental > Terrestrial > Soil > Palsa > Peat permafrost | place: Sweden: Abisko...
CCCCGCAAGCGCGGGGAGCCCTCCCAATCCCCACCGCAACGAGCGTTGGCGTCGCCAGCGACGGCGCCGCGGTCATCATCCCCAGCAACCTCAGGAGAGTATTCCCATGCCCGGCAAACAAGCCAAAGTGATCACGCCCCCGATGCTGAAGCGCATGCTGCGCCGCGTCTCGCATTCCTCGTTCCCCGCCCGCGACCGCGCGATGATCCTGCTCTCAGCCAAAGCCGGCCTGCGCGCCTGCGAGATCGCCGGCCTCGATTGGTCGATGGTTCTCGACGCGCAAGGGCACGTCTCCGGCACGATCCACGTCCGCGACGTCATCGCGAAGAAGCGCGGCGGACGGCGGATTCCCATGCATCCCGACCTCCGGCGCGCCCTGGAGCGATTGGCGCGCACCACCGAGCCGATCGGGCCGGTGATCCGCTCCTATCGCGGCGCGCATTTGAAGGCGAACAGCATCGTGAATTGGTTCGTCGCGCTCTTCAAGGAGCTCGGTTACGAGGGCTGCTCGTCACACTCCGGCCGGCGCAGCTTCATCACCATCGCCGCCCGCAACGTCCATCGCTCCGGCTGCAGTCTGCGCGACGTGCAGCTGCTCGCGGGGCATCGTTCGATCGAGACGACGGAACGCTACATCGATGGCGACACCTGCGCGCAGAGGCGATTGGTCGCGTACCTCTAGGGGCAGGTCAAGGCGTCAGCCGGTAGTTTGCCGCCCTGATTTGGGCCGATTCCACTTCCACTCCCGCGGGCTGCTCTCCGATCGAGTCGCTGCCGAGTTGTATTCGCAGCTCGACGAAGTTTGGGGAGCCCGATTGCCGAAAGGAAGTGAACGCATCCAATCTTTGTGCCCTCCTCGATGTCGTCGCCGGCGCGACATGGGAGAACTAGGGCCAAAGTCGATTTACGAGGCACCCATTCGAGCCCTATCTGGCTCGCAATCGCGCTTCGCCTCGTCATCTGATAGGGTAACGGAGGAAGCGCCTGCGGGGGAGCGATGTCAAGATCAGTCGGGTTCATCGCCGGTGTTCTAATTGTGCTTCTTGTTGGGTCTCTTCCCGCAAGCGCGGACATTAGGAAGACGATAGCCGAAAAGTTCGGCGTTGATCCAACCTCGTTCGTCCTGAATTTGCCGCCGCGGCCCGGATGCCTCCCAGGCTCAATCTTCACTGACGACCTACGGGTTCCATTGTCACGAACCAAGCTGGACGATCCAGACCTTCAATTCGGACCGCCCTTCCATTTCACCGCCGACATTTCTTTCGACGCTGGCGTCGAAGCGAATGTCGGCGTGGCGGAATGGTTCGGGGCCGCGGCAAAAGCAAGTGACGCGTCGATCGCGTCGATCGAATTCACCGACGCCCGAATTATCGAGATTCTGGGGCCGGCGCTCAAACGTCGCGTTGTTTCCGATCCTGACGCGCTGGCTGCGGCGGCTCGCAAAGTTCCTCCATTCGCGGTTCTTCGAGCGTTCCAGGGGCGAGCAACGTTAAAGCTCACCAAGCGAGACGACGCGAGCGCCGAAGCTTGGGCAAAAGCCAAGCAGGCCGCAGTGGACGCCAAGGTCGGCGCAAGCGTCGGATCGGATGATGCGGTCTCGATTGCGGTCACAGAGCCATTTGTTTTCGGCTTCGAAGTCGTGCAGCTCAATTACGTGACCCAGCACCTCGGCTCCAAGCCAGACGACGTCGTGCTCGCGCCAGTGCCTGAGGATCTTTTTCAACGCTGAAGGCCCCTGGCATGCGAGGACCGCTACACCGCCTGTTGGTAGCCGCATTTCTGACGATTTCAACGCTTTCGGCGGCGCGCGCGGACACGTTCGAGGACGACCTCCTCAAGGCGTTCAATTTGCCGCAGACGGCGCGCATAGTGTGGCCGCCGAGAGCTGCAATGGAGGCGGGGAGCGTAGTCGATCCGGCGTTGCGGGTCGTCGCGCGAGAGCCCAGGGTGGCGGTGGTCAAGACGATCGATAGTCCGCCCGTCGTCGTGGTTGCGCCGGTTGATCGACTTCAACCGCTCGACGGGCTTTGGATATGGCGGGCGTTCTTGAGCGAGCCGAACCGATTTGAGATCACGCTCAATCTCTCTTCACTCGAGTCCGTAGACCTTTCGCCAACCGAGGCGCCGCCGCCGAGCTTTGTGCGCACGCCGGATCCGGAGAAAATAAAGCGAGAGCCGGGTGTTGTGACCATTCAGAGGAGCTGGCGTGCGACCGCCACGCTCGAGGTTCTTCCAGGCCCGACGGTATCCGCATCAGAATGGCTAGCGCTTCGAAAGCTCGCGATCAGCGATTCGTCCGAGACCGTTCGCGCCAACGCAAAGTCTGTCACGCTCACCTTTCCGGGAAAGCCAACTCTGGCGATTCAATCGGATGTAAGCGGCAACCGACCCAGTACTGCAAACCTCGCCGCGAATACGGCTCGAGGTCCGAAGAGATGGGCGTTGGCGACAATCGCCTCCGGTCGCTATCAATTTCTGACAGACATGCAGCAGGATTGGAACGAAAGGAGCGCCAATCTTGCCGCGGAGGCGTTGTCGGACTGGCGCCCAGTGGTAACCCGCGCACTGACGCCTTCGGACCAAAAAGGTCTTTCCCGACAGGGCGTCCTCGATTTTCTAAGCACTTTCGTCCGCGATGCTCGTCAAGCGCGGGCCGAGCTGATGGTTGTCTATTATGTCGGTCACATGGAACGGTCGGGTACTGGCGCACTGTCGCTACTGATGGGCGATGCGCCCGCCGAGCGGATCGTCTCTCCGACAGTCGCCACGCATAGCGTCGGCAATTTGCGCGACCTAGCACAAATCGTCGACCGGGCCGAGGCGGAGTTGGCGCCGCGACCGGGCACTCTTGATGTCGCGGCAATGCACCGGCAGCTCGCGCGCGCGCAACTACCGTTCGTACTGCTTGTCGACGGCTGTCTTGAAGATCCCACCTATCGCGAGGCGCGCGAACGCCTGGGAATTGTCGTCGACGCGCGAGGCGGCGAGCCGATTTACGTTGGCCCGGGGGACCAGGGGACGGCTCTGAACAGCCAGCTCGCGGAACTTCGGAATTATCCGAACGATTTTCCGTATCTCAAATCCGCCGCTCCAATCGTTCTCGGAGCGACGCCGGGCACCGCTGCGAATCAAGAATCCAATCCCGTGTGGCTGTTGGGTGGTGCGGTCGGTCCGATCGCCCGACGCTTATTCGATACGGTCGCGAGAACGCGTTGGGATCCAGAGCGACCGTCGCTCATCCGGATTTTGAACTTTACCGCTGATCGCCAATCGATAGGTCCTCAGGAACTTACCGGCACGGTGTCATGGAGCGATTGGCTGCCATATCTGCATAAATTTGACGCCGCCTCGTTTAAACAGTGATCGCGTCCGCGCTGCGGGCTCACGGCTCGTAGCGGTGACTGTGAACATTTACCGAACTCTGATTCAGCCCGAACTCGAAAGATCACCGGATTGTAGCGCCGATCGCCAGCGGGCAACGGACTGAGTCACAGCCACCACCCTTCACGACGCCGTGATCAGAGGCAAAAGTGTGTGGCACCCATCCCATCGGCCTTCGTAACTTCAGGTCACGCGCATATTCAGTTCCGGCCGCGGCTCTCTTGGCGGGTTCACCCATTCCTTCAATCGAAGCCTCTCGGGAATGACAAGGTCTTCGTTGGGCGGCGCTGGCTTTGCCGGCTGCGAGCGAAGACGCTCTCGCCGGCGCTCTAAACGCGACACTTCTAACGCCAAAACCTCGTCAATCTGACGCGGGAACACATACCGATCGACGAAGGGTTTGCCGTCTTCGCCAAGATTGCCCTCATAGGCGAGCTCCAATACTCGATAGTGTGCAGAAACGCGCGATAGATTAGGGTTGAATTTTTAGATCCACCATCTTCGCGTTTTTCGCAATGAACTCCCTCAGAGTTTTGGCGTTGCCTGCAATCTCTGCGACAAGGGCTTTTTCGCCCTGCGGGATTTTTTTCACCCATTCTCTGTCGAATAGCTTTTCGAGAAGCAGAAATGTCGCGGAGTCCGCTTGTCGATCCCTAAGATCGCGCGAGAGGAGACGGTTCACTTCGGACATCTGCATAAAGGGGCCGAAAAAACCATCCAATTGTTCCTGGATTGCCTTCATCTCCGTTTCATTGGCCTTCTGCCATATACTTGCTTCCGTATTGGCCAGCGAAGCTGTTAACGTACGTGAACTCACGAAATAGCTTACGACCAAGGCCACGATTGCCGTGATCGCTGAAATGAGTCCGATGTAGTCCTTCAACTCCCAGCCAGTGACGCTCGCCGCAGCGGCGGATGTCTCGACCGCCGTCGCCGCCGCCGCCAAAAATGTTAGCTCAAGCATGTATCGCTCCGAGTCGCGTGCGGGGATTTCTGGGAAGCATCTGCCAAGCGCACAAGTCACAATCGGCAGGATCTCCGCCGACCCGCGAATTGCGCTTCCATAGGCCCACGTGGCTTCTGGCCGTCATTCTTGCGTTTCGAATTTGTCTGAGGTCTTTAAGTTCCCTTTTTGTTCTAAAACCTTACTGAAGTCAAGACTTGTCTGAGGCTCAAGCGGCGGTGGCCCGCGTGCTCTGCGCAAATTCGGAATTTTGAGGAATTCTGGCCCTGTCGATAGCGAGTTAAGTTGTCCCGGTTTTGGTAGCACATCATATGTCCGCTTCTTCTGGTTCTGTTCTCCTGTGGGATTGTGGGCAAGGCGGATGTCGCTGGCATAAGGCCTCAGCACTCAACTTCGGCAGCGGGAGCGGCTTCGACGACCACGGCTTCCGCCTCGATCGGGACAGAAGGCGCGCGAGGCTCGACATCCGTGATCACCATGATCAGCGCCGCGGACTTGACGTCAACCTTCATACCGGTGGGATTTCTGGCGACCCAGCCTATGGTCGCTTTCTGCTCATGTCCATTTTCACCGGGTATCATTGCGTCGATCGGAGAGAAGCCGGCTTTGTCGCTACGTGGCACGGGCAAACCATGCTCAAGCATCGAAGATAGCGACTTCGCCGTTTTCAAACGTGCCAGTGCGTTCTTCGTTTTCACGTTCACATGGTCGGGCTCGATTGCGTCGACCGCCGCCAACAGCTCGTCGATGGCCGCCTCAGTCATAACCAGTCTCGTCTGCTCGTCTCCTGCCTTATCGCGACCCACGTAGCAGACACCGCCCTCTCGTCCCACAACCTCCAAGCCTAACTTCTTTGGGCCGTCGGGTCCGTGAAAATAGGTCTCCACCTGCACGGGAAAGGTCCCCGGCATGTGAGCGATGAGACCGATACGACCCATCTCGGCAAACAACCGTTGTTGCAGTTCGAGCGCGTGGGCCTCGCGAAGACGCAGATGCAGGCCATATTTCCCCTCAGCTCCGAGAAGTCGCCTCAAGTCGTCGTGCGGCAGCGTGACGATGTCCTTTGCATCCCAGCGCACGAAGACGCGCTTCTCGCCGGGCAGCTTCATGATCGGCGTCTTGAAATTGCTCTTGCCGTAGGTCCAGGACTTCGGCGAGATCTCAGTCACCGTGCCGCTGAGCAGCAAAACGCGCTTTGCGCCGTCCTTGCGAACAAGATCGCAGGCCGCAGTCATAACGATGTAACAGTCCGGCCCTTCTCCCGCAGCGCCTCCTTCAAGGAGATCCTTCCTGACCAAGACGTCGCCGAATCCGACTGGAAGATCGTCCACCGTGGTTTTCACTCTCAACCTTTTCGGATTTTGCCAAATCGTTCTGAAGACCAGATCTTGAAGGTCGGTGCTTCCCGCGATGTGCGGAGCGGGATATTGCGATGGTTCGATATTGTTCAGCTGCTCAGCGGCATCGACGGTATGTTCGTCGCCTTCGATTTCGTAGGCCAGGACGCGGTCGAAAACATCCAGCATGTAGCTGCCCAGGGGCTGTCCTTCGAAAGCGAGGAGGACGTCACGGATTTGGGCGTAATCGCAGAGGTCCAGTCTGCCGATTCCATATAGAAACCGCTTCGATGCTTCTGCTACGCTGGTCTTCCACCCGTGCACAAACCTTGCCACGCGAAGGGCATCAGTCCTGTGCAACGCGAGGCGCTCAAGCGTCGTTTCGAGGGTGCGTCCCTCCAAGAGCTGTTTCTTCGAGTACGCCCGAAACATCGCACCCAGAAGCCCCGCGCCGTCGCGGAAACGTTCCTTCTTGTCGCCCAACAGCTCGCTTTGGGACATTAGCACGACGCACGGCGGCTCTCGCTCACGGCCTTCCAACATCGGATGGAGCGTGGTCAACGACAAATCGATGTCGGCTTCCTGCTGTGCAGTGCCAAGGAACAGATCTGCGAATATAAGCGACACGCCGATTGCTTCGCCCGGCGGCGTACGTCCAGACTTGACGACAGTCAGACCCGCGGCCGCCAAGCGCTTTTCAAGTTGATCGAGAAATTCTCTGTCGGTTTCGATCGCTTGACGGTAGCTCTCGAAGAGAGGGTCCCACAACTCCGCCGGGAGCCGGGCCTTCGCTTCCCACAAGGCCGCCACGAACCGGTCGGACGACTGCAATTGCTCAGGCTGGATGTCCAGATAGGCTGGAAAAACCTCCTTCAGCACAGCCTCCGCAGGACCGGCGTCAGTGAAGAAGTTGTCCCATATCTCCTGTCCCGCCAGATCGGACGCCTTCGGCACGGCGTCATAACCGTCGTCGATCACGACCGCCGATTCAATCCCCTGGCTCTTCAGGAGTTCGACGAGCGTCGTCATTTGATCACCGCAGTTTCCGGCAGTTCCAGAACGAATTCGTGAAGCCGTCCCGTATCCTGATTTGGCTTATCGGAAAGCGACAGCACGGCACCTAGGTTGGTGGCGTGATCCCGCGCGACGAACAGACCGAGTCCGCGCCGCTTCCCTTTTTCCTTCAGGGACCAGAACGGCCGGAAGACCCGTTCGATGTTCTCCGGGGCGATTCCCGGTCCATTGTCGGAGACGGTCAACGTCGGAGGGCTCTCTTCGAGAATTATGTTCAGTCGTGGCACGTAGTCGGTCTGTCTCTTGGCGCGCGTTTCCATCCAGTACATCGAGTTGATCACTAGATTTTGGACGATCTGGACTACCATTCCCTTCACTAATCTGACGCGAACAGGATGCTTCGGATGCTGGAAGGATGGGTGGATTGAGTGTCGCCGGAACTTTGCAGCGTGTCCGTCCAGCACGTCCTGCACCAATTCGACCAGGTCGAACGTCTCCGTTCGTTGGCGACCGGATACGCTCAGTTCGTCGAGGACGCGAAGCCGCTTCGTGACGGTCTTCATTTCCGTCCGAAGCGTCTCGAGCTGGGCCCGCACTTCCTTCGGAAAGTCTCGACCCTGAAGACGCTCGAGAGCGCTCAACGCGCTCTCGGCCGCTCGGGCCAATTCGTGCGCGACCGACTCAACCATCAGTCCCACGCCCGCCATGTCGATCATCTGCCTGCTGTCTTCCTCGACCTGCTCGATCTTCATCTGGGCGCGCGAGGAAAGGTCGCGAAATTCGTTAAACGCGTGTTGCAGTGCGTCGAAACTCTCTCGCTCGTCCTTCGGGATAATCTTCCTCACCTTGTCCAGCGCGGTTCTCGCCCTGCTTTCCAAGGTGTCGATATTGGCCTTTAGGTCGTCGAGCTCGATCGGAGCCCTCTTATATTTGCGGTCGGTCTCCCTGAAGAAGTCCCATAACATGTCGCGTATGACGTGCTGGAGGATTCCGATGAGCGTCCGCTCCTCGTCGGTGCGCCTCAATCCCTCTCGGTTGGTTTGATCGACCAACCTGGGATTTCCGTCACGCGAGATGCGCACATGACCTACGAACTGCGCCTTGTTCAGAACGTAACCTGGACGGCTCAATGCTCGACGATCGAGCCCCAACCAGTCGTCTTCCTCATTCCCGTAGGGAAAGACACGGAAGTCGTCCCTAAAGAGCATGATGCCCGACCAATTCCGTTGCAGCTCTCGGACCTCTTTTTGGTTGCCGAGATTTTCGATCCCCGAGAGGAGGCGGCGGTTGTACCAGAAGACTTCGAAATCGAACGGCCCGAGCGTGTGTAAGGCGGAGGCGGGAAGCTCGTGCGAGGCATCCTGGAGAAGCGCCTCGAGTTCCTGCGACGAACGCGACACGTCGTCGATCTCCTTTGGGTGATCGTAACCAAGCCGCAGGGCCTCCATGTGCACGCTGAGAATCCCGTCGGAGAATTTCCCAGTGAACTTAGCATGAGCATTCTCCAGCAATAGACGGTTCATCAGCGGTATTACTATTCGTGAACCGTTCCAGAATAGCGCGACACGCTTCCGTTTGCGGGGGTCGACGAAAGGATCTGTAAGACGCGCGAATTCGTATTGCGCCATCTCCTTGACGCGCTTCTCTGTCCAATCCTCGGCGAGGTCGCCGATGTACAGCTTCGTTCCACTCTCCTTTGCGTCGCTCTTGGTTAGTCCTCGCGTGGCCTCGATCGCGATATCCTCAACTCTCGCCTCGATCTCCGCGAACTTGGTCCAATCCACTTCCAGCACATTGTATCGGCGATCGTTCGAACGGGCCGTCACCACCTTGAGGCGGCTTCCTAGACGCATTGACGACAGACGACCTATCCCCTTCTCGCCGAGATAAGGCGCCGTCCCACCCGCGTTGAGCGCGCGATCGACCGCACGCTTGCGCGACGAGGTCCCGATCGTAAGAAAGTTTTCGGAAAGTTCATCGAGCGACATACCGCTTCCCGTGTCGGCGACGACGATCGTATTTATTCTCGCGTATGCTTCGTCCAAACCCGCGACAAAGGCTCGAAGATCGGTAGTATCATCGATGAGAGACTTGAATGCCTCGATCGAAGCCGTCCCCGCGGAGGCATCCAAAGCCCTGGCAGCCCCAACCTTCATCTCGTCTGTCAAGCTCTTATTCCGATTCGCATCCTTGCCGACTGTCGCTAGATGCTCCAGGGCTCTGTTGCGCAATCGAAGATAGCTGTTCCGTCGAAGAACCACGTCGAAGGAAATGACGGCGCCAGTCGTCGAACCCGCGTCGAAGGCATTCTTGATCAGTTCGTAGAACGCGATGATGTCCGAGCTAATGAGCTCAGAGCCTAGCTCCAGCACCGTCCTAGCGTTGACCCGGAAAACCAATCAGAACCTCACGTGAATTGTGTAAATAGCCGCTTGATATCCGCCACTCGCCTGAACAACTTCATGGATTGATCGGCAAACGGCAAGAAGCTCTCCCGCTCGTCCCCAGTGTAAAACGCGCAAAATATGACGGCGATGGTGAGAACAAAAAAAGAACACTTGCGTGCGCCGCCACAGGCGGCCATAATTTCCGGAAGCCATGAGTGCGATGCCCGATTCGATTTACCTGGATAACCAAGCAACGACACCCACCGATCCGCGGGTGCGTGATGCCATGTTGCCGCTGCTGGAAAAGAGCTTTGTCGGAAATCCGCACTCAGAACATTTCGTCGGACAGCGCGCTGCAACGGCGGTCGAAGAGGCGCGCGCGAAGGTTGCGGCGCTGATCGGTGCACGCCCGCAGGAGATCGTCTTCACATCCGGGGCGACCGAAGCAAACAATCTCGCGCTTCAGGGCGTCGCTCGATCGCCGAATCGTCGGGGCAATCATATTATCACCTGCGCCACCGAGCATAAGTGCGTTCTGGAGACCGTCAGCTATTTGGCACGCAGCAGTTTCCGCGCCGAGGTTCTGCCCGTCGGACCGAGCGGCCTTATTGATCCCGCAGCACTCGCCGGGGCGATAACATCCGACACATTTCTGGTGTCGATCATGACCGCGAACAATGAAATCGGCGTCCTGCAACCAATCGACGAGATAGCCGCGATTTGCCGGGCGCGAGACGTCATGTTTCATACAGACGCAGCGCAGGCGGTTGGAAAGGTTCCGGTCGACGTAAAGGCGAGTGGCGTCGATATGATGAGCCTGACAGGTCACAAGTTCTACGCGCCGATCGGTGTGGGAGCCTTGTATATTTCCGAGGAAAGCTCGATCGTGCCGGAGCCGTTGTTTTGGGGTGGCGGTCAAGAGCGCGGCCTGCGATCCGGTACGATTGCCCCCGCTCTTTGCGTTGCCTTCGGCGTGGCGAGCGCTATCGCCCTTGCCGAGCTCGAAGAGAATGCGCGACGCGCGGCGTCGCTACGCTGCCTGTTCCTCGAAATCGTGCTCAGCCGATGCCCTGACGCGCGTGTCAATGGCGATCGGAAGCGACGACTCCCGGGCAATCTCAGCTTGACCTTTCCGGGCTGTGACGCGGATCGGTTGGTGGGAACCCTACAGCCGGACATTGCGCTCTCGACGAACGCCGCATGCAGCGCCGGCATTTTGCAGCCCTCGCATGTCCTGTTGGCGTTGGGGCTGACCGACTCGGACGCCGCGAGCACGATACGTGTCGGGTTTGGGCGCTTCAATACGCCCGCGGAGGTCGAAGTCGCGGCCGAGCGCGTCGCCGCTGTGGTCACGCGCATTCGCGAAAGCGCCTCGTTGGAGCTCGCCGTGGTGAAAAACGCGGGTTCAAGCGTCGACTTGAGGTAATCTCGGCTTGCCACTGGACGGATCGTCCAGTAGCATAACGCTATGTTTCGGGGGCCGATCACGGCAAGTGATTTCAAGGGGCAGTTCTCGGGCCACGAGACGTTCCCCTTGCGGCATCTTTGGCTGCGTAAAGCCTTTGATGCCGCGGAACCCGGCGTGCGGCGAACCATCTTCAGCAGTCCCGAATCCATCGTGACCTTTGGGGTCGGGAAGAACATGGCGCTTGCGATTCGTCATTGGGCGCTCGCCTGCGGCGTGATCGAAGAGCGGGACACAAGTGTCGGCGCCACCGAGCTCGGCCGAAACCTGTTCGGCGGCGAGCGCCCTTGGGACCCGTTCATGGAGAAGCCCGCGACGGCTTGGCTTGTCGGCCGAACCGGGCGGCTTCCAGGATTTCCTCCGGGCTGAACCAGCAGCTACGCGCGAGTTGTTCGGTCCTGACCGGTTTTGGGACTATCTACGTATCAACCTGGAGCCGGCGATCCTGGCGTCTAACGACAGCCATCGCTGGGCGCAAAGTGCGGATGCGATCGAGCGCTGCGAGGCGCGCGGTACGGCCCTTCATGTCAGGGTCGCTAAATGCATCGCCCTCATCGACATGTTCCGAAATGGCTCGGGACTTGCCGCAGACCGGGCGACGCTTGCGGCTTGCATATCCCATGCATCCGATGGCGCCATCGACGCGGTTGCGGCCGATTTAGAGCGTTGGTCCGTCGCCGTCTTTCGGAAACATCTTGGTGCTTGGTCGATCTACGCAGGGAGCGATTTCGATATCGATGGAGCGGTCTCCTCTGCCGCCGCCCAATCCTCCGCTCTCGACCTCGACCGTCTCGCACGGCTGGCTGGCCTTCAGCCGGTCTTGGCGAAGCGCCACTATCACGAGACGGGCAGTCTGCGCTGGTTTCAAACAGAACTCGTGCATCTTTCGGAGTTGGACCGCATCGCGGACCGTCCAGGCGATGCAGCCGGGCATTTCATCCTAGCAATCCCGTCGGGGGATGAGCAGCGGAAGCCGGCAATAGTGAACTGCTGCGCAGCTTCGGAAATGACGAGCAAACAACTCATCGCCGTTGGTCTGCCGCGCAATGCGTGGCGGGTTCGCGATCTGGGAGCCGAACTCCTCGCGCTTGAAGCCGTCCGCACGAGCCGTCCCGAACTAGACGGCGACAGCGTGGCGCGCCGCGAGATCGCCGCGCGGATTGCCGCCGTATCTGCGGAGCTTGACGAGGAGTTGCGTGCAGGCTTTGCCGACGCCGACTGGTATGTCGCGGGCGAGCGCGTCGAACTGCCGCCCGGTGCAAGCCTTTCCCGACTGGCATCGGATCTTGCGGATCAACGTTACAGCAAAGCTCCGCGCGTCCACAGCGAACTCGTCAATCGCCAAAGGCCCTCCAGCAACACGCAGGCCGGCATTCGCGACTTGATGCACGCGATGATCTCGGCGGCTGACAAGCCGGCCTTGGGGATCGAGGGATTCCCCGTGCACCGTGGGCTGTACAGCACGGTTCTCGCGGCTGCGGGCCTACATCACAAATCCGGCGAGACGTACGGCTTCAGTAAACCTACCCACAGCAAGATCGGGCAAAGTTACAAGCCCGCCTGGGATGCAGCAGAAACCCTCTTTGCAAGTGAGCCGACGCCCATTCCACTGGGGAAGCTCTATCGCATATGGGGCGACCCGCCGTTCGGAATCCGTCGAGGGCTAATGCCGATTCTGGCGCTCGCCTTCCTCATGGCCAACCGCCACCGCCTGGCCCTCTACGGGGAGGGAAAATTCCAGGCCGATATCGACGACTACCTTGTCGACATCCTGCTTCAGGATGAGGATCTGGTCGCTTTGCGACGTGTCGACGTCGATGCGTTCCGAGGCGCAATCCTGGACGGCGTTGCGCGAGCGGTGAGAAAGGTGACGGGACAAGCCTGCCCGCCCGACCCGCTGGAGGTAGCGCGACGTTTGGTGCGCTTTGCCCGCGACCTGCCTTCTTGGACTCAGAAGACGCTAAACCTTTCGCCGCCAACCGCGGAAGTACGTCGCGTGCTCCTGCGCGCGGATGATCCGCATAAAGCGCTGTTCGTCGATATTCCTACGATCTTTGGGGAGAGCGACGTTGAGGCGACCGCAAAGGGTATCGAAACGGCGCTTCACGAATTGGCCGCCGCCTATCCCAAAATGATGGCCGAGCTTTCGCAGAAAATGATGGGAGCGCTTGGGGAGCCGGAAGAAGATTTCGCCGACTCGCAACGGCACGCCCGCATTGTAGCCGGCCTCACCGGCGATCTGCGCATCGATGCGTTCGCTGCGCGCCTCGCAAGCTATCGCGGCGATGTGAACGATCTTGAAGCAATCGCCAGCATGGCGATCAACCGGCCGCCTCGGGAATGGACGGACCGAGACCCGGACCAGGCGGCCTTGGCGCTGGCAGACTTCGCGTTGAAGTTCCGCCGCGCCGAGACGCTCGCACGCGTCAAAGGGCGCCATCCTTCGCGCGAAGCCATGGCGCTTATAATAGGAACCGGGGAGGCCGGGCAAGAGGTCATTGAGGAGTTCGAGGTCGCAGAACGTGATCGCCCGAAAGTCAGCGCCCTCGCTCAAGCGCTCCACAAGGTGCTGGCTCGATCAGGCGCGGAGCGTAGCATTGTCCTCGCTGCTCTGGCGGAAGCGGGTCTCGACACATTGGCCGCCCGCGGTGCCCGCATGCGAAAGGCGGGATGAGCGTGGAACGACATGTCCTTGGCATTTCTGGCGGTCGCGACAGCGCTGCCCTCGCGGTGCTTATGCGCCAAACGCGGCCAGACCTCGCGCTTGAGTATTTCTTCACCGACACGGGCAAGGAACTTCCGGAGGTCTATGAGTTCCTCGGCAGGTTAGAGGGCTTTTTGGGTGCCCCCATCCTTCGCCTCAATCCGGACCGCGATTTCGATTTCTGGCTCCGGGAATACAACAATTTTCTTCCTTCGCCACGCACGCGCTGGTGCACGCGGCAGCTCAAGCTGCGGCCCTTCGAGCGATGGATACGCCCAGACCTCGAGACGGGTGCGACGATCTATAGTTACGTCGCGATCCGAGCAGATGAGCCGCACCGCGAAGGTTTGACCGCGACTCATCCCAAACTGAAAGTCGTGTTGCCGCTCCGCGACCGTGGTATCGACAAGGCTGGCGTCATCGATCTGCTCGATGGCGCCGGCGTAGGTCTCCCCGACTACTATCGCTGGCGATCGCGCAGCGGTTGCACCTTTTGTTTCTTTCAGCAGAAAATTGAATGGGTGAACCTCATGAGGGAGCACCCTAAGGCCTTTGCAGAAGCCAAGCGTTACGAAAAAAGCGCGCTTGAGCACGGCTCTCCGTTCACGTGGAGTGATCGCGAGTCGCTGGATGAGCTTGCCGAACCGCAACGCGTCGAACAGATTGAGCGTGAGCATCGAATACGGCTTGACCGTCTCAAGGCGCGCCGGCGGCCGAATGCGCTAAGGCCGACTGAGGAGGTCGACGAGGTATTGTTCGAGGACGACGGCGCGGGTTGCCTGATCTGTCACAAATAAATAGACGATGGCTCGCAGCGGCCAAATTGGAATCGCGTCTCGTCTTAGACGAGCTTGAACATCGCTACGCCGCAGGCGCTTCGTCTTCCTCTACTTCTCGCGACGCAGTTTGGTCGCCTCGTATTATCGCTTGGACCACCAGATCTATGTCCTCATCGGACAAAAACGGGGCTTGGGCAAAGACGATTCCCGGCTCGCCGTTCAAACGCGCGGCGAGGTGGCCGAGGCCGAGAAGGGATTCCGCCCCTTTGACGCCCAATGCGATCTCCGATGTGCCAACGCTGGCCACCTTTAGGATCAATCGATTTCCGAGGTTGTCACGCAACTGCATTGGCATGACGTTTACATCGGGACGCTGCGCCGCAAAGATCAGATGAATACCCGCCGCGCGCGCCTTGACACCCAATCGCTGGACGTTCGCGGCCACGGCTTCCTTGTAATCGTCGGTCAGCATCCACTCAGCGAATTCATCGTGGACGAGAAACAGCATGGGCAAGCGATTGGCCGGCGCTACCACTACGTTGAAGGCTCGCAAGTCTCGAACGCCTTGCGCCCGAAAGAGCTCGTAGCGGCGGTCCATCTCTCCAACCAACCGTTCCAACTCCTCCTTCGCGCGAGTCTGATCGACGATGATGCCGCCAGGAATATGAGGCAGACGCTCTACCGCGGCATAATCGACGCCCATCTTTGGATCGATCAAGATAATCTGCACCAAGGCACTCGAATTGGTCGCCGCGATATCGAGGATCAGGCCTTGGATGAGAACCGACTTGCCGCTGCCCGTCGCACCGGCGACGAGGGTATGAGGTTCATGCTGCTGTGCCCCGCCGAATGCGGACCCTAAATTTAAATACAGGATCTCCCCATCCAATTCCCGTAGGCCTACGACAAAGGACGTGTTCAAACGGGCCGCGTTACGGTTCAATTCGCGGCGTGCCCACACGTCCCACATGGAAACCGTTCGGCGCTGCGGCCGCGCCACGGCGACAACTATCTCCCCCGGCAAGGGCGAGACCGCCACGAGACGCAGGCCATGTGTCGTCAGGAGCGCCGACTGATTATTCTCGATATCCTCCACCCGGAGTCGATCCGAGCCCATAAATCGAATTAACGCAGCGTTCGGCGTCAGACGCGTACCCAGAATCTTTGCCTGCAACCCGTAGCCCAACAGCGCGGTCCGCAGCTTCTGTGACGTGCTTTCAAGCCACACCTCATCAACGTCTGACACCGACGCACGCAGCAGGGACCGTGCTTCGATCAACGAAGCGATGTCCTGGGCTTCCCCGGACCCGGGCACATCGCGTGTTTGGGGTATAGGTGCGGGCAGCTCGGTTTCTCTTGGCTCACGTTTGACGGCGGCCGGCATGTCGGTAGCTGGCCTTGGCGCCTTCGGGCGGGTCTGAGGGCGCGTCCGCTCTGGGGTCGTCGGCGCGCTACGCGCCTCCGCGGCGGCCAGAGAGCGGTTCGTCCAGTTGACCCTCGGCGCAGGGCTACGGAATTCGGCGTCTTCCCAGGGATGCTGTTCGCCCAATCCGCTACGTACGCCGGACAGGCGCTCGCGAGCCTCATACGCCTTGAGAAGTTTGCGCAGATCCTCTCGGGTAAATATTTCCTGCAAGCCGTGGGGCACGTCGGCGATCGGTTCCTGCTCGCCCGTGGTGCCCGTTTCGGGCTGACCAGAAATGAAGATGTGGGAGTACCCTCGGAGATCGATCGTGGTGGTGCCTTGACGGATACCGTCGCGCACGGCTTCGAGCGCATCGGACTGCCCCAGTGCCGTCGTGCCGTCGAGCAGAAGATCGGCGATACGAGAAAGCCACAAATCGCGATCCAGGCGGCCAGGATCGCCGAACAGTGCTTCCTCGATGCGTTGAACCGTATGTCGCAGCTGCTGCTTGGAGGTTCGCCGCGCCTCCGCCGCCGCTTCAACGCCGACATATTTGGCCTCGGTGACAACTGCCCGCAACGTCGTGGCGCCACTTGCGTCGCGTCCGACGCTGAGCGCAAGGATATCGGCGATGCCCTGCTCGCGCTGCCCTAGCCATTCCGCGTAGTCGTCGAGCAGGAACCAAGCAACGGTGGCTTGTGAACCGAACTCCTCGGCGACGAGCGCGCGACTCAAGACCAGGCCAATCAACTCTCCCGCCGAGACGCCGCGTTTAGCGGCGCGCAGCACGATGTCACCGGAGATGCTGCACGCATCGTCGATCATGCGTTGAGCCAAGGCCGAAAGGCGATCATCGGGAAGACCCAGACTCAATTCCGTCAGCCGGCGTCGCACCAAGACGTGCAAGATGCGCAGCTCGGAAGTCGAAGACACGATCATGTTGCGGCCGTGTGTCCGCTGGCGCCGGTACCGAATCACATTGATGCCCTGGGCGGCGAGCTGGCGTTTGTCGAGCAGATCGTCGTAAGTCGCCACCCATTCCGCCAGGCCATGGACCTCGTCGAACATTCCTTTCAGGGCCTGGTCCTGGAAGGAGATTTGACGGGTCGGTAAAATATGCTCGTCCATCCCATGGGATTGCCTGCGCACCACATCCGCGACGGCATCGAGATAGGCCCAACCGACGGCGGGTTGCCGCGGACACGCCAAATAGTTCGTTGCCTTCAATTCATCCTCTGCCGTCACCCGGCGATACGACCAGCGTGCTGGAACATGGTCGAGCAGGCTCGGCGCTACCGCCGCCGCAGGGACAGAGAACCACGCCTCTTTCGCCTGTCGCGACACGACGTCGTGGAGAAAAGCAACATCCACACGGCGGTATTCTGACGATGACGCAGCTCCGCCATCCAGCATCACACCGATCCGCAGCTTGGACATAAAGTTCCGTGATGTCTCGCTGACCACGAGAGCGTCGGGGTCGGCCTCAGAGCCTTCAAGCAGTTCCTTGTAGATGCGGTTCAGCTTGGAGCGGTCGCGATGGCGGACAAGCACATTGCAATGCATCTCGTCTTCGTCATGGACGGAGCCGAGCGCATTGACCGTTGCGAAGGGCAGTCCGGCCGCGTCGCAATTGTAGAGCATGATGCTTAGGTTCGAGCGCTCGTGCGGCTGAAGATCGAGATAGCGTTCGAGCAGGCCGCGAATCTGCACCGCCGCTTCGCGTGGATCGGCGTCCGTTGCCGCTTCCGAGGGATCGCGGACCGGCCTTTCCATCAGGCTGTAGTCGTTGATCGTGCTGGTTTCTGCCAACAACACCGGCTCGGCACCGTGATAGCCGACGGCAATTTCAGGATAGTAGGGATGGGCAAGCTCGGCACGCAGATCGGCGAAAAAGAGGCGCGAATCTCCGAAATTGATTTCCGCCGCCGCGAGCAGATGCACCGCGAGGCCCGCCACGCTGCGTGCTTTCACAGCGCTAGCCGCCAACCGCAACGGATGCCACGGCGCGATAATCGCGGAAGAAGCACCGCCGGTGATTGCGATGCAGCCTAGCGAGAGAACAGGCTCCCACAGCTCCTGCCGATTAAGATCGCCGGGCGCGTCTTGCGCGAGCGTTCGTAACAGCGCTCCATAGTGCTCGGCTTGCTCGAGGAGCGCCGGATCGGCAAGACCTTGGTCCCGCAAGCCTTGGAGCGCGGCGCCGTAGGCCACGGCAAATCTATCCCACGCCGCCCCAATGGCGGTAGCCGCGTCGGCGGTCAGCCGCCCATTGGCGGCTGACTTGAGCGCCTTCGGGAATTGTCGTCCGATATCGTAGGCAGGATCTGACTTCGGAATCAGCGATCCGGAATCCTGCCGGTAAGCCGGCTGAAGGGTCGCAACGTCGCTCAACGAGACCGATTGCAGCGAGCCTTTCCGGCTTACCGGTTGGCGTGCCACGCTGGAACGGGTCATTGGACGCTTCAGCAACCGATCGAGATCGTCGCGAAGCTCTAACCCAATTCCATCGGGGCGGCCCATCCAAATTAGCTGGACGGTCGTACGATCGGCCAGTGCACCGTCGCCGATCTTTAAGGTGATGTCGAATTTGATCTGCAGGCTGGTCCGCGAAACAGAGACATTACGCTTGTACTTCTTGCGCCGGGCAGCCTCTTCAAGCAGCGCCTCGTATTCGAAGAGGTGTGACGTATCCCATTTGACCCCGCCGCCCATCAGGGCGGGCAAGCCGCGATAACGCACCGCGAAGGCTGTGGCGACATCCGCGTTGAGTTCAAGCCATTGGGCCTTGGTTCGTCGAGTCGTTCTGATCTCAAGCAACCGCACGGCGCCAAGAGCACCGGCCTGGCCGTAGAGGCGTTCCAATGCACGCAAGAGACCATCAAGCAGGTCGGTGCATTCGATCGGACGGCCGAAGATAAAGCGCTCCCATTTCGCGCGCAGCGACCGGTCTTTGCCGAGTTCCTCGCGATGCGCTTCGAAGAAGTCACGATCGTCATCGCGCGGCTCTTTGTGGGATTTGGACTCCTTGAGTTGGCGGAGGTATTCCTTGTCGCCATCGCTGAGACGATCGGGCGCCTCGAATTCGAAGAATTGAATCGTTTCCTCCGGCAAACTCGTCTTTTTCTGCCGCAGGCCGGAGAAGACCTGAAGAACGCCGTCAGATTCCCATTCGAGTTCCGCGAGCGCCGCGGCCTCGTCCCGCCAACTTGGGGCAGCGTTGATGAACGCTTCAATGGCAGGATGTGCTGCCAACGGAATATCGTCGCGCACAGCTTCGAATTGCGTCCGCAACTCCTCCGCTTCGATCACCTGTCGGGGCGGCCTCTGCTTCAGCAAAAGAGGGCGCCGCTCGGTCACCAGCTTATCGAACAGCTTCTTCCAGCGAGCGCTGAGCTCCTGATCTTTGGGCCGGATCGCTAGGAAATATCCAGAATCGCGCGGCAATTGCAGCGCCGGGAGCGCCCACCCAAGTGCTTCGAGAAGCGGCTTGGACTCATTGGCAATGGACCGACGCGTCAGCTCTACGTAGTTCGAAACCTGATGCAGCGTCCAATCTTCCGAGCCCGCCAAACCGCGCAGCGCGGCTTCCCAAACCGCAAGTTGCGCTTCCGGCAGACCGAGCCCCGTCGCAGCCGCCTCGACCCACAGCCTCGGCTCTTCGGTAAGCTGCTTGGCGCCGAGCAATGTCACGTCTTGAAGGGAAGCACCCTGATCGTCATCGGAATTGGCCAACAGCAACGCGGGGCGATCGCACTCCGCATGGCGCAAGGCAACAGTCCGCTCATCAGTGACGACAGCCTCTGGCAGCCCCAGCCCCTCCACTAGCGCTCGCGGCACGGCAATAGAGATCTTTTTTGCTACATCGCTGTCGCGCAGCACCGCTTGCACAACGGCGGCGACCTGCTGGCCGGTCAGCCTGTCGAGCATGAACCGCGCCAGACCGTCGCTTTCCGACGCATTGGCCAGACGCTCGCGTAGCGAGGCGGCGCCGACGGACCCTAGGAGTTCTGAGGCGTTCATGGCCGCGCACTCCTCTGGAAGGGATTTTCGACATACGCGCAGGAGTCGGAAAGCCGCTTCAGCAAGCCAAGGCTCGCCAGTCTCTCCTCAAGCCGCCGCGCATTGTCCGAAAAGTCTTCTTGGTCCGCGGTGCCGGCATCAATGAACCGCCGCGCTTGTTGGTCGCCGATCACCAGTCCATAGCGATCGCGCAGAAGAACGAGAAAATCCTTGAACTCCAGCCGTCGCTCTACGCAACACACCACGAGCGTCTTCAGCAGACGATCCGTTGGCGCGTAACGCACGCGCCGACTCGCCCGACGCGATGACAGTCCGATCAACCGCGCCCACGTCGCATGAACCTTGCCAACATGCTGTTTATGACGAACGATCGCTCGGCGCACCAATTCTTCCAGCAACAGTTCCGGAGATCCTTGGGCCTCGTCCGCGTCCTCGAGGTCTGGCCAATCGAACGTCTTTGACAGAAGTTCTGCCGCGTTCGGCCCAGGTTCGTCGGATTGCAGCGCGGCGCGCCACTCCGGCTTATCCGCAATTTCGCGGACAAACCGTTCGAGCGCCTGCTGCGGCAGCGCGTTGTTGCCCTGGAAAGAGTCCGCCGACAAATCGCGCACCACGGAACGCTTCGGGGATACAATTTCACAAACCATCGTTATCGGCTCGTCAAGCGCCAATACCTCTGAAGCGCGTTGAAGCTGATAAAGGATGAGGTGTAGCCCCGTCATCGTCACGATATGCGGAATGGCATCGTAGGCCGGGATTTGCAGATCGAGGATGCCGATCCAATCCTCAGCTAGGCGGTCAAATGTCGGGTGGGACGAGCACGGAAGATAGGCGCCGGCGCGCTCCTGCCTCGCCAACTGCACATCGCCCTGCAACGCGCGGATGAGTCCGTCATAAGGCGCGTCGACATTCAAAATCCGACGAGCAAGTCGTTCACGTAGTTCTTCTGCCCTCTGGCTGCGGCAAAGCATGAGATAGAGAATTTCACCGGTGCGCGCGAAAAACCGGCGGTCAGTGGCGACGCCCGTCGCGGTAACACTCACGTCCTCATAGAGCGCGCTCGTCCCGAATGGAAAGACGAACTTCGAGCTCCATCGTTTATTGCTGCCACCTTCGATCGCGGAGCTCTGAAGGAACGAAACGACAGAAGCAAAATCCTGGAACGTTTCGAAGCGGTCCCGCAGATAGGTGAAATCGGGCCGATCCAACCCTCCGGCATTCTCGGTCATCAATGCTTGCCAACTCGACCACATCGCCTCATCGGATTGATCGGATGACTGCACCGTCGCCATGTGCGGATTGTTGAACAGAAGATTACGCAGGCGAAGCTGAGTTTGCGGGCGATAGGACAGCTCGTTTAAGCGCACTTCCGTAAGCGCGCGGGCCTGGCCAGCCTCGGCATAGAGGACACAAAGGAATTCGAGCAGCGTCAACCAAGGCGATTGCTCATCATGAAGACGATGGCCCCAAATTGCCTCGTCAATCCACATCTCTGGACCAGTGCGATCCTCGTGACCAAACGGCCTCGCTAACACTTCCATCGCCGTCACGTCCTCACCGTAACGCGTCGGGGCGATGCTCGACCATCACCTCCGATCTCGATGAAACGGAGGACGAGCTCGCCGACCGCCGCGGGGCCATCCTCGTCAAGCACGCGGCGGCGTTCCGTCGCGCTGAGCAGTTTTGCCTT
>Ga0302325_10009565_pt1 | contig 21142 bp, 17 predicted proteins | sample Palsa_T0_2_FD_201948 | JGI IMG/M metagenome (GOLD analysis project Ga0302325, IMG submission 201948) | Peat permafrost microbial communities from Stordalen Mire near Abisko, Sweden - Palsa_T0_2 | ecosystem: Environmental > Terrestrial > Soil > Palsa > Peat permafrost | place: Sweden: Abisko...
CTCGTGCCGAGTGGCACCCTCGTGCTGACCTGGGACCTGGCCGCCCAGTGGACGGCGCACCTCTCGGGGGGACTCGACTGCGCCACGGGGGCCTTCTACGCGAACGACCCGATGGCCACGACCACATGGCCGGGGTCGCGGCGGGGACTTGCAACATGACGCTCACAGGCCAGTACGACTCCGCGACGGAAAGCATCACAGGCCCGTGGACGTCCGATTGCTTCACGGAGGACTGGGGCGGAACGTGGACGGTGGCATGGACTCCGTGATGCGCTCCGTCCGAGCTGCGACTTCCGTGGTAACGTCGCGTGAGTGAGCCGCTGGGTGGGCGTCCTCGCGGCACTCCTGGGGGAGACGACGCGTGCGAGCGTCCTCTTCGCACAGCCTGCGGTGGTCGCGGATCGCCCCCTCGACGCCGCAATCGACGTGTCGCCCGGGGCCACGTGCCTCGACGCAGGAAGGCTCGAAGCCCAGGTGCGCACCTGGCTGGGACGAGGCAACGTCCCCGCCGAAGTGCACGTGCACGTCCGCGGCGACGAGCGTGACTCGCGCGCTGTCGTCTTCTCGATCGAGCGTCACGCGAAGGCCTACGAGAGACGATTCGACCAGTTGCCCGAGGACTGCACGGAGGCCACGGCCGTGGTTGGCCTCGCCGTCGCTCTCGCCATCGATGCGAGCGCCTTGCACGGCATCGTCGCCAACCCCCCCGAGGTCGCGGGGCCGAAGCGGATCCTTCTGGCGCTCCAGATCGGCGCGGGCTTCCAGGTCATGCCAGAAGGGTCGGTCGGGCCTGCCGTGGGGATCGAGTACGGCCTGCTCGACTGGCTGAGCGCTCGCCTCGATGCATGGACGCAATTTTCCTGGGGAAACTCGATCGAGGGTGCCTCGGGTGTCTTCGACACGGCGCTGGCTGCCGCGGTCCCTGATCTCTGCGCCGGGGGGGCGGTGGGTGACCGGCTGCGATTGGAGCTCTGCTCGGGCGCCGGTTTCGGCGTTTTGCACGCCCAGGGCCACGGGTTCGTGGTGTCTCGATCGGCGACGGGTCCGTGGATCGTGGCCCAGGGAGGCCTAAGGCTCATGGCGAGGCTCGGTATCCCGTGGATCGTGGACATCGGTGCCGTGCTGCCGCTGCATGTGCCGTCGTTCCGGGCGGACACCGCCCTCGGCCCGGCATACAGTCAACCGAACCCCGCGGGGACCCTGGTCATGGTGGGGCCCGCGTTCCCTTTCTGAGGTGCGTTCGGCGGATTTCGTGAAGCTCCGGCGACCGGGGCGCAGGGAGTGGTTTTGGTGACCCCCGATTCGCCGACCGAGCCCTCCGCGGCCATCGACAGCGAGACGCTGTTCCGGCTTCACGCGCGCTTCGTGGCGTCGTTTCTCTACCGCCTCGGGGTCCGCGGCGTGGATATCGAGGACGCGGTGCAAGAGGTTTTTCTGACGGCGCATCGAAGGGGCGGCTATCGGCAAGGCGCCGCGAGCCCTACGACCTTCCTCGCCCAGCTCGCCCTCGAGGTGAACCTGACGAGGCGCCGTCGCGCGATCCGGTCGCTCGCCGCCCAAGGAGACGACCTCGCTACGGCGACGGCCGGCGAGCCCCCCGCCGATCCGGCGCAGGCCCTCGTCGCAAAGGACGCCGCCCGGCGGCTCCAAGCCGCCCTCGACGCGATGGATCACGCGCATCGCGCGGTCTTCGTCCTGTTCGAGCTCGAGGGGGAGGCGTGCGAGTCGATCGCGGCAGGCTTGAAGATCCCGGTCGGCACGGTGTTCTCGCGGCTGCACGCCGCTCGCCGCGCGTTTCGCGAGCACGTCGCGCGAGGCAGCCATCGCGACGACGTGGCGCCAAGGCGACCCCTCTACGAGAAGGATGTTCGGATCATGGTTGCCAAGGAGCCGACATGAGGCCCACGCCCGTCCGATGGCTCGACGAGCACGACGCGCCCGCAGCGGAGCGCGCCCTGCTCGAAGCAGCTCGATCGCACGCTCCCGTCGACTATGACGTCGAGGCGGGGGCCGCACGCTTTCGAGTCGCGATCGCGGCGCTGGCCGCGGGCGGCGCGGCGACGGCCACTCACGCTACGGCGGCGGGCTCGGGCGCCGGCGGCAAGACGCTCTTCTCCAAGCTCGTGGCGAAGGTGCTCCTGAGCGTGGCAGTCGGCACCACGTTCGTCGGGGTGGGGATGGTGGCCGGGGTGATGATGGCGAGGCGCTCGGCGCCAGGACAGGCGGCGGCGCTCGACGCACCGCTGCCGACACGCACGGAGACACGCGTGGCGGCTCCGAGCGAACCGCCCGCCCCGGCCGCGCCCTCTGCGGCACCCGTTCCAGGGCCCGCGAACGCGGGACCGTCCTTCGCGCTGTTGCCCAGAGCCGCCACCGTCAAGCCCCGCGTACGTCCCTCTCTCCGCGCGTCGCCGGCGGGAGCGCGGCAAGAGAGCGCCGCGATACCCGATAACGCCCCGGCTGCCGCGCCGGAGGCCACGGCGAACCCGCCGCCCGCGGAACCCACCGCGACCGCCAAGACAACGCCGGAGCCGACGCGAGCGGACTCCCCCTCCAAGCCGCCCCCGTCCGATGGCACACGACCGCTCGGCGAGCTGCAAGGGATCGCGATGGCGAGAGATCTTGTCGCGCGCGACCCCGGTGCCGCGCTGACGGTGCTCGACCGGCTTCGCAAGGAACACGCAAATGGCTACTTCGTCGAGGAGCGCGAGGCACTTACGGTCCTCGCGCTCTCGGGGGACGGGCAGCAGGCCGCCGCGCGGCAGCAAGCGCAAGCCTTCCTTCGCGTCTTTCCGAACGGTCCGTTCTCCGACCAGGTTCGTGAAGTCCTTGGCCGACGTTGATCGCCGTCGTCTATCCCAGGTGCTGCGCAATCTCCCAGCTTGCCGGGACCTCCACGTCGCCGTTGATCCGGACGTTCACGATGACCGGACCATCGGTAACCGCCAGCGCCTTGTCGATCTCGCCAAAGTCATCGGGGCGGTTCACCTCGAAGCCGTTGGCGCCGAAGCCGACGGCCAGTTTTGCGAAATTGGGTTGTTTCACGTCGGCGTAACGTGGGTTCAGCTTCTTGTGAACGAGATCGTGCTTCTCCTGCCCCACGGCGTTGTCGTTGAAGACGAAGACCGTCAGCGGCAAGTTGTGATTCACGGCCGTGTGAAAGTCCGCCACGTTCATCATGAACGACGCGTCGCCCGTCAAGTGCGTCACCCGCTTGCCCGGACGCGCAAAGCACGCGCCGAGGGCGATCCCCAGCCCCTGTCCGATCGCGCCGAAATCGATGGTGGCTGACCAGTCATCGGCGCTCGGGGCGCTGAGCGTCTCGACGAAGACAAAGGCGGAATGCCCGCCGTCGAGCACGAGGATGCGATCGTCCTTCGGCAGCTTCTCTTCGATGTAGCGCGCAGCTCGACGCGGGTCGATCGTCGCTCCGTCGTCGTAGTTCACGGCATCGGGCTTTCGGTCTTTGATCTTCTGCACGAGGGTGGCGTCGGGTTGGCCCGGCTTGCGCGCGCCCTTCAGCCGCGCCAGCAGGCTCGCCGCCGTTGTCTTGGCGTCGCCTTCGATACCCGCATCGACGCGGGCAAACCACCCGAAGGCTTCCGGCCGCACGTCGATCTGAATGATCTTTTTCCCGTTCTCGAGAATCTTCCCGAAGGCGCTCGTCCACTCGTTGAGGCTGGCTCCGACGACGATCATGACGTCGCTCTCGGCGAGAGTGTCCACCGCGAGCTTCGACCCGAGACCGCCGCTTATACCCAGGTAGAGCGGATATCGCGCGCAGAAGCCACCGGCATACAGCGAGGTCGCCACGGGCGCGCCGAGATACTCCGCCAGCGCCGTCACTTCGGGCTCGGCCCTGGCATTGACCGCACCCAGCCCGCAAAGAATCGCCGGCCGCCGGGCGGTTCGAAGCAGGCGAGCCGCCTCCTCGACGTCTTCGGCACGCGGAGGCAGCGGCGCGCTCGCCTTGTACATCGGCTTGTACGCCCAGTCCGCATTGGCGACCTCCGCCTTCTGGACGTCGTCGGGCAGGTTGAGGATGAACGGTCCCTTCTTGGCCTTGAGCTGGCGGAACGCTTCGCCCAGGCAATAGTCGACGTTCTTCACACTATCGAGGGTCGCGGTGGCTTCGGTGGTGAGCTTGGCGAGGGCGTGCTGATCCACGGCCCCCTGAGGGTTGTACGGATCACGCAGGCCCGCGTTGCCGGCGAGCAGCAGCAGTGGCGTACGGTGGAACCGGGCGGCGACCAGTGACGTCGTGGCATTCGTGTACCCGGGCCCTTGCGTGACCGAGGCGAGCCCCATCTTGCCGCGGCTGAATCGTGAGTAGCCGTCGGCCATGCTCACGGCACTCCCCTCGTGATGAGCATGGACGAACTTGACGCCGTGCTTTTCGCCCAGATCCACGATGAGGTCTTGGTTTGCATCGCCCATGACCGCGAACAAGTGGTCGAACCCCTCCGACGCGACTGCACTGGTTACGGCTTCGAAAACTCTCATTGGGGCGCACCTCCTCGGAGCGCCGGCGAGCATTCAGCATGCCAGTATTCACGTCGTCGCGGCCTCAGCCGAGTGGTCGCCGGACGAGCCCACTCGCGTAACACACGCGTCGAGCCCGGCACCACGGCCACGTCGACCCATCCTCGTCTCGGCGCTGGCGACCACGGTTCGACGACGAGAATGCCACTCGGTCATTCGCGCACCGTACGGTCGCAGGTCGCGTCCTCCGTTGGTCCACTTTTGGCAAATCACCTTGGCAGAACACGAACGACCACTCGCCACCTTTTGTTGAGCCCCTCCGCTCGGCGCCCGTCGCTGGATGCAAACGCGGCCCAAACGCGGTATGGGGGCCAGTGGGGCAAATCCAGGGCCGCCTTGCAGCCGTCACACGGTTTCGCTAAAGGTGAAACCGCTGGCTTGAGGTCAGTTTCCCGGGGGGGATCGGATGCGGCTCGATGGGCGGACGGGTGACGCCAGTGCGGACGCAAAGCCCGGTCTGACTGAACCCGCGTCGACCGCTCCGGACCGCTCTCCGGAGCGGCGCGAGCTCGAACTGCGAGAGACGATCGCTCGTCTCGAAGACTTCGCCTACGTGGCCTCACACGAACTCAAGTCTCCCTTGCGCGGAATCCGCAACCTCGCGGAGCGAGTGCACAAAGAGTTGAAAAACACGGCGTCGCCCGAGGCGAGCCGCGATCTCGACCGGATCCTGGTTCGGGTCGAGCGTACGGAGCGAATCATCGACGAGCTCTTGACCCACGCCCGCGGGCGCGACGCTTCGGCCGACGTCGCGTGGATCCACCCGCAAAGGCTTCTCGCGGACCTCATCGAGTTGGAAGCGCCGGGGTCGTTCGACGTATCGCTTGAAATCCTGATCGAACCGTTCTTGGCCGCACGCGCGCCGCTCGAGATCGTGCTACGGAACCTGATCAGCAACGCGGTAAAGCACCATGATCGCGATCGTGGACGCGTCGCGATCAAGGTTTCCGGGGACGGCTCGTACTGCCACATCGAAGTGAGCGACGATGGTCCCGGCATCCCGAGCGAGTTTCGGAAACGTTTGTTCGAGCCGTCTGAAACCGTCTCTGGCTCGGAGCGCGGAGAATCCCGTATCGGCTTGGCGCTCAGCAAGCGGCTCGTCGAATCCAACGGCGGCAAGATCGAGCTCGTCTCGAGCGGCGGCCGTCGAGGGTCGACGTTTCACGTTTGGTGGCCCGGTTCGTGCGAACAGGCCGTCAGCGACGACCGCGCGCCCGAACGGGTCGACGGCCACGGCGCGAAACCACCGTAGGGGGCAGGGATGCAATCGACTCCAGAAAGGCCGGTCTATCCGCCGAAAGCTGCGATCGCGCTCTTGCTGGTCGACGACGACGTCGTCGACCGCGAAACGTTCCGACGCCTGATTGATGAGTCGGGGATCGGGGCGCAAGTCGAAGAAGCATCTTCCGGGAGTGAGGCGATCGCTCGGCTGACCGAGGGCCACTTCGACTGCGTCGTCGTCGACTACCGGCTCGGCGACACGACCGGCACGGACCTCGCGCGGCGCATCAAGGCCGAGAGCGACGTGCCGATCGCGATGATCATGGTCACGGGCTGCGGCAACGAGCGGGTCGTCGTCGAGGCCATGCGGGAAGGCGTCTACGACTATCTCCTGAAGGACCAACTGACGGCTCGCAACGTGGCGGAGGCGATCGAGGAAAGCCTGCGCCGCGCGGAGTTCGAGACGGGCCTCGTCCATGCGCGGCGGCGCCTCCAACGCCTCAGCATGTTCGACGGCTTGACGAACCTGCCGAATAGGAACTTATTTCTGGACCGTTTGGAGCAGACCCTCCAGGCGGCCAAGCGCAGTGATCTCGGTTTTGCCGTCATGATCATGGACGTGAATCTGTTCAAAGAGATCAATGATACTCGCGGTCATGACGCCGGCGACAAGCTCCTGACGGAGATTGGCCACCGGCTGTCCCAGCTCGCGCGCGCCGCCGACACCTTTGCGCGGATCGGGGGCGACGAGTTCGCGGCGCTTCTGGTTGGCTGCGATTCGGCGCTCAGCGCGAACGTCGTGGCCGAAAAGATTCGAAGCACCCTGAACGAGCCCATGATCATCGACAATGAGCTCGTTCGCGTGACCGTGTCCGTCGGCGTGGTCATCTTTCCGCACCACGGGATGGACAGCGTAACGATCTTGGCGCACGCGGATCAGGCGATGTACCGGGCGAAGCGCAGCGGCCGCCCCTGCGAGATTTACTCCGCCGGGGAAGCCGAGGCGCGCTCGTTCCAGATCGCGACTCATCTCAACGAAGCCGTCGAGCGTGGAGAGCTCTTTCTCCAGTACCAACCGAAACTCGACCTGGGCACCGGAGCCATCGCGGGCGTGGAAGCGCTGGTCCGCTGGCGCAATCCCCACTTGGGCTTCGTCGCGCCCAACGATTTCATTCCCGTCGCCGAGCGCTCGTGGCTGATCAAGTCGATGACCTATGCCATCCTCGACATGGCACTCGATCAGGCCGTCGTCTGGCGCAATGAGGGCTGGCACGTTCCCATCGCGGTCAACCTGTCGGCACGTATGTTCGACGACAGCGAGCTCGTCGCGCGTAGCCGTCAGGCGTTGACGACGCGAGGGCTCGAGCCCGAACTTCTCACGCTCGAAGTGACCGAGACGGCGCTGATGACCAGCCCCGTCGGCGCCCAGAAGGCGCTCCGTTCGCTTCGCGACACGGGTATCGGGATCTCGATCGATGATTTTGGCGCAGGTTATACGTCGCTCAAGTACCTGCGCGACTTCGAAATATCGGAGATCAAGATCGACAGGCTATTCATCAGCAGCCTCGAGCCCTCCGGCCGCGACGTGGCGATCGTGCGCTCGATCGCCGCCCTCAGCCGTGGATTCGACGTGAAGCTGGTGGCCGAGGGTATCGAAGACCAGGGCCAGTGCGAACTGCTCCATGAACTCGGTTGTGATTTCGGCCAGGGCTTCGCGATCGGGCGTCCGATGTCGGTGGAGAGACTCGGGGCGTGGCGCGCCGGGCGCGCGACGCGACGGGCCGATCCCGCGAGCGGCACTCGCCCCGTACGTGCGGCTCGGATCGTACCTCCGGCGAAGTCCGGAAAGGGATAACAGGCGGCCAGGCGGCCTGCCGCCCTCACGGCAAGGGGATCGCTACGGCAGCGCCGTTTCGAGGGGACGTCGGGCGCGCTCCGTCGAGCACCTCTCGAACCTTCCTCGCGAGCGCGTCGGTCGTGAGCGGCTTCTGGAGATAGGCGACTGTCGCCTCGAGAATGCCGTGGCGGACGACTCCATCGTCCGTGTATCCGGACATGCAAAGCACTTTCATGTCGGGCCGATCCTTCGAGAGCCGTCGGGCAAGCTCGGGCCCGCTCATCTTCGGCATCACCACGTCCGTCACGAGGAGGTGGACGGGCCCCGAGTGCTGCTCGCTGACGAGCAGGGCCTCGCCCGCATGGCTCGCGGTGATGACATGATACCCGTGCCGCTCGAGAATCCCTGTCGCCACGGCCCGCACCGGGTCATCGTCCTCGACGAGCAGGATGGTCTCGTTGCCGCGAAGCGTCGACGTAGGCGCAACCGCTGCACCGAGCGCCACGCTCCCCTCGACGGCCGGCAGATACACCTTGAACGTCGTTCCCCGGCCCACCTCGCTGTAGACCCAGACGCTCCCGCCGCCCTGCTGAGCAATGCCAAAAACGGTCGCTAGACCGAGGCCGGTGCCCTTGTCTTTCGCTTTCGTGGTGAAGAACGGCTCGAAGATGCGAGCCTTCGTGGCGCTATCCATTCCGGTGCCCGTGTCGGTCACGGCCAGCATCACGTGGGGCCCCGCCCTGACGCCGGGGTGCATGCGCGCATAGGCGTCGTCGAGCGTGACGTTGGCGGTCTCCAACGTGAGCTGGCCTCCCGCAGGCATGGCGTCGCGCGCGTTCACGACGAGGTTCATGACCACTTGCTCGATGCTGGTGGAATCGGCGCGGACCCTCCCGAGCAAGGGCGTCGTGGCGCAGGTCAGGTCCACGTCTTCGCCGACGATCCGATGCAGCATCTTTTCCATGCCCGCGAGGATCTCGTTCAGGTCCAAGATGCGCGGTTCGATCACGTTCTGGCGGCTGAACATGAGCAATTGACGCGTGAGCCCCGCGGCGCGCTCACCGGCCTTGCGGATCTCTTCCGCGGCGTCGCGCACGGGGTCGCCCGGCTTGAGGTCGGCAACGATCATTTCCGCGTAGCTGATGATGACGGAGAGGACGTTGTTGAAGTCGTGCGCCACGCCCCCGGCCAGTCGGCCGACGGCCTCCATCTTTTGGCCTTGGCGAAGCTTTTCTTCGCTGGCGTGGAGGGCCCTCTCGCTGGCCTGCAGCGCTTCCTCCGCACGCACCTTCTCGGTGACGTCGCGCATGATACCGAACACGGCGGACACTCCGTCCGTGTCGACGACCGAGGCCGAGAGGTCGCCGATCACGGCGGTCCCGTCGGGTCGCACGAACCTTCGCGCAAGTACGACGAGCTTGCCCGTCTGGAGAAGCGACACGAACTCCTTGTCGGCTCGACCGCCATCGTCGTCGCTCATGAACTGATGGATGCGTGTCCCCATCAGGCCCGCTCGGTCGCGACCGAAGAAGCGTTCGGTTGCGGGATTCGCGTCGCCAAATCGGCCGTCGGCGTCGAGCACGAAGATGCAATCGTGGGCACCCTCCACGAGCGTGCGGCGGCGTTTTTCGGACGCCGCGAGCTTCCGGAACATACGGCTCAGGGCTACGGCCTCCCCGAGCTGCATCGAGACGGACCGGGCCGCGCGTACGAAGGTGGCGTTCTCGAGGTCGGCGAGATCCGTTCGGTTCGACGCGAGGAGAAGAACGCCGAGCGCCTCGCCTCGGGCGACGATCGGGACGAGCAGCGCTGAAGCCACCCCCAGGCCGGCGAGCAGCTCTTGCCCCGCGCGGCCCGCCTCGGGCGAGGGAACCAAGAAGCCGCCCCCGACCATCGCCTGCCGGAGAATCGTGGCGTACGACTCCCAAGGGGCCGTCGGCGCTGGGCCCATGTTTGCTTTGAGAACGAGCTCTCCGGCCGTGCTGGAAAGAAGGATGGCTCCAACCGAGAGGCCCGCCGCGTCGAGGCACTCGGCGAGCGTGTCGTTCAAGACGCTCTCGGGATCGAGCTCCCCCGACAAAGAATCGGCGAGGCTATCGAGGACCGAGAGCGCGGTCGCCTGCAGTGACACCTGACGAGCCAGCCCCGCGCCCAGGTTCGCTTGGCGCTCGAGTTGATGCGTGATCCGTCGAACGTAGTCGGCCTGCAGGTCGTCGGACGGCGGCGCAGGGGGACCGGCGGAGGGTGAATCGAGCGCCTCGACGACGGCGCGCACGACGGCCCCGAAGCCGCCCGTACGCGAGACGTAGCGGTTCGCGCCGAAGCGCCCCGCCAGCTTGTCGTCCTCGTGCTCCAGATAGTGCGCGGACATGAGGATAATCGGGGTTCGCCCCACGGCGGGATCCGCGCGTATCGCCTTGCAGAGGGCGAAGCCGTCCATCCGTGGCATGAGCACGTCGCTCACGATGACGTCCGGTTTGCGCTCCTGAGCCACGCGAAGGGCCGACTCGCCATCCTGGGAGAGCAAAACCTGGAACCCCGCATGCGTCAGGGCAATCTGCCCGAGCTTGCGCTGCATCGAATCATCGTCCACCAGGAGAACGACCTTGCCGCTGGACGCGATGTGCGGCGCGGAGTGACCGGCGTAGCGGCCGACGATCTCGACCATCCGCGACAACACGACCGGCTTCAGAAGGACATCCAGGAAACCGGCCATGAGCATCCGGGCCTCGTCGGCGTGGGCCCAACCGGTCACGGCCACGATCGGGAGGTTCGGGGCGAGCGCGAGCAATCGCCGCCCGACCTCGAAGCCATCCATGTCCGGCAACTTGCAATCCAGAAGCACGATCGCCGGCATGCGCTGCGCGACGAGGTTCAGGGCCGTCTGACCGTCCGCGGCCTCGAGGACGGTGTACCCCTCCGCATTCAGCGCGAGGCGCATCATCTTCCGTGTAGCCTGGTTGTCCTCGACGACGAGAACGGAGCCGCTGTCCGTGGTCTCCCCCTCACTCATGGTGCCGCGCGGCGCGCGACCAGATGGTGCGCTACCAATCCCGGCAACGAGCGAACATCGATCGGCTTTGCCATGTAGCCGTCGCACCCCGCCGCGAGCGCGACTGCTTCGTCACTCTTCGTCGCGCAGGCCGTCATGGCGAGGATGACGATGTCCTTCGTGGCCGCATCGGTCCTCAGGCGCCGGGTCAGCGTCAGGCCATCCATGCCAGGGAGCTGGATGTCCATGAGGATTGCCCTCGGCTCGAACGCCGGGAGCACGCGGAGCGCGTCCTCCGCGTCCGCTGCAGTCTGCACCTCGTAGCCGTCACGCTGGAGCAGAACCCGAGCAAGCTTCGAGCTCGCCGCGTTGTCGTCCACGATGAGAATTCGTTCACCCGACATGAATCGCTCGTTTCATGGGGACGGTCCGGGCTCTACCTCGATATGCAGGCGGTCTGGACCCTCGCGGACGACGTGGATCGTGATGTGGCTCCGTGTCGAAGCGTCGAGCCCCTGGATGGCACTGTGTATCTCCGCCATGATCGCGGTCAGGTGCAGCGGCTCCGCGCCCGCCTCTGTCTTTTCCGCCTCGACCCGGGCGAACGCCAGGACGTCGTCGATGAGTCGAAGAAGGTGACGCGAGCTGTCCAAGATGTCGCCCAGGTACTCCTTGTGCTCATCGGACACGGGGCCGACCTTCCCCTCGGACATGAGCTCCGCAAAGCCGATGATCACGTTGAGCGGCGTGTGAACGTCGTGGCTCATGTCGGCGAGGAGCGTTCTCCTGAGCCGGCGGGCCTCTTGCAGTGGATGCAGCGGATGCACCGCCGCTTCGAGCCCCGCGCCCGTTGACCCTGGAGCTGCGTCCTCAGGCTTCGATTTCACCCGCCAGCGTCCTCCCTCGCCAGTCGACGGTAGTCGGCATCGCGGTGCGCGTCGCCGTGCACGGCGACGACGGGCGGAATGCTCGGTTACACCACGGTCGACGTCGTGAACAAGATCACGCCGGCCGACATGCCGACATGGCTCCTCCAAGGCCCCGCGCGCGGCATCACTCGCAAAAGGGTAAGCGCGGACGCCCCGGACGGCGACAGGTTCTCGCGCACCACACCGTGAGCGACTCAGCGCGCGGGCGCGCCGGCGGCGTCGATCTCGTGGTTCTCGAGGACGCGGCTCTTCGCCCCCGTCCGCGCGACGTTGAGCATCGCTCGGCCCACCCGCTCCGTCGTCGTGACGTAACGCGGGAACACCACCCTCAGCAGCGGGACGAGGGGACGCATGAACGCATAGAGGACCCGGTACATGCGCGTCCGCGACGCGATCCCGCGCGCGGGCTCGATGAATGCCGGCCGGAACACGTAGGCCGCCCCGAAGGGCAACTTCAGAATGGCGTTCTCGGCCTCGCCCTTCACGCGCGCCCACATCGTGCGGCTCGTACCGCTCGCATCGGAGCCGGCGCCCGAAACGAAGATGAACGTCATGTCCGGATTCTTGTCGGCGAGCGCGCGGCCCGCCGCGACGGCGATGTCGTAGGTCACCCGTCGATACTCGGCCTCGGAGAGGCCCATCGAGGAGACGCCGAGACAGAAGAAGCAAGCGTCGTAGCCGGACAGGTCGTCCCCGACGCGCGAGTAATCGGTGAGGTCCGGCAGGACGACCTCGCGGAGCTTGTCGTTCTTCTGCCCCGTGGCGCTGCGGCCGACCGTCAGGACGCGTTTGACATCGGGATCGAGCAGGCACTCGCGCAACACGCCCTGACCCACCATCCCAGTCCCGCCGAAGAGAACGACATCCATGAGCGCTCGCGGACTTACCACGCGCGGGCGAAAAGCGCCGGTGGGCTTGCCTTCACGGCTGCCAGAGGACGATCGTCGGCGTCTCGCTCACGTCGAGGGTCACCGCTCCGCCCACGGGAGTGAGCGCCGTCGCGACGCCGTTCTGCTGCTCGTCGACGAGCGCGACCGACGTGACGGTGGCGGCGCCCGAAGGAAGCGAGAGCGAGTAAGCGGCGTGAACGACCGCCGCGCTCGTCGGCGCCCACACGACGAGCGCACCCCCGGCGCCCTGCGTGTCGGCGAAGTGCGCGATGCTCACGTCGGTCTGGCCCGAGGGCACTGGCCCGGCGTACGCCATGTTCTGCAAGCGCGCGCGGAAGGTCGCGAGGAAATACCACGACGCCTTGGGCGTGGACCCGGGATAGGCCAGGAGGCCACTCGTCGCGAACTGGGTATTGCAGGCCGACGCGGGGGGCGTGCATGTGTCGTCGAGCTCGAACACGATCGCGCGCTCGATGCCGGCGGCGAGCGCAGCGAGGAGGTCGCGCACGAGCCACTGGCCCTGGACGACGAACGCCGAGTTCGACCCGAGCGCCGGGGCATGCAGCGGTGAGCCCGCGTACGTGTCGTAGCCGAACTCCGTCCACCACACGGGCTTCCCCGGTAGGTACTGGTCGCGATAGGCCACGACCGCGGCGAGCTTGGCTTGCACGCCGTCGTCCTCGGGACTGAGCGCCGGCTCCGGGGCCCCGGGCCCGAAGCTGTAATAGTGGACGTTGATCACATCCACCGGAAAGCTCCCGGCGCGGTGGGTGGCCGACCACGCGCGTGCGGCGTCGAGGAACGTGGTGATCGACTCGATCCAGCTGTCTCCGGCCGCGTCGCCGCTCGCGCCGTACTTGCCCGAGAGGCCGCCCATCACGAGCTGCGCGCCCGGGTCGGCGTTCTTGACGCCGATGGTCGCGCCGAGGCGGCCCTGATCGCCGTCGTAGTCGGCGCTCGCCATCGCGGCGTAGACGTCGCCCGTGAAGCCCGCGGCGTTGTCCTCCTCATTGAAGTCCTCGTAGTACTCCACGGTCCCGAGGCCGCTCGCGGCCGTCTGGCGCGGCTCGAGCTTGAGCTCCGCGGTCGGGACCATGGTGCTGCCCCACCGCGCCGCGATCTGGAACATCGTATCGCCGTGAGCAATGTACGAAGCGGCCGCCGTCGAGGTGCCGTCGGCAGGCGGCACGCCGCCGTCGTCGACCCAAGGCGCGCCGCCCTGCACTACCGGAAAGCCGCTCACGCCCATGGTCTGCAACCCCGAGAAGAACTCATCCCAGTCCCAGCCGAAGCTTGGGATGTTGGGCGTGTAGAGGGTTTGGGGATAGGGCTGGTCGTTATAGTTATTACCGAGCCATCCCCAGTTGTGGTACTCGCGCACCACTCCGATAGGGGCGAGGTTCGTGACGGAGTCGGTGATGAGGCCGTTCACACCCATGAACGAACCAACCGTCGTCTCTTGCGGGCCCCCGTCCGCGCCCGACGTCGCGCCGTCGGTGCTCGCCGCTGCGCCGTCGCCGGTGCCCGAGGCAGACGGAGCATCAGCCCCTGGGCCGTCGAGGGCTGCCCCATCGAACGGGCCCTTGTCGCCGCCGTCCGTCGCTCCGGTCTCGCGACTCGACGGACTCGACCCGCAGCCGAGGAGCGAGAGCGCCAGCACGGCCCCCAGCACGGCCCGCAGATGAGTCCGAGCCCGCCCCGTCATCGGCCCCCGCTTGATCATCGCTGCAATCTAAACCATCCGAAGGGCGCGCTGAACGGCACGCGGCTTGGCTGGTACAACGGCACATGACCAACTCGCTCACCGAGCTCAAGGACATGCTCGAGCGCGTCGACCTGGGACGGTTCATCGCGCTCGCCCGACGCCTCGATCTCCCCAAACTGCTGAAGACGCTCGCCTCGCTGGACGCCGACGACGTGACTCGCCTGCTCGCCGCGGCGCATGCAAAGCACAGTCACCGCCCGCTGCCCGCGACGAACGGCGATTTCTACGACGTCGCTTCGCTGCTCGCTCCCGAGGAGCGGGCGATTCGCGAGCGCGTTCGTGAGTTCATGGCGCGCGAGGTCGCCCCCATCGCGAACGACTTCTGGCTGCGCGGCGAGTTCCCCCACCATTTGATCCCCGGGCTCGCCGAGCTCGACATCGCGGGGCTCACGTTCAAAGGCTACGGCTTCCCCGGAAGCCGCACCTGCCTGCTCGAAGGGATGATCGCCGAGGAGATCGCGCGCGTCGACGTGTCGACGTCGACGTTCTTCGGCGTGCAGAGCGGCCTCGCGATGGGCTCGATCTATCTCTGCGGCTCCGAGGAACAGAAGAACACCTACCTGCCGAAGATGCGCCGCTTCGAGCTCCTGGGCGCGTTCGGCCTGACGGAGCCCAATGTGGGCTCGGGCGTCGCCGGCGGCCTCGAGACGACGTGCCGTCGAGACGGGGGTACCTGGATTCTGAATGGGCAAAAGAAGTGGATCGGAAACGCTACGTTCTCGGACTTCACGATCATCTGGGCGCGCGATCTGGGCGACCAGAAGGTGAAGGGATTCATCGTCGACCGCGCGACGCCCGGGTTCGTCGCCAAGAAGATCGAGGACAAGATGGCGCTCCGCACGGTGCAGAACGCCGAGATCACGCTGACCGACTGCCGCGTCCCCCAAAGCAAGCGACTCGCCAACGCGAACTCTTTCAAGGACACCGCCAACGTCCTGCGCATGACGCGCGCGGGCGTCGCGTGGCAGGCCGTCGGCTGCGCGCGGGGTGCGTACGAGCACACGGTGAAGTACGTGCAGACGCGCGAGCAGTTCGGGCGCCCGATCGGCGCCTTCCAGCTCGTTCAGGATCTGTTGGCCCACATGCTGAGCCAGCTCACCGCGATGCAGACGATGGTGGCGCGTCTCAGCCAGCTGCAAGACGCGGGCAGGTTGACCGACGAGCACGCGTCGCTGGCCAAGGTGTTCTGCACCTCCGGTTGTCGCGAGGTCGTGAGCCAGGCGCGCGAGCTCCACGGCGGCAACGGCATCCTGCTGTCGCAGCATGTCGCGCGCTTCGTCGCCGACTCGGAGGCCCTCTATTCGTACGAGGGCACCAAGCAGGTGAACGCGCTCATCGTCGGGCGCGCGGTGACGGGCTTCAGCGCGTTCGTGTGATGCGCCGCGAGTGCTTACTTCCGCTCTGCCCAGGATCCCTCGCCATCTTTAGGGCGCCCTGGAGCAGCGGAACCCGTTGCCGTTGCCGGAGTCGCCGCGCCCCACCGGGCCGTAGCTGCCCCGACTCGGGGGAAACAAGTTCGACAAGTACGCCGTTGGGCTGGCGAAGCTACCGCCCCGGACTGCCCGGGCCGAGGACGCCGTGAGATCTGCGCAATCCGCGCAGGGAGAGACGTAGGCGGCGCTCCAGTCGAGAGCCCATTCCCACACCTCGCCTGCAAGGTCGAACTGGCCCCAGAGTCCTGCTCCCAGCGTCGTCGTGCCCACCGGAGCGAGGCTCGCAACCTCTGAGCAGCCCGTCGCTCCGCTCGGGTAATCGCAATTCCAGATCGCATACGAACACCCCGTCGCGGGGCATGCTGCTGGGGGTGGCGTCGACCCCCACGGGTACTCTCGCTGCTGGCTCCCGCCTGCCGCCGCGTATTCCCATTCTGCCTCGCTCGGAAGGAAGCCCCCGTCCCAGATGCAGAAGGCATACGACTCGTACCAATTCACGCAATCGATCGGGAGGCTCTCCTGGCTGCCCGCCGAACCTGTCCACGTGGCGTACGGTGAGCAAGAGGTAAGGTTCGTGTCTGTCGGCGCGAGATAGCTGTTCCACGACGTGCTCCAGCCGCTCTCGTACTCCCCTCCCCCGTCTCCCGCGTCGCCGCTCCTGGCGCCGCTGTTCACGAGCCCCAAGCCGTCGTTCAGGTACGTATGGACGCCCGAGCCGGACGCGGGGTAATACCCGTCGCTCCACGCCGCTACGAACTGACGGAATCGACCCACCGTCACGAGATACTTGTCGAGCCGGAACCCGCTGATGCTCGCCGGGTCGGCCTCGCTCGTGGGGCCGCTGCCCGAGTTCGAATACGTCCGGTAGTACGTGCCCCCGGTCACTTCGGTGCTCGTGCAGCAACTCTCGGTGCCGCTGCCGCCGGAGCCGCAGTTCGTCATCCCGGGCCCGCCGGGCGCGCAGCTCGGAGGCGTCGGGCCCGCGTCCCCTCCGCCGCTCGAACTGGAGCTCCCCGAACCGCCGCCGCTCGAAGAGCTACTGCCCGAACCCGATCCCCCGCCCGACGACGGGGATGCCGCGTCACTCGCCCCGGCGTCCCCGTTGCCGGTCCCCGTGTTCGAGCTCGAGCTACCGCATCCCGAGACGCCAAACGCGGCCGCCAGCGCGATCGCCGCCCACGACACCCGATGCGACCCCGGTGACGAGCGCATCTCCTTCGCCCCCCAGAACGAGAACACAGCGAAGCGACGGGCCTGTCAACCTCCTCGCGTCCCGCTCGTCGAGCACGACACCGCGGACATGCCGGGCGCCTACGGGCGTCCGCGGTGCCGGACGTTCACGAAGGACGGCGAAACGAAGAAGCTTGAGATTGCGGCTAGCGTCGCCGCGCGAGCTGCAGCCGCGCCGTGGAATGCCGCTCCACGCGCCCGCCGAACCGGCCATCGATGATCTCGCCGATCGCCTCGAACAGCCGGGCGCGCTGCTCCGCGGGCAGCGTCGCGTGATCCGAAAACGTCGCCAGCGTATCCAGGTAGCGCTGGCGGTCGAAGAGGTGCGTCTGCGGGAAGAGCCGCTCCTCGAAGTCGCAGAGCTCAGGCGTGTCGCGCACAGCCTGGCCGATCTCGGCGACCTTGCCGCCCATGCGATCGACCGTCTGGCGCGAGATCTCGGGCGCGTGGGCGCGGTACGCCGCCTGGGTCGCCTCGTCCACGCGGTTGTCCTCGGCGGTGCGGCGGGGCGAGCCCCAGATCAGCGCCGCCGCGCCGCCAGGCTTGAGCACCTTCACCACCTGGCGCAGTGCGCGCTCGCGGTCGAGCCAGTGGAACGCGGAGCTGCACACCACGAGGTCCACGCTCGCGGGCTCTAGCGAGGCGTCCTCGAGCTTGCCCACCTCCACGGTGAACGGAAACGCCGCCAGCCGTTGTCGCGCGAACGCCGCCAGGTTCTCGCCGAGCTCCACCGCGCGGATCCGGAAGCCGCGCTCGAGCAGTGGGAGCGAGGCGTTGCCCGGCCCACAACCGATCTCCAGCACGTCGGCGGGCGGTGGTACGTGGGCGGCCAATGCGTCGAAGAGCTCGCGTGGCGGAGCCGGTCGCGCGCGCGCATAGAGCTCGACCATCTGGTCGAAGCTGCGGCGGCGCTCGTCGGTGGTGACCGTAGACATTGGGCAACATTAGCCGAGCTGCGTCCCTTACGTCCCTTGCTTAGACCTCACTTGGCCAGGTCGTCGGCGCACCAGATCCGAGACGTTGGTGGTCTTCATGTCGTCCTCCAAGCGCATTATGCCCTCGCGACATGCGGGGACGTCGTGACGGGCGCACCACCGACCTGAAGGCGAAGCGGGACGAGCTTCACCGACGCTGCAGAAGGTCGTCGTCCTCCGCCCGCCGCCGCCGAACCTTTGCACCGAGGCGAGCATCGTGAAGTTCCAGGGCTCGATGCGGGCTCCACGGCCACCGCCGGGGCCGCCGTAGAGCCCGACCCGGCGGTTTCTCCCACTTTCGCAGTGGGTTGGCTCCGACTGCTGGACTCGAACCAGCGACCCGGCGGTTAACAGCCGCCTGCTCTACCAACTGAGCTAAGTCGGAATCTTGATCGCCCGCCCTTCTAGCGTTCGCCCCCTACCCGGTCAAGCACCGCTCCCAAGGCAACTCGGGCCTGTCCCTAGATCGGTAGCCTGCTAGACGGTGGCGAAGGCGGCGTCCGAGATGTCGAGGGGCGACTTGTCTTCTTCGCCCATGAGCTTGGCCTTCAGCTCGACGCCGGGCAGCACGTTGCGGGCGAAGTACTGCGCCGCCGCGACCTTGCCCTCGTAGAACGCCTCGTCGGGGTGCCCGGCCGGCACCGCCTTTCTCTTCTCGAGCGCGATGGCGGCGCCGTCGAGCAGCATCCAGCCGACGGTGGTCTCCGACATCATCTCGAGGAAGCGGTTGGCGTGGAGCGGTACGAGGCCCACGTTGCCCGTCTGAAACCACATGAGGAGCTTCATCGCGCAGCCGCTGAGGGCTTCCTGCGCGAGGCCCAGCGTCTTGACCGCGGGGCCCAGCGTCGCGTCGCTCGCGTGTTTCTTCACGAACGCGCTGACGTCGCCGAGGTACGCCTGCAGGTTCTGCCCGCCCGACTGGCCAAGCTTGCGGCCGACGAGGTCCATCGCCTGGATGTGATTGGTGCCCTCGTAGATGCTGAAGATCTTCGAGTCGCGGCAGTACTGCTCGACGGGGAAGTCCTTGGTGTAGCCCACGCCGCCGAACGTCTGCATCGCCGTCTCGCAGATGCGAAACGCCTGGTCGGTGCTGTAGGCCTTGACGAGCGGGACGAGGAGGTCGACCTGGCCCTGGTGGTAGGCCATCTTCTGCTCGTCCTTGCCGCGAAGGACCCGCACGCGGTCGTTGTGGTGGGCAAGCTTCACGATGAGGGCGCGGATCCCTTCGACCCGCGACTTCATGTCGAGCAGCATGCGGCGCACGTCCGCGTGCTCGATGATGGGGACGCGCGGCGCCGTCGGGTCCTTCCAGTGCATCATGTTGGAGCCCTGCTTGCGCTCCTTCGCGTACTCCACCGCGTTGAGGAACGCGGTCGACGCGACGCCGAGGCCCTGCAGACCCACGCCGATGCGGGCGCCGTTCATCATCCTGAACATCTGCGGCATGCCCTGGTTGAGCTTCGTGTCGCCGCCGACCGGCCAGCCGCGGCACGTGCCGGCGTCGCCGAAGTTGAGCACGCACGTCGCCGAGCCGTTGATGCCCATCTTGTGCTCGATGTTGGCGACGGCGACGTCGTTTCTCTCGCCGAGGGTGCCGTCGGCGTTGGGGCGGATCTTCGGCACGATGAACAGCGTCAGGCCCTTGGTGCCCGCAGGCGCGCCGTCGACGCGCGCGAGCACGAGGTGCACGATGTTCTCGGCGAGGTCGTGGTCGCCCGACGAGATGAAGATCTTGGTGCCGCGGATGATGTAGCTGCCGTCGCCGTTGCTCGACGCCGTGGACTTCGCGCTGCCGACGTCGCTGCCGGCCTGCGGCTCCGTCAGGCACATCGTGCCCGACCACTGGCCGTCGAGCATCTTCGGGTAGTAGATCTTCTTTTGCTCGTCGGTGCCGAAGGCGTGGATGACCTCGGCGGCGCCCACGGTGAGCCCGGCGTACATCGAGAAGGCCGTGTTCGCGCCCGTCAGCATCTCCTCGACGAGGGCTTGCAGGGTGATGGGCGCGCCGGCGCCGCCCCACTCTTCCTCGGCGCTGAGCTTCTTCCAGCCGGCCTCGTAGAGGCTCTTCCAGGCCTCCTTGAAGCCCGTCGGGGTGAAGACCTGTCCGCCCTCGAGGCGGCAACCCTGGTGGTCGCCGACCGCGTTGAGCGGACCGCTCACCTCGCGAACCCACCGGTAGCAAGCGTCGAGCGTCGACTTGCACTCGTCGACGCCCCACGCCTCGTAGGGCGCCTTGCCGAGGAGCTCGTCGAGGCGGAACTGCTCGAACAAGAGGAACCCGAACTCGCGAAGATCGGCCTTGTAGCGGTTGATGGCGACGATGGGCTTGGACACGGCGTAGGCTCCTGCGGGTTGGCGACGGACCCCCGACTGAATCGCCATTCATTCTAGTGCCGTCTTCCCGGCACCGCCAGGCCTCACAGTTCCGTGCGCACGAGCACGAACTTGTTGCAGAGCGCCTTGTCGGTCATCTCCTTGAAGACCTTGGCGCCGACCTCGTTCTTCAGGCCCCCGACGCGTCCGTGCTCGGTGATGAAGAACATGACCTTCACCCCTGCGTCGCGCTGTTTCTTCAGCCACGTGGTGAAGGTCGAGCCGGTCGAGACGAACGCCGGCACGTGGTTGCCGGTGTAAAAATTCTCGCCCTTCCAGTTCATCTGGTACGCGACGAGCTGCTCGTCGGGCGACGCACGGTCCGCGTAATACGCGGCGATGATCTCGTGCTGGCCCCAGTGCTGGGCCGTTTTCTCCATGTACACGTCCGTGCCCCAGATCCCCCAGAGGAACCCGAAGGCGCAGATGGCCACGACGGCGTGCCGCCGCACGCGCCGGACGGCGAGCGCGAGCGCGAGCGCGATGCCCACGGCGGTGAACGCCGCGAGGGGCGCCGCGAAGTCGAGCGCGTCGGGCCAGCCGCGACGGTAGTTGTACGTGAAGAGCTGCAGCAGGCGGATGGCGCCGGGCTGGTCGGCGCCCTCGGGCTTGAGGAAGAGGTCGCGCCCGACCACGATGAGCAGCAGCGCCCCGCCGACGGCGCCCGCCGCGAGCATCCGCGAGACGTGGGCTTCCGAGGCCTCTTGCTCGGAGGCGGGATCGAGCGGACGAAATCGTCGCGCCGAGAAGGCCGCCACGGCTACCCCCGCGACGATGAGCGCGACCCCCAGGCCGAGCGAGGCGTCGGGTATGTGACCGTCCGGCTTGGTGCCGAAGAACGAGCCCGGCATCGTCCGGGTCACCCCGTAGACGACGAGCGTGATCCCGGTGAAGAGGCCGACGAGGTACGCCGCCATGCGCGAGCGCGCAGGCCCGACCCCGGCGTCGACCGGCTC
>Ga0302325_10009566_pt1 | contig 21142 bp, 14 predicted proteins | sample Palsa_T0_2_FD_201948 | JGI IMG/M metagenome (GOLD analysis project Ga0302325, IMG submission 201948) | Peat permafrost microbial communities from Stordalen Mire near Abisko, Sweden - Palsa_T0_2 | ecosystem: Environmental > Terrestrial > Soil > Palsa > Peat permafrost | place: Sweden: Abisko...
GGTTTGCTGTCGCCAGATAACGGAAGCACCCAAAGTTCCGTATTCATGCCGGCGCCCTGTTCATACATCAGGTAGCGGCCGTCGTGCGACCAGTCCGAAATGGCTTGATAGATAGGATTCGGCGAGGAAAGAAGAGTACGTTCCGCGGCGCTGCTGCCGAGAGTCTTAACCGAGATCGCGCGCTGCTGGTTCGACGTGAAGGCTACTTCTTTCCCGTCCGGAGACCAGATGGGAGTGAGGTGCGCGCTGCCACTGAAGGTAAGCCGCGTCTTCAGATTGTTTGTCATGTCGCGGACCCAGATGGTTGCGATGGCTGTGTTCAAATCCGTGGTCGCGATTTTCTTCTCGTCGGGGGAAAGATCCAGATCGTAGAACTCGCCCTGCTCGCCCACCGTGCCCAGCCGCTTTCCGCTGCGATCGTACCAGGTCAGGATCTCGGTCCCGGAAGCTGTGCCGGACGCGTACAACAGCACGCCGTCGGTGGAGGCGCTGAGGTTCGTCCGCCAGAGGCCGGCGTCAAACTGAACGTTTTCACTCAGGGTTTGCGGCTCGCCGGAGAACTTGCCGCTGGATGCGTCGAAGGGCTGCGCCACTAGGGAGTTTTCGCGCTGATACAGAAGACGTCCCGACGCGTAGATGGCGTTCGACAAACTATGAAACAGAAGGCGGTTTTCTTTGCCGTCCAGTGAAGCCAGGAAGACCGCAGTTTCCGGACTGGTCGGCGCATTGTGTTTAACCGCGATATAGAGGAAGTGCTTGCCGTCAGGCAGGAACCAGGGCCAGCGATGAGAAGAGTAGACGGTGCCATCCGCGGTGGTGACCGGCGTGGGCGTGCCGCCGCTGGCTGGAACGCGCGATAAACCGGTGTTGTAGGACAGGGCGGCCACAATGGTTCCATCCTGGTTCCAAGTGCCGCCACGTCCCAGCGTCGAACCGCAGATCGTGACCGGCGTGCCACCGCTCACTTCGATTCGTTTCAGCTTGTCGTCGGTAAAGAAGGCTATGGATCGGCCATCGGGCGACCAGAAGGGGAACATTGCACCCTCGGTGCCTGGAAGCGCCTCTGGAGAAGTTGAATCGAGCGACCGCAGATAGAGTTGCGCGCCCCCAGCACCGTAGGCTGAAAAGACGATGTAATGGCCGTCCGGAGAAATCATCGCTGGGCCGCTGTGATCGCCCGACAGGTTGAACTGCATCTTGTCGGGAGGATTGATCTCGACTCGCAGCACCGGCAACTGCTTCTGGTTCGCCTGATAAAGCAGGAACAGTGTTGATGCGGCAATCACTGCCAAAATCGCAACTAGTCCCCAGAGCCACGGAGTACGGCGCTTGCGCGGTGCCATTGTCATCGCCGGTGCGCTGACCTGAGATACGCCGTCGGCGATCTGCTTTAGTTGCAGCTTGACGTCGTGCGCCGTTTGCCAACGCTCGTCCGGGTCCTTCGCCAGACAAGTCTTGATCAGCCGCTCCAGCGCGAGCGGCGCCATCGGTTGCATGGAAGAGATCGGGGCCGGTTCGCGCTCCAACACCGCAGCCATTGCGGTCGCCGCCGTTTTGCCCTCGAAGGCCCGCTTTCCCGTGACCATCTCGTACAGCACCGCACCCAGGGCGAAAATGTCCGAACGTGCGTCGGCTTCCCTGCCCTCGATCTGCTCCGGCGACATGTATTGGAACGTTCCCACCACGGTGCCCTGCGCTGTAAGGGGATGGCTTCCTGGAGGCGAGGTCAGATTAGCTGTCAGGCCGGATGCCGCTGCCGCAACCGATGCCTTTGCGAGACCGAAGTCCATCAGCTTGGCTCCGGTCTTGGTCAACATGATGTTGCCGGGCTTCAAATCGCGATGCACCACCCCGCTGCGATGTGCCTTCTCTAGGCCGTCGCATATTTCGATCCCATACCGCAAGACCTGCTCAACCGGCAGAGGCCCCTTGCTTAAGCGGTCGGCCAGGGTCTGGCCTTCCAGGTATTCCATCACCAGGTAATCGACCCCATCCTGGTGTCCAACGTCGTGGAGCGTGCAGATATTGGGATGGTTCAGCGATGAGATCGTCCGAGCTTCCCGGTCGAAACGCTGTTTGGCCTCTGCGTCTTCCGAAAGATGGGAAGGAAGTATCTTGACCGCAACGCTACGGTCGAGGCGCGTATCGCGGGCGCGATAGACCTCGCCCATCCCGCCGGCGCCTAGCGGCGACAGAATTTCATAAGGACCAAGTTTGGTACCAGAGACAAGTGACATCGGTGCGCGAATTATACTTTATTCATTCGAAAGACCTGTTTTGTATGGACACCAGGAATTTACCCAACTCCGGTTGCTGCCTGTTCGTGGGGCGGCAGAGAAACTGGCGCACCTCTCGGCCTCAGCACGAAGTTGTTCGCCGTCTCCGCGCCCGCTCCAGGTTGCAAGCCCTCGGTAAACCCGCTCGGCACCCATGGAGAGATACCCGTAGCTGCAGAACGAGTGCCGCGCACGGTGTGGGACCGTCCCCCACACCGCCCATTCTCTTTTCTCTCCTGAACAGATGCTTTTTCTACTGGCAAAGCACTTTCTGGCAGCGGCGGAAGTAGGCGAGATCTTCGCGTCGGACGCGCTCTTCCAGCCGCCTTGCGACGGTCGGATGGGATTTGGCCCCTCCAATTAAATGCGTGAATCCGATGCGTGCAGCATGGTTTGGATCAAAAGCCTCTTTCCCGGTCGGGAAGAGGTGGCCTATTCGTACGCCTTGGTAAGGGGAAGTGCGCCTGTAGGCATGGAACTCCGCACAAGCCGAAAGGAAGAACTGCTCGAGGACAATGCTATAGCCGCGCTTGTCGTGCAGTCGGGACCACGCCGCTGCGTTTTCCACTCGCAAGACCAGGTCGACGGCGGTCCTTGCATAGTAACGAAGAAATTCAACGTGTGAACCGCCTATGACCCCGCAGTTTTCCGCCGGGAAGTAGCTGCGATTCGACCTCGCCCATTCCCATTCCATGGGTAGTCTCACGCCTTGTTGAGCGAACGCCCACTCGATATCCTGGGGACGATAGTGAGGATCGTGGGCATGAAATCCCTCCGGGTTCTGCGTAAAAACGGGAGCTTCGAGGAGGTGGCTCGGCAATCGCTTCCACAAGAAAACGTCCGCATCCAAGTGCAGAAAAGGGCGATCCTGAAGGCTATAGGCGACCAGCTTTCCCAAAGCCCACCAACCCTGATCGACGTTGTTCAACCGCTCTAATTCTGTCGATACTTCCGAGAAATGCAGGCCTAGTTGATCGACAAGCAGTTTCTTTCCGGGCCGATCCGTGATCAGGAGGGTCTCGGGATAATGGCGGCTGGCAGTCTGCACGGAAAGTCCCCAAGCCAGTAAATGGTGCAGAGGCCTGCACCAGATGCCACCGTAGTATGCATGAAACGGCTTGCTCCAAAAGGACCATACTGCCCGCATCGTTGCTCCCCACGTCAACTATTTGAATTAAATCGACACGCTTGAGAATGGTCTCCCAAGTTTCGCGTCACCGACAGTGGCCCATTCATCTTGCCCAGGAATTCGATTAGGTTTTCCCCTGTTTCGTGGTGCGAGGCAAGGCTACAGCTCGAATCTCCGGCGGCGGATCGCCAATGGGCTGTTCTCCGGCGGGGAGGACGATATTTTGAAATGTCGCCGTGCCCACAACGGGTTGAAATGCGGCCGAGCTCAGATAGACCGGTCTTGCGTCGGTATTGGCAATCTCCAGAAAGAGTTGGGTCGCCGCCCGCGTCTTCCCGGTATCCCCGGCGTAGTTGATCAGAAAATATCCGGTGTCGTCGGTATAGGCAAAACCGTAGCGCCGGAGATACGTTTTGTCGGCATCCACCAGGAAGACAGTGAACCTGGCAGCGGGCTGCAACTGGGCATTCAGGACGAAGCCTTGCAGGGCCCATCCTGTGCTGGCAACCTGAACCGCCGGCGCGGCAAGCTGCTGGCTGACCAGTGAAACTCTGGCAACAGTCGTTTGTATCGCCGTCACCGAGGCTTGCGCAGCCTGAACGCGAGGATCGCTGGCGCCGTATTGGGCAGTGAGCGCCGCGACCGTGCGGGTGGCTTGGGACAGCCGCGCCTGATGTACGAGTCCGAGCCTCTGGATATGCTGAGTCGCATCGGTGTCGGCTGCGGTCAGCGTCGTCTTCAACTGTGCCGCGGCTTGCGCGGCCGTCGGCGTGGCGCCTGCCGCCGTGCCGGTGGTGGTGCTGCTGGCAGCGCTACTCGTGGTCTTGCCGGTGGAAGCAGTGTCCGCGGTGTTGCTTGCTGCGTCGTCTGATGTCGCACTCATAATCTTCGATTCCTCCGGTCTTGATTGGCCGTAATCATGCTATGGCTGGCGTGACGTGGGCTTCTATTTGGAACCTGAAAGCGCCTCCTGCAACTGTGTGCAGAGACCAGCGACGATCTCATTGATAAAGGCGATGTTGTGACTGTGCTTGAGCCATAGGCCCACAGCCAATAGGCAATTTGTGGATATATTTTCTTGCGTGATGTTGGCGACGCCAATCGTGAGGCCGGAGAAGAAGGCCGATCCGAATTTTTCCTGAAAGCGATTGCCGACGACACTGAGTGAATCGCCAACCAGCAGCGCATCGAAAAACGCACTGGGTCGCAAGGCGTCCAGCCAGCAATGGTTGTTACAAAAGGTCAGGTGATCAGGTGTGACGATAAAGACGGACGCATCCTCGCGCTGCCGGCTGGCAGTCGCCTCAAGCTGGCAAATGTTATTGCAAAAGAGAACCGCGCCGCAGGAAAAGTTGAGAGAGGGCGCAGCGGAGAAGTCAGTGTTCGAGGACGTCGCCTTCGCATAGATGCCGCTGGGCAGGCTCGCCGCGGTAGCGGTTTCGATCGCCGTTCCGAGATTAATGATGTAGACAGTCTGCGCCAGGCTCGTTCCCTTGGAACGAACCAGCCCGCCCGTCGTGAGGTGGTTGTTGACAATGCTGAACGGTCCCAAACCGCTGATACCGAGCGCCCAACCCAGAGGAACCCGCACAACATTGTGCTTGATGCGCACGGCGGGAAGCCCAGGCTCATAGATGGGAGTTGAGATATTCACTGGAGAGTTTGTTGCCAGCTCGGAGTTGACCCACTGGGAACTGTCGAGGGGCTGGGGGAAACTTGGAGGCGTGCCGAACAGGACGATTCCTCCTTGCATAGTACCGGTCGAGGTGGGCGGCTCGCTGCTGGCCTGCGACCAGTCGCGGGTTTCCAGCACTTGATTGCGGCTGATCTCGACCAGTTCGCCCTGCAGGACATAGATGCCGCAGACATACGCTCCAGGTTGCGATCCAAAGTCTGTAATCGTGTTGTCGCAAATCGTCAGGTTCTGCGCATCCGAAATGCAAACGGCGCCGTAGGCGAGAGAGAATATCGCGGCGCCCGTGATGGTAACCAGCTTACGACGCAGCGTACTCGAGATAGCATTGCCCGAGATGTTCAGCCCTACGGCGGTGATGATCTCGGACGTCTGGCTCAAATCGAAAAATCCCACCGGGCCGATTCCACAAAGACCCATGTTGCTGATGCGATTACGCTGGATCTTAATGTTGGATAGGATGCCGCTAGAGACAACGGTGCCTCCGCTGGTACCAGGGTTGGTCCCGGGGGTGAGCAGAGTTGCGGTGTCGCTTGCGCCGGTCAGGAGCACGCCGTTCCATTCGCCCGTGTCATTTTTGTTAGCGTCAATCACGGAAAAACTGCCAAGCGTGATGCCGTTCCGGCCGCCGCCTTGGATCTCATTTTCCACCAAAAGAACTTCAGCCGAGTGCCCACCAATCTGGATACCTCCCGGGTGTCCGACGCCCGGCGCTTGATTCAAGTCCGATGCAGAAACCTCGCTGAAGCGGGTATTCAGTAGTGCGGGCTCCTCCGAGGTAGAGATAGGAACGAAAGAAATGCTGCTCGATCCGCTCAAAGACCCGGCGGAAGCGCCGGCGGCGCTCCCAGCGGTGCTGCCAGCGGCGGACAAATCTTGCGCGACCACAGTCGGCAACCACTGCTGAACGTTGGCCGCCGACTGAATGCCCACCCAATTGCGATTGATTTGAATCTCGGTTCCGCTGGCGTAGATTGCGGGCCAGGTGCTGGCGACATTCTTCATCGCCACCCGGTTTCGTTCGATGCGCAGCAACCGCACCCGCTCGGCAAGAATTGCAGGAAACGTTGCAGCCGTGAACACCATGTCCTCAAGTGCAACGTCCAATGCCGGATAAGCCAGGCCGACGGGGTCGAGCGCGGCGAGCTGCGCAATCTGGGCGGGCGTGAGCGATGTCAAGGTTCCGTCGATCAGGACGCCGGCTTCATCGTCGGCAGCTTCCACTACAAACGATCGAAGTTTGATGTGCTGGGAGGCAGCGATGCTGATCACCGCAGTGACTGGATTCACCGCCCCTGCCGACGATGCTGTCCCCGCTGCCTGCTGGGCTGTCTGCCCGCCGGCGCCTGGGGCAAGGGAAGCGGAGGCCACGCGCGTTTGCCAGCCGCAGCCATGAATCACAACGTCACTGCAGCCGACGATGTTCACGTTCTCGTAATAGATGCCGGGAAGAATGCAAATCTCGCCTCCCTCGTCCGGCAAAGAGTCTATGGCTGTCTGGATCGAGGTGAAATCTCCAAAGGTATTCACGCCGTCGCCGACCCGGTACGAGCAGCAGGATGACGAAACCGTGGGGGTCAATTCCGTAAGAGGATAAAACGGCTTGCGACAGTCCTGGACAACCGGCTTGCCCTTCTCCGTGTCCCATTGAATGCAGGCCAACGGAGCACTGAAGACCTCGATGCGACGTGGAGGCAGAAAAGCGCTGCCATCGCTTTCGGCCGGGGGCCATTCGATTTCTCCCGTTGCGGTCCGTGCGGGGATGAGCCAATAATCTCCGGACGCATACTGACCCTGGGTAAACTCGACCTCGATTCCATTCTCCAAAGGGACCAATGCGGTGGAGAGACTCACGCCATTCGAAGTGGCGGCGGAACCAAACTGGTCCCAGCGCCGCATGCGCGGATTTTGGGTCTTGTCCACGCTCACCGATTGCTGCATGGTCACGCTCAGCCCGGTTATCGACTGGATACAGCAGAGGTTCCCGGGCTTGTTGGGAGGTTGGCCGAATTCGTAGGTATCATCGGTGATCTCGACCCAGTCGCCAACAGAGAAACCCAGGTTGGCGTCGAGGCCGAGACTGTCAACCGACACCACGTTGGAACCAGGGGTGTCTGTGATCGCCACTACAACCGAGCCATTCTCGCGCGACCATTTGAAGGTAGCCGTGGACTCGTCCCCGGATTGGTGGATTTCCACGCGATAGAGCTGATTTTCCAAGCCGCGATAGCCGGCTGCCGGCGTGGGCTGGCAAGAGCAGTCACTGGAGTCGCCGCTGGTCTGCGCGTTCAGCTTGCCTTGATTCGGCGCTGGCATAACGCCAAGGTGCATCGACTTGCAGCATCCTCCATCAGGCTGAACAATCGATACGGTGGTAGCCGGTGCGGCTTCCGCCGTTAGGTTTGTCGCGAGAGTGAGATTGGCATCGCTGGCGATGGAACCGATCTCGTAGGGAATTTGGGTGACATCCGAGGCGAACACGATCTGTTGGCCTACCTTCAGGTCAGTCGTGAAGGAAGTGCCGCTTCCAATTACTGTCGCCTCGTTCTGGCTCACCGCTACGGTCCCGGCGACCGGCTTGGTTTTACCGGACATCGGGCCATAGGCCACCACTCGCCAAACCGTTTGTAAGCGGGCCGTGGTATCCGCCATGCCTAGGGCCGGCTCACGCAGGCCGGGGTCATCCAACGCGGTCACCAGCCGCCGCCAGACCTGGAGGTAAACCTGAATCACATTGATTGAGGCTGGCTGGCTGCCTTGAAGCTCGCCAAGAAGCGTTTGATCGGTCGGGTCAGGGTCGACAAGAAATGGCTGGTCCGAGTAGGCCCGGCGATGCTCATTCTCACAGAGAATCCCGTCCACGTAATAACGCCCTTTGCCGATCCAGATAGCGCCGTCACGTACTGTAATCTTGAAGCCCTCGTCGTGGATGGGCCCGCCGACTATTCCTACCACGTCGACGGTCTCGGTCGCGCGAAGATAATCGTAGATCGCGCATTGTTCGTTGGCGTCGGCATCCAGGGCAACCCGCCCCTGCTGCTGAAGCACGGATGTGTAATTCTTCTGTGGCCTAAATCGCAGCTTGCTAAAGTCGCCCCTCATGGTTGCGTCTCCTGTTTTTGCTCGGTCGGCCTTCGATACTCTTGCCCCAATTTCGCGTTAAATCAGAGCTGCGCCGATACTCACGAATCGCAGATCGTCCTCGTCGTCGTCTTCGCACGGATTCCAGAGATTCCAGATATTGCCATACAGCCCATAGCCATACGCTAACGGCTGCGGCAAGATGATCACGGGATGGGAGGGTTCCAGAAAGACTCCCACTTCCAGCCCGAAGGGCACATACTCCGGCGCCCGCAACTGGACGTTGGCCACTGCCTCAGTTTCTTGCAAGGCGTAGTACACGCCCATTTGGGAACCGTTATCCGCGCCGGTCCAGACCGCCATCGGAGTATCGCCGCTGAGCAATCCGTAAGACGGATGGCCATAGCGCAGAGTGACAAACCTGGGCAGAAAGGTAGCTTCCTGCGACGACTCCGGCGGCAGGCATTTGAACTGCTGGGGCACGATAGAGCTGGCCGGGAGAAAGCAAAAGCGCACGCATCCAGCTTGTTGCCGGCTGCACCACAGCGCGGCCTTCCAGCCGTTGTTTCGCGCCAGGCGCGCCAGAAAGATGGTGTTCGACGCCAATTCCATCGTGCGGACACGAACTTTTCCAATGACCGTGCTGTCCTCAATATGAAGATCCGCGCCTTCCGAAACCATATCCGTCGCGGCGTAAGCCACACCGCATCGCGAGCCGCTATCGACGATGCACGAGCAGATTCGAGTTGTGCCTCCCACCGAGGCGACAATCGGCCCGGTGATACAACGGGCCAGGCTGAGGCTGACTTCCGTCGCCGAAACCCGAATGCTAGGCTCGCCCGGACTGGTGGGCATGCCGTCGCGCTGCAGCCCGATTCCGGGAACGAGCGTGCAATCCATGAGTTGGACGTTGGCTACGTTGCCCAGAATCCGAACAGACCCTGAAATCCAGACGCCACTGATGCAGAGGTTAAGCTGGCCGCTGTCGCTGACGGCGGGCTGCTCAGCCTGGACCTCAATATCGCCGCGCAAGAGCACGCGGCAATTCTGGTATGCGAACGTTGTCCCACCGGCGGACGGTGGCTGGGCGCAGAGAATCCACAGTTGGCTTTGTGGGGGCAAAACGATAGCGTTAGCACCACACAGGTTCACATCCAGCGTCGCAAAACCGGGCAGAATAATCAGCCCACTTGATCCCGCCGGCAGGCCATTCCAATGCGTAATGGCGTCTTCCAAAGTTGCCGCGCTGGAGCCGACTACGGCGACGTAGTTGAACTGGATGTTATCGAGCGTGCTGGAAAGACTCGTAGAACGGTCGTAGGATCCGCCGCCCATTTCCGCCGGGAAGCCGTAGGAGTGGCTAACCTCGACCTGCTGCGGCGGCGGGAAATCCGCGGCGAATTGGATTCTTCCCAGCACAGGATCGATCGCAACCTTCCCGCTCCGGGTGCAGCCCCACGAACCGTCCGGGCGATCGGCAAGGTTGCGACAGCAAATCTTTGATTCATCCAGAATGGGCAACCCATCGGCGTAGATCACCATGCTGTTGGCCTGCCCGTAGAACTGTCCGAGGTTGCGGTGAAATTCGCGCCGCAAAATCGGCTGGGGCACATCGAGACGGGTGGTCAGACCGCCGAACGACGCCCGCGGCGGAACGGCATTGAACAATGGCATGTTCTGCCCCAGGGGACTGAACATGTAGCGCTCGGCATCCACCTGGAACGCGGGAGCCTGGAGCACCTGGAACGGCTGCCACCGCCAGAGGTAGACGCCGACGTCGGGAATATTGAAGCGTCCACCCCCGTGCAAATTGATGTCGAGCGGGGTCGGATCGGGATTGGATACCATGCGGTTGCGCGGGGCGATTCGCCGAACGTCAATGGTGCGGTTCAGGGTGTCGAAGGCGGAATCCATCCGCTCGAGTTGGCCGCCGCGGCGCAAGTTGAGCCATGCCTCATGGTGGGGCCGGACATGGCGCATGCTCTCGGTGGTAATCAACCTTCTGAAAAATTCGACGGCCGCGGCCGGGAGCCCCGAGACATCCATGGCAACCTGTTCCAGGGCCAGGAGCGTGCCTTTTCGCCGGCGATAGCCGATGGTGTTGGCGACTTCAGCCCGCGTGCCGATGGAAGCTCCGATTTCATAAATTGCGTCGCAGCCGACGAGGTCGCCGATATAGGGAATGACCCACGGCGCGCAGGTTTCAATGAACTCGTCGTCATAAAGCTGCTGGATGTTCTCTTCCAGGATGGCTGCCTGCTCCGCAATGACCGTGCACAAGCCCAGAAGCGGCTGGCCGTTTTCGGCATCGCGGGTGCGATAAATGGCCGGCAACAGGGCGTAGAGTTCGGTGGCGTTCAGGCTCATGACGTTGTCCCCAGATTCCCTTGGGAGGCAGTATCTAACAACAGCAACTCGGCCCCGGCAGGCGTGCCCTGTTGGCCGGCGACGGGTGATGCGGCCAGCAAAACCGCAGGCAGCGTCGCGGGCGTCGGTGCGCCTTGCCGATTGAATATCGTCAATTCCACCGCGATCACCCCCGGTATCTGCTGAATCACAGCTATGATTTCACTTTGGGCCACACCCTGACCGAGCTGGCGCTGCTGGAAACTGAAGCTGGTTGAGAGGGACTGCCATACTTGCGCCAGCACTTGCGTCGAATCGTAATCGGTCGTATCAACCTGGATGTTTGCACCAACTTCAAAAAACACCAGGTTGTAGGACGGGGAAGCGACGGAGACTGGCACGTAACGATTGCCCTTATTTTGAAAAGCTGCGAGAAGATTCGTAATCGTGAGATCGTCAGCCTGAAATGCGGCTCCGTTGGCGCCGGCGACTGTCAGAAATACGCTTCGCTGGCGACCCGACCAGGTCCAAGTTGCGAGCGCCTTCTCGATGCCGGCGAAGGCGAGCGCATAGTTTTGATAGTCTTCGAGCGAGACCACGCGACCCAGGGTCAGCACGTTCAACGGTGCACTGGCTCTGGCGTCATCGGCCGTATCGGGGTCCGCGCCCCCCGTGCCCGGATCGGGGTTGGTTACGCTCTTGAGTCCCTGAGGACGATCCAGCGGCTGGCTCAACTGGCCGATTTGAACGTTTCCGGCTGCCCCAATGCCTTTGCGATACACGGCCCTTATGTTCATCTGCCCCGTCGGGGTGCGCGATCCCTCCTGACCGTCGCCAAACTGGACCGTGACTGTTCCGGTGGAGCCTGCCTCGGTGATGAACACACGATCAGTGGGCGCTGAGTCCAGGAAGTTGTCTACCTCATGCCACTGGAGGTTATTGACCCACACCTGAAGTGTAGAAACCGCGCCGTTGTCGAGAGACGAACTGACGTAAGTCAAAGGGGACTGCTTCAGTTGGAACTGAAGCGCCGCATTGGTCCCGTCACCGTTGCCTAAAATGTCGTACTGGGTTTCGCCATTGGTTGCTACCACAACATTGGCGTTGACCGTCACCGCGCTACGGTCGTAAATGCGCGCCAGCGCCGGCGTAAGACTAAGAGTCACAATTGGCCCGTTCACGTCGGGCTGGCTGTTGATGGTCACAGCTTCTCCCACAACCGGATCATTCTTGTCGGCGGGAATCAGCAGGACATTCGCGGTGTTGATCTCCAGCGTCCCGGCAACGCCGTCGGTGGTAATCACCGACCAAAGCATGTCCGTGATGCCGGAAGCGGGAGTAGGCGGAAACGCGTCCACCAGGAAGATTTGCCCCGGCGCCAGTGGCAGGCTGCCGGTAGCGCCATCGGGGACGAAGCCTGCCGCGCTGTCACTGCTTGGGCTGAACGTGGCAGCCACCTGCAGACGCAAGCGCTGCCCGGAGATCGCGACCGGCTGGCCGTTGCTAAGTTGCTCGCCGGTTACGATCTCAAGCTCGGAACCCTCTACGGGCTTGAGCAAGCCGGATTGTCGCGTGTAAACGCCATCGTAACTCCAGGCGATGTAGGGCGAATCGGCGGGAGTCAGAAGATTACTTTGGATGTAGGCCGACGCGCTACGTGTCTGACTGACGATATACCCCAACAGCAAACTAGCTACCGCTGGACTGAGAGGCTGCTGGATCGTGGCAACCTGCGCTGGCGTGTCGCCCTGCAACTCCGCTAACTGAACGATCTCTGGACTCACTCCATTAGCGAGCGTCAGTTGCGTGACTTTGCTGGTGAGCGTGTATGCCGTCGGGTTCGTGTCCACGGCAGCAGTGATCTGGTAGATCGCCACAAGGGTCGGCGGAACGAGCGGAATAAGAGGTGGAGCAGGACAGCTCAGAGCTAACCAGAGCGGCTCACCGCTGGCGGGAGGGGCCAGGCCGGGGTAGGAACCGTCGAGATTAAGCTGAAGGCTTCCGGGAGCGAACAGCCACGACCAATCCGCGCTTGCTGTCGTGCCTCCGGGCCATCCAGGAACTGATGCGAGACCGTTATTTGTTGTGGAAAAGCTTCGCGGATCAGGCGCTTGTGATCCAAAGAGCGCCGCCTTCTTGCGAAATACGTAAACCGAGGCTGTATTATCGCCCGACGTGGGCCAGTTCAGCGGCTGGTCCCATTGGATCAAAGTATTGCCGGCGGTCGAATCAACGGTCACCGCAGTGACGAAATGGAAATCGGCCGGCGTTATCCCTGCGGCTGCGGCAGAAGATGCCGATTCGGATGTTGCCTGCGCCGCCTGGTGTAGAGCCTGATTGACAAACAGAATCGCGTCTCCAACATTGATGTTATTGCTGGTGCCCTGTAGCCAAATGGACGTTTGGTTCGCACTCAATCCCCAGGGAACGGTTGTCTGCGGCGGAATTGCATTCTGTTCAATCACCGCCGTCAGGTCGCCGGAGGTCTCGAAGACTTGCGGCTGCTGGCCGGGGCCGGGCACGCTCTGCACGCGGCTGCCTGCGGGAATAAGGACGTCGTCAGGAGAGCCGGGCGCATTATTCAGGGTAAAGGCGAGAAACGCGGATGCGGCTACCCCCGGCGACGGCTTGTATCCCACCAGTTGGGCCAGATCGAACACCGAGGCCGCATCCACTGCGGTGCGCAGGTACACTTCGTTGGCAATTCGTTCCTGATAGAAGCTCAGGATGTCCAACGAGGTTGCCCAGGCATCGAGCAGAGCGATGGAAAAATCGGAAGCATCGCGCGTACGCAGCCCAGACAAAGCGACCGCCGGATTGAAACCAGCGAGCGAAGGATCGGCGTTCTCGGCGGTGCTCAACGGAGCCCAGGGCGGAATAATCGAACTGGTAAGGACTGCCAGCAGGCTGGCCAGAAAAGTGTTGTGCGTGCCCACGCGATAGCTGATCGCACTAAGTCCCGGCCGATTGAAAATCGGTTCCGGGGTTTCGCTGGTGACACCCTGGCAGCAGCCGCACAGGGTTGGCTGAGAGGATTCACAAGAACCGTTCATCTGCCACCATCCATATCGAGAACCAGTCTGCCGTGATCGAGCCGGTTGGGATCGTTATCGCAGCGGGCGATCTCCAACCGGCCCATCGTGAGATAGCCGAGCGCCGCGCCGTCAATGGAAGGATCGCTCATGCGCTGAAAGAATTTCATCGTTACCGAGGTAACACCTTGAACGCCCTGAGCAGCGGCGATGAAGGGGCTGGTATAGACCGTTTGGCCGAAAGAAAAGTTCGCAGGATTCAAAAGCCCCAGCTGGCCGGTGCACTGGTTGCCGGTGGTGAAAACCTGCATGAGCGCAGTTTCAACGTCGGCCCGAAAGAAGTCCGGATCCACGCAGATGACCATTTCGATGTAGAGCCCGACGATCACCGCACCTTCCGCTGCGAGGTCCACGCCCATCATGCGATAGAGATTAAGCTGCCGTCGGGTCTGCGCCAACAGTGCAGCCGTGGGTCCGCTGGGGGCAACGGTGTCGACGGAAACAAATGCGGTGTACCAGCTACCGGTCCAGCGCAGCGTGCCTCGCGCCTCGCTGATGGCAGGATTCAGCTCGGCCATGGCGCCATAGTCATCTTCGGTCACGGCGCGAAGCTGGGTGTTGAAGGCAAAAGGCGCCACTTGCCGTATGTGGTCCATGGTTTCCGGATCAACGCCACCGGCTGCGGCCAGAGGGTTGCGCACGGCGCCAACGCCCGGAACAGTGGTCAAGATATGCGCCAGCGAGTCGCGCCCGATATTGCCGGCGGTTCCATTTCCGGCCCGGTAACGGACATGAAAGTCCGCACCCGTCTCCGGCGCCAGCCCATGCTGGTCGTCACCAAAGCGCAAGAAGGCCGAGCTGTCGTATTCAATTTCCAGCACGCAGACGGGTTGCGAATCAATCGAGGACAAAAGATCCTTGAGCACCGCCCACTTCTGGCCCTGGTTGTCGTAAACCGCAATTTCGGCCGCCGCGGGTGACGTACTGAAGGAAGCGGGAGCAAGAAACTGAGAGGCTGCCGCGCCGTAGTTTGCGGGGTAGGCGAATGTCACAGGCGAATTGGCGAGCTCGGGGTAGTATCTCGGTAGTGGTGCGGATGGAGTGGAGCCGCAAGTGCATGAACAACTCGATTCCGTCACAGGGGTGGCTGGCGCCGGCGGAACCTGGCCTAAATCCTGAAGCGCGGACGCGGTCGGAGATTTGCCGGTCACTTCCGTAATCGCTCCGAGGTACGGCGAGGCCAGGGTCAAGCTGGTGTTGTTCGCAATGGAAAGGACTTGGTACGGCGTCTGAGTCGTGTCGGAGGAAAAGACAAGCCATTGCCCGACTTGCAATACGTTGGTGAAGAGTGTCCCGGTTCCGCTGACCGCCCCCGAGCCATCGGTCAGGGTCACTGTCCCTGCCAGCAACTGCTGCTGCCAGATGCCATGGTCGGCTGGAACAATGTTCCCCAGCGCGACACTTACCGCAGTTAGCAGCACCGATCCGTGGTCGGCATCGGTGGTCGATGATATGCAAAGCGGAAATGGCAGCGCATCCTCCGCCGCCCAGTAGATCTCGGTAATAGGGTTGTTGAGCAGGGGATCCATCAGCCAGTTGCCCAGGTAATCCTTGGTTCGCACCGCGGTCAGCCGGACGGCCCAGCGATTATTCGGATTGGCATCTTCCGGATCGCCGGTGTTCGGCCCCATCACCTCCTCGAAGATCAGAACCGCGCCCGGGTGAAGGGAGCAGAACTTGCCCGCCAACGTGGCCGAGGTGGCCCCGTTCGCGAGGCAGCAATCGTTATCGCCCCAGGTGTAGAAATTTATTTGATTCTGCTCACGATGCAGTTGCGCGTCCTGCATGGTGGCGAACCCCAGAGGGCTGGCCATGAGCGTTGCCGACTGCGGCGTGCTCGGCTGCACGGTGGTGGGAAAACCAGGAACCAGTGGAAAAACTAGAGTGCCCGCGGGAATCGTCACTTCATCATTTACGGCTTTCAGGTAGACCCAAGTCCGCGCATTGCTGCCTTCGTTGAGCTGGTAATCGACCAGCTTGGCCAGCCGCCGCAACGAAATGCGGCTGCGTGCCGTTCCTATGTAGGGTTCCGTGCCCACCGCATCCTGTTGGTAGCTGAGGTGGTCAGCCGCGTACGCCAGCACTTCCACCAGGGCGATACCAATATCGGATTCATGGGTTTCCGCCCAACTGGGTGCGAGCACCGCCATCCGATCCAACATCACCTGGCGGAAGCCGCTGAAGTCCTTCGCCAGATAGTTGATGTCAGGTTCGGGCGTCGTATCCGGCGGGCAACAATTGCAGGGAAGACAATCAGCCACCGTCGGGCAGCCGGCCTTGAACGAAAACGAGACCGTCGAAAGCTGCGGGTCAAATCCTGGTGGAGGATCGGTGGTGGAAGGGTTAGCTACCAGTGAAAGAGTGTAAGTCGAGAAGTCACCGGACTGGTCAAGGTCCACCGTGACCAGGCGCGGCGCAGCACTGGTGCAGGGAGAGACGGAGATGACCGTCACCTGCGAGGCCTCGGCTCCGCCCGTAATCTGCACTTGGGCCGGAACCAGGTTCACGCTGCAAGGATTCAGCAGCGTAATCAGCAGCTGCTTGCAGTCGCCGCCGGCTCTCGACACTTCCAGGTAATCGATGCCATTGAGTGTGCTGTGCAGCACCAGAGCACGGCGGTTCTTTTGCGAGCAAAAATAAATCATGTAGAAGCTCCGCCGTATACGAACTGCTGGGTCTCTTGCTGCTGAGACTGGAGGATGGTGTAAATGACGGTAATCTGCAGGGTAGAGTCCTCGGCTGTCACATACACTGCATTTACCTGAATGAGGTCGGAAAGCCACTGCTGTAGCGAGGCCTGGATAAGTTTCTGCTGGGCTCCGGCCAGTGCGTCGCTGTTAGGCGCAAACACTAGTTGGTTCACGCCGCATCCAAACGTAGGAAGATTCACCCGCTCTCCCGGTGAAGTCAGCAGGATTTGCTCGATCATCTGGCTGATGTGATCGGTTAGATCAGCTTGAGCAGTGTGCCCGGTGCTGTCGAATCCGTAGGGATATTGCACATTCATAACGCCTCACGTCGCAGTTACGCGCGTCTGCATTGAGGTGGGAACAAGCGGCGTGCCGGTGGGAACACAGACCGCCTGGCCGCTCTGAACCACCAGCGGCTGCCCCGTGGAAGTCACGCGCGTGGTCCCCGTAGCCCACTGTGCTGTCACACAGGGTGGAAGCGGAGGCGGCACCAGCGGACATCCCGCAACCGTCCAAGGCGCAGAAATGAGCGCGGTCGGCTGACCGCTGATCGTGACCCGCGAATTGGTTGCCGTGGGCATCGCCTGTCCGCCGTGACTGCAAAGAACGGTCGCGCCCTGCTGCAGCAGATAACTTCCCATGTTCCAGACCTCCTCATTCAAACTCAGGTGACCGTTAACGCCCCTTGGTTGACGTTCACGCTGTTACTGGAAAGGGTGATGGTCGCCCCTTGACCGTTGTCGATGGTGATTCCTTGATCGTTAATCGCGATGGAGGCACCGGACGACGACTTCAGTAGAATGCCGCCCGCGGATCCCGACTGGTCGCTGAGCATCAGGACATTCCCGCCAACCGACTGGATCACGATCGCCTGCACGCCGGGCGGGGCGGCTAGAGCCAGAGGCGGGACTTCCGCCGAAGAGCCCCAAAAACATCCCGACCATATGGGGTAATCGCTGTCTCCCTGCTCAAACTCCACCCACACGCTGGCGCCAACCGGCGGGACTGCGACCGATCCCGATCCGCCGCCGGCAAGGGGAGCGCTAGGCATTGCCCAGGTGGAGGACTGAACATTGGAGACGTCCGGTACTTGCACCGAGAGGCGGCCCATTTGCATTGGATCGTTATTGTCGACGACCGTGCCGCGATACTTCCCGTAGAAGCTGGCCACGAGCAATTCCTTTCGCAGTTATTAGAATGGCGCTGTAGGAACGACCGGCACATTGGAGACCAGCGCGTTCCGCTTTAACGTGAAGCTCTGCTTGTATTCCCCGAGTTTGATCTGATGTTTGGTGCTGTCCACGTAATACAGGCCATCAAAGGCCAGGCCTGCGCCGCGAACTCCCACCAACTGCCGTGCCTGGAGGATTCCCCCATAACGCAGCACACTGATCGTGCCATCGCCAGTCACGATGTCGGCGGTTTCCGCTGCCCTGGCCATGCCGATCATCCGGGCCTGCGCCGGAGGCAGTTTGGCCGTGTCCTTTAACTTCTCAGTCTTCTGAGGAACGGGAACCACCGATCCTAGCGGCGGATCCAGAGGATTCACGCTGGGAATCGCTATGGGCGTAACCTTCCCCGTGGTCTGGTCCTGGATGTACACAATCGGCGTGATAGCGTTTTGCGGCTCGTAGCGAAAATTCAGGCTTTCCACGTTAGTCCAGGTGTCCATGTTCACGTTCAAGGCTGGTTGAGGGACACCAATCTTTATCTGCGGCCCCCAATAGGCTTGGCTGAACCCCGGCTGCGGACCTGGCTGCATATAGAAGACGTAGCCCGCTTCCTTCGCTAACTGTTGGATATAGGCCAAGTCGGTCCCCTTCTGACTCGGCGTCTTGTCCGCAGGCACTTGGTTGTCGGGAGTGACAACGGGACTGACATTAGGCACGATGCCGAACATGGCGTACTTCCCAAGGATCGTCAGGACGCGCACGTCGGGAGTCATACCTGGGAAAGGAACGCCGGAAGAATCGGTCAAGTCCATCACGGCCGACAGGTCTTCGCCGGTTATGTTGAGCGTGGAAGAACCTTTCATGGCATCGGGCACGACCTCGGTGTGCTTCACGATGCCATCCATAATCACTTGTGGCAGGCCGCCGAACGCGGCCACCAGAATCACGCGGATTAGAGGAACCGGCGCTCCCATCGCGAGCAGGAAATAAAGTTGCAGCGGCGAGCTGTTTGCCAGCGTGAAGCTAAGCTGGAACCCGCTCTTGGCGGTCGCCGATACATTGACCTCCACGGAGATCAGCGCATCCATGAGCACTTTGGGCGCGGGGCTCACGGTCACTGGACCTACCAGGAGCGTCAAGTACAGAGGACTAGCCATTACGCGCTCCTGCGGGAATCGCCGACGAAAGCGGGATTTGGATGGTGTAGCCGGCCTGCGCGGTCAACTCATCCGGATCGGTCGCGCCGTTCGCGTCACAGATCATCCAATAGAGGAGCGGATCGCCGAGGTTTTGTGCGGACAGGTTATCTAACCGATCGCCATCGACCACGACATGGCTTTGCAGCGCGGTGTAGATACTGGGTTGAGGAATAATGCGGCGCTGCAGATATGCCACCTGAACGCCATCGGCGCGGGTGAGGAACTCTACGGCAAAGCCGTAGTAGCGGCTATTGGGATTGGTGGGGCCGCCGGTGCCGGCAGCGCTCTGGACCATCGACTGAATTGCCTTATCCATTTCGACCCTCGCGTCCTTAAGGTGAAAGCAAAGCCAACGCTTCTTTGTTCGCTTGATAAACCATGTAGAGCGCGCCCGCCGGCGTCAGGAACCCGACATCGTTCACGTTCAGTACTCGCATCCCCAGCGATACCTTGGCGCGGATGGGATTCAGTTGTGGATCAAAAGCCTCCTCGGTGATGTCGATATCGGTGATGAGAACTGGGGTGACCCGTGACTGGCTCCAGACAAAAACGGTAAGCGCAGATTCCATGGGAAGAATCTCGATCGTTCCCACCTGCGACAGCGCTTCATTCGCTACCAGCACCGAACTCGAGGGATATACCAGCAGCTCCAGCGCCGACAGTTGCGGTTGGATTCCGAATTGAAGGGTGGTTGGGTCCATGGCGGCCATCAGGTCGGCCGCGTCGATCTCCACCGTGCACTTGATGGTCTCAATCGGCGGCCCTTTCAGGCGGAAAATCTCGGTCCGGTCGGGCTCGTCGCTTACCGGTTGTGGCTTCAGGGAACGCGTGACCTCGTCCGGGTTGTACTGAAATTTGATCACCGAAGGCCACTTCTTCACCGGCTTCGGTTCCGGCGAGCGCGAGACCGCGGGCTTGGGCGGTGAAGGTGGACGCGGTGGTCGCGGCGGCGCCGGCGGGCGAGGCTTCGGCGGCAGCGGAAACCCGACGTTCGGATCGAGCGAGACAATCGCGCCTTTCATCACCACCGGCGAAATACTGGGCATTTAAGCTCCTGTCATTTTCTCGGCATGCGGAAATTCAGAGATCATTCTGCCTTTTCTCCGGGGTCCTCGAGTTCGCAACCCCCAGTACGAGTTTGTGTCCATTTATCGTCATGGGAAGTAAGGTGGTGTCAACGGCATGGCAGACCTCGGCATATTCGGCATCCAAACGATTAAGAAGGGCGGCGGTGGTGGCCCGGCGCAGGTGGGGGTGCACGTTGCGCGGTTGCCTCCACTCACGGTCGCGCCCGGGCCGCCGACGTATGTGGATAAGGCCCACTTTTCGGGCCCGATGATGTTGTCACCCTTGAGCAACTTGTAAGCTCCGACGAGAAACGCAACCGAAGCGAGAGAGAACAGGTCATGAAGTGCGGAGAATTCTGGTATTAACACAAGGGGCTCAGTGAAATCCGAGCACGCCCGCATGGCGATGCCGAATAGCCCGTAGTTAGGCGTACCAGTCAACCAACAGTCCGCCCCAATCTGAACTGAGTTAGAACACACATCAGGTGCCTCATGCAGCGGATCGTACGGATCGTGAACGTTACCCTTTGAACCCGGCGAACCGCAGGGTCCATGCCACGGTGGCACCCGGGTCCAGCCGGCCGAGTTCTGGAACAGTCCCCATGTATCGAAGGCATCCTGGTTTAGTCCTAGCTTTCCTGTTACTGGATCCTTGACGATGGGCTGGACGAGCATGCGGCAGTTGTTGAGTTTGCCTGTAAACGGGAGGCCGTCAAAGTCGGACCTTGCCTTCGTCCATGCCTTCTTTACCTCACTGGACACATCGGGTCCACAGACCTTCGCTGCCGGTGGCTCGGGCGGAGTCGGAGTTGGCGTTGGAGTCGGCGGCGGAGCTGCCGGAAGACTGATGGTTGCCCGCCGGTTGGGAGCAAGCGTAGCTCCAGCCTCATCGCTCTCGCCATGCGCGAACAGAACTATATTTCCTGCCGGCACTCCTGGTGAGCCGTCGCTGGGCTTCTCCAATTCAGCTGCGATCGCATCTGCGCGTCGGCATGACAGGTGCCAGTTGTATTCGCATTGGTATTCGGCACTGGCGAACCCATCGACGCGCACGTTCCCTGAGCCTCCGGCACTGTGCCAGGACTTCGCAGCCGCGTCGATCTCCGCCTTTGCGCTCGGCCATTTGCTTGACGAAGGACGGGCTTTATCGACGTCGGCGGAATCGACAGGAAAAACCAATGTATCGGCGCCTCCAGCTACGGGATCCTTAGTTGGAGAACAATCCATATCCTTCGGAGCTGGGCAGACCTTGGGCTTTGCAACAGCGCTTGTTCCCCCCGGCGACGCAGTGGCGGGATCGGTTGCCGGGTCGGGCGCGGGGGACGACGACGGCCCCGCCGCTTGACGCTGGATCAATCCCGAAGCATGTTCCGCGGAATGGAACGCCTCCTCGTGCG
>Ga0302325_10009567_pt1 | contig 21139 bp, 30 predicted proteins | sample Palsa_T0_2_FD_201948 | JGI IMG/M metagenome (GOLD analysis project Ga0302325, IMG submission 201948) | Peat permafrost microbial communities from Stordalen Mire near Abisko, Sweden - Palsa_T0_2 | ecosystem: Environmental > Terrestrial > Soil > Palsa > Peat permafrost | place: Sweden: Abisko...
CCATATTGTTTGACGAGATTAAGGTATGCATGAATTCCTTGTTGACGTTTGATGTCCGGATACAGAGTAATGGTAGATTGACCCGGGGGAGACGTCGTTGTTGGTTACGGAGCCGGTCCTGGATTTACCCATCCTACAAGCTTCGTACGATCAAATTGTCTTTGAGGAGTATGAGTTTCATTCCTATTGTCGGGCGACGGGTATAAACCTTTAGAGATGGGGAGAAAGCTTATTCATTACTAGCCCCGGGCTTGGTCCCCTGGCACGCGGAAGTTAGAGGATCCCAAAAGCTGGCGGAGTGTGTTCTCGTAGTGGATTCGGGGTTCAGTTTCACTCATGTCAGTCCAGTCATTAACGGCAAAGTCCAATGGTCTGCCGTCAAACGGTAGCCCCCCCGCGCCCCAACGACCATACATGCGGCGTTATACCTTGCCCTTTTCTACTTGTGTTTATATGGAATGGTTATGTGGATAGAACTGATATGTATAGATTAAACATCGGCGGAAAGTTCCTCACAAATTACCTCAAAGAAGTCCTTTCCTATCGCCAATACAACATGATGGACGAAACCTACCTCATCAACAAAGTCAAAGAATCAACCTGTTACGTATCCCAAGACTTCTCCGCCTCTCTCGAAAACATAAAGAACAAACCCAAAGGCCCCAGCGGCTCCGGCTCCATCTCCGGCTCCGTCTCTGGACTAAGGGAGGGCGAAGTGAGATACGTGTTGCCGGATTATAGTCATAGTAAAGAGGGATATGTGTTGAAAGAGGGGCAGACGATAAAGGAGGATCAACAAGTTTTGGTGTTGGGGAATGAACGGTTTGCGATTCCGGAGTTGTTATTTACGCCGAGTGATGTTGGTAATTCTCCCCTTGCACTTGCCCCAGTTCCCGGGGGTTCCAGACGGGGGTCTACTTCTGGGTTGAACTTGTGTTTGTTGACTTTGTAGGATCAAGACAGGGTGGCCTTGCAGAGGCAGTGGTGCAAGCGGTGAATGCTGTACCGGAAGAACTCAGATCGTTGTTATTTGCGAATATCATCCTTGTAGGCGGAAATACCAACATCCCCGGATTTCAAGAGAGACTGTACTCCCTCCCTCTTCCCCCTCCTTCCCTCCTTCCCCCTTTCTTCCCGCGGACCTTGACGCCTTACACCCCGATGTTACCGGACTTACAATCTAGGGAACGAGAAGTCAGATCACTGGCTCCATCAAATTACCTCGTCCGATTCATGACCCCATCAAAGTACCTCCATGACTCCCTTAGAGGTTAATGTTAGTCCGGTGACGTGTGCGTGGGAGGGAGGTGCGGCCTTGGTTTCTGATCGGAAGGGGTATGCGGGAAGGGTTGTGACGAGGAAGGAGTATTTGGAGTATGGGTCTAGTATTTGTTCTACGAGATTTGATACGCCCAGTGCATTGCAGGAGGGAGGCAGTGGGAGGGAAACAATGGACGATGAAGAGATGTATTAATCTCCTATGAGGGGGGATATTTAACAAACGGACGACGTGATAATTCCGCAGGATGGGATTGAGCGATTCACTGGACGATGTCGGATGGGCTCCTTAGTGGAGTGGAGCACAACGCACAGCCTCGTTCATCTGTAGCGAGCAGACGAAAAGCGGAATCCCCGGACCTAGTGTAACATACAACCACTTCGCTAAGAGTGGCGTCAATCGCAATCGATCACATTTGCGCCGGCGGATCAATCACGCATGCAAATTAAACATAAACCAGGCTTTCGCGATCAAATCGCAAGCACAGACCCCTCCATCCCATGACCCAAATAACTAAACTTAAACACGTCTGAGATGATCACGAGGGGTCTATGACTCTTCTCTGAAAACCTTACGTGGCTACTATTCTCCGAACCTTTGTCAGTCATCGCCGGAAATAGGTCTGTTGCCGATTCGCGGAAAGAGTTTCTTGAAGGCTATAACACATGTCAGTCAAACTATAATCCCAATTTCCGGAACAGTGCATCTATAGTCCGGACTCCGAAGTAATGTATAGACACACCAAGTAAAGTGTGTACAGTACATATTTATGCAGTTCCAACGCGGCGGATGAAGCCGAGTAACGCGCGCCAACAGGGCCCTGACATAATCCTGAGTCAGGCTAAAACCCGCGATTGGCTGAGAATGTTCCCCTGAAATCAGTTGTGTGTCCGTTACCAAATAAGTTTGCACCACACAGCAAATCAAAACGCCGCCAGCAGTAATAGCAGTAGCAGCAAGCAGCAAGCAGCAGCAGCAGCAGACATCCTTCGCTCGCTCGCGTGCATCCACCGTACGTGTGTCACTCACTCCCACCACCACCACCTGCTCCTCGCCGCTGTTCCGTCATCTCTGCAGCAGCTGGAGATATCGTCTTGCACGGCTAAGGTAGCTTGTTGTTCACGGATCCCACGCCGTTATAAGTGGGCTGGGGATGAACTCGTTAGAGGCAAAGGTTGTTATTCTGGGAGCTCAAGGTACGATATATGTCCTGTGATCCGCGTTGCCGGGGAAAAGGCAAGTTGTTGATGTGTGTGTGATTTAGGCGCCGGGAAAACGAGTCTTGTAGTGAGATTTGTGGAGAATAATTTCCATCGGAATTTACAGAGTACTATTGGCGCGAGTTTCCTCGTCAAGAAAGTGTACCCTTCCCTTTTCTTCCCTCGCGGTGTTTATGAGACCGAGGCTAATGAGTAGACAAGTCGATGATTGTATTGTGCGATTACAAATATGGGATACAGCGGGACAAGAACGGTTTCGGTCGATGGTATACTCCCCCTGCAACAGTGGAGTTGCTGGCTCGCGGTGCTGAATGGTCGTTAACGTTAGGCACCCATGTATTATCGGGGAGCGAATGCAGCGATAATCTGTTATGATATTACTTCTGCGCCGTCGTGGAATATGGTTGATTCATGGCTACAGGAGTTGCGCAGAAACATGACTACCAAACTAGGTTTGACTTCTATACTTAAAGTGATGTTTTGCTGACGATGAAAGTTGTACATTTAGTGGGCGGGAAATTGGATCTTGTTCTGCAGAATCCGGCATTACGAGCCGTCCCGTTCGAGGAAGCTTGTTCCTATGCCGCTGAAAACCTCGATGATTTGCCTGGTGGATCACCTTCCTCCCCCTCCTCGTCGTTATACGGCCAAGACGATCTCTCCTGCCACGAAGTCAGCGCCAAAGACGATACAGGTATTCCCCTCCCCCTGTTCTCGCGTTTCTTACCTCGTAGGCGTCGAAGAAGTCTTCCTCGCCATAGCGCGCAAGTTAGTCGAACAAAGAGAAGAAATCGAAGACGCAAGAGACGCATTAATCTACGGCCGCAGACAATACAGCAGTGTCCACCCCGAAGACTCGCCCCACTCAAGGGGAGCAAGAGGCTGTACTTGTTGAAGTGCACTGTATCTATTGACAGACAGACAAGCACAAGTGGATCTGGTGTTCTTTCGGTTCTCGGGTAGGCACGGCAAGGGAAGGTATTTTATGGATCCGGATCGGGACTTTTTTTTGATTGTATAACAGCAGCGCATGGGACGCATTGCATTTTTGGGACGTGGCATGGGGTACGTGTCTGGGCAGTACTAATAGGTACTTTTATGTAGTTCTATACTGGACTTGCATCTTTGCTTGTCAAGTTATATATTCTCCTCCTTCCTCATCCGCATGCACAATTTTAGTCCCCATAACTCAATGACAATGTACCTGTTTGTTGGTAAGGCCGGGGCGCCGGTAGGAAGACGGATTACAATAGGACGGGAAGACATGCGTTGCCGCGCATTAATCTTGTTTCCATTTCCGTTTCAGCCTTGAAAATATATTTGTTTGCCGCTATTATTGTTCTCCGTCTCGTGATCACGTGGGCCCCACACAAATACTTAAGATGAGACTATTCCCCGGCAGACAGGGGGTCAATGCTAACCCGAACAAAGCAACACTCATCAACATCATGACCAAACCTGACTCCGAGGACGAGATATCTCTCCCAAAACGTAGTCCCTGTAAAAGTCGAGGGAGTTAACGGTGTAGTAACGGTGGTGAGGATGGCGCAGGAATTGTTGCCAGAGGGACTCAATCTCAGCAGAAATACGCATGATTTGATTGTTGCATGTGCGCATGAGTTTGTGCATATGGTGACATTTCAAGCAAATGAGATCTGTCAGAAGGAGACGAAGAATGGGTATATTGCATTACAACATGTTGTGCGTGCGTGTGAGGAATTGGGGTTTCCGGATTATGTGGATGAGATCGAGGAGGTCACTGAGATATATGATCGACAGTTGAAGGTGATGCAGAAGGTTCTCGGGCTCTGGGTCTCTGTGTTGATTGTAGAAAAGGGCGCAGAAGATTGGATGGTGGGTGAAGGGGGGGGAGATGGATGATTTGGCGGTGATGCAAGCTCAGATGCTGGAAAGATCAAAGCAACGACTTGAGCAGCGACTCACTCAAGTAAGGAGAGAGGACACCATATAGCGTGTCATGGAACAATGCTACTGTACATTCTGGTCGTTTCAAGCGGATAACGAGGAACGGGTTCTTCGTGGGAATAGCTGGGTATCTTTATTTTCCTATGCAATTAATCCAACACCTTCCACTTCAACTTGAGCGCATTAGGTATTCGTTGATCTTTTCCTTCATTCGTTACTTCTCCCTTCCATATGAGTATCCCTCGTGCCTTTCCATGTAATCCCTGAAAAGTGAACTATAAGTCAGAAACATGTACTGCATGCAATTGATACTCGAGGTTTCATCGCCGTGATCGTGTAATAACAGTCCGCTAGTCCCTTTTCCTCCCACTTGAACGGCATCTAGCAACATCAGCTGGTGTCCCACTACTATAGCAAATGGATCCGATGGGGGACCTACCACTTTTCGTCCAACACCATTGTTCTCGAATGCGGTTAGTGCCTGGAATAGATTCCGGTTTGGTTTGTTGTATTTCTCCCATAACAGCCGCTGTGCCAACGTCGTCTCTTTAACAAGGACTTTCACAGTCTTTGAAGCCATTTCTGTCCCCTGCGAGCGTCCTCGAATTACAACCGGGATGGCGAAGGGATGTTGTGTCGAGGATCTTCCGCGACCCGATTTTCTCCAGTTCAGATCAAAATATTGAGCAAAATTTAAGCCGATCGGCCAGGCCAGTCAACGGCAGCTCAGAGCTTCGACCAGGCAGCAGCGTCTAATCGCGTGCCTTTCCATTCACCCGCGCAACTCGACATCTCCGTTCCTTGCACAGCTTCAGTTTCTCACTCCTGAAAGAGTCCTGTGCGCAAATGTCGATGCTGGAACTCTTCTCGTCGACGTTGAGTGCAGATCCTAATGTTCGAAAATTAGCAGAGCTTAGGCTGCGTGAGGTACCGTCCAGGAACCACTTTATTTTCGAAAGAGTCGCAGCTGATATGTGATATGCCAGGCAGAACGAGAATCAGGGTTCCTTATAAATGCTCTGGAACTTATTAAAACGCACGATGAGCCGTCTATTCAGCTCGCTGGTATGTCACGCACCGGCGTCAAGGCTGATGAATTAGCTGCCATTTACATGAAGAATCGCGTCAGCAAGGCCTGGTCAGAAGGAAATGCGGAAACATATCATACGAATCAAATATCGAATGCCGACAAGAGTCTATTTCGGCCTCTGTTAATTCAAGCGCTGGTAGTAGCGACACCCAGCATTCGCGCTCAATTCACTTCGATAATGAGTAAAATCTTACAATCGGATTATCCTTCTGAATGGCCTGAGTTTCAAGACTTGATACTCAGTCTGCTACAGTCGGGGAATATCAACGAGGTTTACGCGGGACTTACAATGTTGTTGGAGTTGTCCAAGATTTATCGGTGGAAGTCGGGAGATAGCAGAGCTGGATTGGAATCCGTCGTTAATTCGGGTTTTCCTGCTGCGTTACAGATTGCTGGGAAATTACTCGTGGATCCTAATGCCGCCGCTGGAACAATGCTTGTCCTCATACTCAAGGCATACAAATCTGCTATTGCGGTAGGATCCTTCCTTTAAACATTGCTGATAATGAGATGGAATTACCCCCTCAGTTACAGGAAGATCCAGTGTTGATCCCATGGGGAAACTTATTCCTACAAATCATCGCAAAAGAAATACCCCAGTCCGAACTCCCAGAAGGGAAAGAGGAGCGAGAAGCTTATCCCTGGAGCAAAGCGAAGAAATGGGCACTCGCAAATCTCAACCGTCTTTTCTCCAGGTACATCTCAAATAGACTGCTTTCTAAGTGGTAGATATGCCGTTCAGACAAGCATGGGCGATAGTAAAGCCACAGCATTCGGAAAACACTTTATCGCGGACTTTTCTCCTGAAATTATGAAATCGTATCTGCATCAAATTGAGCTCTACATGGCGCGGAAAGTTTGGCTCAGTGACCGATGTGTTTACCTTATCGTCGATTTTCTGGAAGAATGGTTTCCTTCTAGACTGACATAAATTGACGTTTAGTATCAAGCCTAAAGTAACGTGGAGTCTGCTTAAGCCTCATGTTCCTAGCCTTGTCGCTCATGTCGTCTTTCCTTTACTCTGCCTGAATCAAGAGGATTTCGAGTTATGGGATGAAGACCCCGTGGAATACATACACAAGAAAATCGGTAGACCAAGTCCGATTACTCTCTAATAAGCAGATGTCTACGAGGAATATCTCACTCCGGATATCGCTGCAAGTCGCTTCCTGATCACCCTGGCGCGTAAACGACAAAAGACCTCATTCAACGGTATCCTGCAGTTCATTAACACCACTTTATCACTGTACACCCCACTTTGCGACCGTTCTAATCAAATAGGCCCGATAATGACAAACACCCTGAACGGAAGGAAGCGGCACTCCGCATGATCGGCTCCGTAAGTCACATCATTACCAAGAAAGGAAGTCCCATTTTGGGAATGATGGAGTCTTTCCTTGTCAGTCACGTCTTCCCCGAATTCCGCAGCCCGCACGGTTATATGCGAGCTAGAGCTTGTGAAGTGCTGAATCGATTTTCCGAGATCGATTTTGAGGATCATAATGTACCTCCCCTAGAAAAACAACGCATATTGACAGTAGAATGTGGTTACTGCGTTTCAGTGTATAATGGGTTGTTTAGATGATTCAGAACTACCCGTACGATGTCAGGCTGCATTTGCACTCCAACCCTTACTGAGACACGAATATGTGGTTAATGCAATGAGACCACAGATTCCGCAAATTATGCAACGGTTGATGGATTTGGTGAATGAAGTCGATGCAGACATGTTATCTAGTGTCATGGAGGAATTTGTGGAACAGTTCTCGAACGAACTGACTCCCTTCGCCGTCCATCTTGCTCTTAATTTGGTAAATCGCGGTGGTGGACAAAGAACTAATTGGCAGAGAGAAACCTTCATGAGATTGATGCAGGAGAATGAGAAGGAGCAGGCTGAGGATGAGGATGAGACTGAAACGGTGACGTCTAAGATACTTGCTGCATTGGGAATTCTGAATACTCTGGGGACGCTTATTTTAAGTGTTGAAACTAAGCCGGAGTTATTACGATCTCTCGAGGATGCCATCGAACCTATCCTTGTCTTTGTCCTAGATGGTGCTATTTATGGTAATTCATCTGACGATCCCCTCTCACTTTAGATCTTATGAGCGAAGTATTCGAGATTATTGATAGCTGTACTTTCTCCACTCGTTCAATATCGCCGACGATGTGGAGGTTCTTCCCACTCATGCACACGACCTTCAAGCATTTCGCCATTGACTACATAGACGGTTTTTCCCGAATTGTCCTTGGCTTACTTTGAAGAAATAGTACCCCCTCTAGACAACTACATAACCTTCGGCACGGACGTAATCGCAGAGAATCAAGAATACAAAGACATGCTCTTCGACTACTTCTTCACCGTCTTCAAAACCCCCCGTCTAGGCCAACAAGACCACATCTCCGCGTGCAAACTAATGGAAACAACCCTTCTGAATTTACCCGGTCAAGTCGACAACTACCTCTTCCAGGTCCTTGATGTCATCCGTCCTCGTCTCGAAGACGAAGAAGAATACAAAAAGCCAGGCTACAAAGTATTCCTCCTGGAAGTCATCATCAACGCTATTTATTACAATCCAAGTGTTACGCTGCAGTATTTGGCACATTACAACTTTGTGCCAAAGTTTATGGCCATGTGGTTTGATGAGGCGGAACACTTTTTGAGAGTCCATGATAAGACTTTGAGTATTTTGGCTTTGATGAAGATTGTGCAGTTACCGTGGGAGTCGTTGCCTGTTACATTACAGCAGGATGGGGCGCTGAGTTATCTCATGAAAGGGATGATGAAGTTCTTTGAGTCACTTCCTGGAGCTATCAAACGTAGTCTCCATTCGTAAGTGTATTAATGATAGGACGTGAGGAAGCTAACGACTTTGACGAGGATGGGAGTAGTGTTGCTGCGGAAGGTGAAGGAGAATGGAATGAGGATGATTCATGGAGCGATACTGAGGATAATGCTGACGTCGCTGATGAAGCTCAAGAGTATCTCGATTTCCTAGCGCAACAGGTCACTCACCTCTGACATGCACCTGACTTGTAGACGGCAGAATATGGTGCCAAATTATCCGATGAGGTAGACGACGAGTGGGAGGAATTAGAGGAACAACTTCGAGAAGAACCATTATTTATTACCCGGCTCGATAAAGAAGATCCTTATATCACATTCACACGCGTCTTCACCGGTATTCTCCCCCTTGTAACCATTGCGCTAACACTATAGAAATGGAGACATCCAATCCAGCACAAATGAACACCATCACAAGTTCATTATCCGCCGAAGAACAAAAGCTCCTCCATTCCATCGTCGAACAAGCCAAACGGAATCTAGTCGAACAAGAAAAAGCATCAGAGCTTTCTCTGAACGGGGATTAGTATTGTTATCACTTCTTTCAATTCCACTTACCAGATTATTATCAACAGGGATGCATTGCATGTGGGAGAGGGTGCTCGGACGAGGGAAACCCCCTGTGTTGAGTAGTGAAAAGGTGCATTATTATTGGAATCCATAGGCCTAGATAGTCTTTTAATGAGCTATTATTACCATGCTATAAATCTCTTGATATCATATGCTTTATCCTAGCCATAACGATGCTGCAAATACTATGTCTCGTTTAACTTTCTCTTGTGCTTCTTCCATCTTGGCGTATAATGATGCATCGCCAATGAGTCTTGCTGCGTTTTTGACCTACCAGTAAGAGAGGCCACGGAAGGGAAATACCTCTCGACAGGTTTCGTCTATTCGAGTTATTACTCTCACTATTGTACCTTCTAGCACGTCGGTCAAGTCCGTTATTTTGCTGAAAGACATCCCTCGGGCCCATTCATAGACTACTTCCATCAAGCCAAATCGAGGACGAGCTTCGAAGTCATTTCCTTCGCCTGACAGAAGGACTTGATGACGTTCCTGGATATCGTTCACCCTTTTGGCTATTCTTAAAATCAATTCCTTTCCCTAGAAATCAATTATCGCAGACCACGAAAGCAAACCTCTTCCAGTCGAGGGGTGATCTGAGGCTCAACATCGGTTTTCTCCTCAAACACAAATGCAGATAGTAATGCCACGATCTCCTCGGGCTCAAACTCTCCCAACGTGTTATCAAGGATAAGTTCCGTGAGAATAAGCTCATTGACGGAATTGATCTACGTCAGATAAACACTAAAGCAGGAATACCTCGCATGCCACGCGTCCTTTCAGCTCCACATTACCGTGCTCATCAATAAATCCAAGTTCTTTGAGCACATCAATACGTTGTTCGTAGTCTGGCAGGAGCTCAAGGTTTTGATCTGACATCATATTTCGAAGCTCCTCGATGGCTTGATGGACCAGATATTCCTCGTGATACGCCGCATACTACACTTAACTTGAGCTTAGGCAAGAAATTACATGTTCCAGGAAGTGGGGGCATTCCAGGGCTTTGGCGCCGGCGATTGTCTCGATAGCAGAACGCTTTGAGATGCGCTTCTCAGTGAAGGCCATATCCCGAACTTTACTCCAATCGACTTCATTCAACGCTGTTAAATTCTCGTACAGGTCAATTAATTCCCTCTTGACTTCTTCGTTCGCCGTGGGGTTGGATCGATGGATACCCGGTCCATCGACCTGAAGTCAGTAAGAATATCTCTGGGATGAACCTTTATAATTCTGTCCGTAACGAGCTCAATATCGGATAATTGGACCGTTTCGCGTTTCAAGGAGACCTCTTCAGTAGACTTGAGCTGGAGGTAAGGCCGTATGGGAGCGATAAGAGGTATCCAGTCACCTACTTGTTAGATCTGTCAATTCAAGGGTATACTCGACACGGGTGCATCATTTGCAAATGCGAGTTTGACAACATTGAACGATCCCCCGAGACCTGATCCCATAATTATCGCGGGTACCCTCGACGATTTCTACTATTAATTCCTTTTCAAGTCGGGTGGCGGCACCTCCTTGTGGATCACAATCACCCGTCCAGCGGCTAACAATCTCTTCCCTACTGGCGTTGCCATTGCCCCCTTGAGCATCTCATATCCCAGGCTAATAACCTGCATACTCGCAGCATGCAAACTGGCCAGATCAACATCACAAAACTCACAAGCTTGTTTCTGAAATTTCTTCAAATCTTCTTCCTTGGCAGCGATATCTTTCTGTTGATCCGGAAGGAGTGATTGGGTGGCATGTTCACTGAAACTGCGTTTGATCATTTCTTCCACTTTCAATGCTTCGACGCGTAACAAGTTCAATATCATGTTATACGTCAAGCGGAATTGACTTTGTAATTTTGTGGGTTGTCCTAGGATCATGCGGTTTAATGTGCCCGTCTGGAATGTCAGGATGCGATTTCGGGGGGGAATACATCGGGTACTTCGTCGGCGGCGGAGACGATGATGACTGTTCCGGTAGCATCGAGACCTCGACGACCTGCTCTCCCCGCCATTTGAGTCATCTCTCCGGGCAATAGATCTCTAAATGATCGACCATCGTGTTTTCGTATCCCAGAAAACACCACCGTCCTCGCAGGCATATTCACACCCTATTCTCAGCGATACCCGCCAGATCACATACCATCGCAAACGTCTCCGTCGCAAACAACACTTTAACCAACCCCCTCGCAAACAACAATTCCACCATCTACCCATCAGCACCCCTCAATAACACACCACGCACCTCCTTGACAATGGGCAACAACCCCCCATGATGCACCGCGACCCCCCTCCCCAATAAATCCCTAATCCGCCTAATCTGCGGCAACCCCCTGTCCTCAGCCTTCAACCTCGCAATCGACTTCTCCACCACAACATGGACCTCGCTCTTCTCGCTCGCAGAACACAAGTCGATATTCGTCAGCACCGCAGCATTCTCCTCGCACCGCCGCTTGCTAAACACAAAGATCACCACCGGCAAGAGTTTCTCCTTGCGCAGATGGTGGACCAAGTGGATCCAGATGTTTTTGTCTTGTTTGTCGATGGTGCGCATGTTTTGTCTTCCCTGGATGATATTACTTGCGGCGGCGCGGTTGGGTCCGCCGCGGCCGCGACCGCGGCCGGTGGGGGGCAGGGGCGGTGGGTCTTTGTTCTTTGCGAAGGATTGATTGGCGTCTTTCCATCTACTCGTTAACACGTTAAACCAAAGGGATTGAAGAGATCAAAATGAGGGAGAAAGAGAGGGGGGAGGGTACCCCTGGGTGAGGAATTTGCCGTTCGAGTCGACGATTTTGAAGACTTTTTTGTTTGCCCAGAGATAGAATTCGAGTGGAACGGGCCGTTTGGGCGTCGATATGACGTATATATCCTTTTTCTTCGTTCGACCTACCCAACTCGCGAATTCCTTTGTATTTGGCACCGTGGCAGAAAGGAGAATCAAATTGACATGGTCGGGTAACATGATGATTACTTCTTCCCACACCACACCGCGCTACTATAAGGACAGCCCCAGGAGAACGTGGGGTAAATGTTACATGAGACAGGTAACGAGGGACAGAAAACAGGGGACAGAATACACGAGACATGACAGGGGACAGGGGGAAAAGATACCTCCAAATCATTAACATAATGCACCTCATCAAAAATCACAAACTCCACATCCCGAATCAAGTCTGCCCCCCGATACAACATACTCCGTAAAATCTCCGTCGTCATAATCAAACAACTTGCCTCCGGACGAATCTGCACATCACCCGTTAAAATCCCCACATCGTCAAACGTCTTCTTAAAGTCCCGGAACTTCTGGTTGCTGAGAGCTTTGATCGGGGACGTGTAAATTGCCCTGTCATTAAAACACGCACGGAAGGGACATAAAAAGTATGGATTAGGCAGGAGAGTTATGGAAAACGGCAAAACAAAAGGAGGGGAAAGGGGGGGAGGGATGTGAGGGAAACGACGTACCTGGTCATGTGTTTTGCAGAGAGCGCGATGGCGTATTCTGCTACAACGGTTTTGCCTGCCGAAGTATGCGCCGCAACGAATACCGAATCCCCGTTCTCCAGATGATACACTGCCTCCTTCTGGAAATTATCCAATTCGAAGGGATACTACAAAAATTAGCTATGAGCATAGCAGGGGTTGGGTTGGGGGGGAGTTACCTGGTGAGCCATCTCGGGAATGAGTTCATGAAAATTGGTCATTTCTTGGTTTACATCGACGACGTGAGCCCATTCTTTGCCTCGATTTCTCCGCCCAGAAGGTAATTGTGTTCTTGGAGTTAACATCGGGAACTACAATTAGTCCAATATGACTCCCCAAGTTCACTTACTTCATCAGGTAATAGGTCGTCTATACCCTCATATCCCGTCTGCGTTGAATGTTTCCCCCTCTCCCGAGACCGTTGACTATGATGGACACTCCTAATGACTTCCGTCGCGTCTTCCTCCGTCTCATCATCTAACTCGGTACCCTCTAAATCCAATTCCTCTTCCTCCGTCCTCTTAGTCGTAATCTTCAAACCTCTGGTGAAGCCCGGCGGTATCGAAGTTAACGCCCCCAACTGTGTCTTCTCGTTAATCCGGTAGCGTGCGTCTCCGGTCCCTGCACTGGCGAGGGAGTTGGGTTCCAGTCCCCCCGGGGAGAACGGGAATTGTCCCGCCCGGCCCCGGACAAAGTCCTCCTTCCCAGTCGGTTTCCGCAACAAACTCGAGGAATTCTTCGACGTCAAGTCCCGCTCCACCGCCGTGTACTACAATTAACCACCGCGTAACAAACAAATCACCCGTGTTTGCGGCTTTGGGGGTTTTGGAGGGTTGGATTGCTTGCCCGGGGTGGGGATACATACCTCTTCGTAACCTGTAATTCTGCCCTCGAGACCTTCCCTTATGAACCGTATTCGTGACCGCGAGAGGGTCGACCCAAGCATAAACATCGCATCATACTCATAAGCCTTGGCCCATCGTCTAGACGCTTAGTAACGCGCAAAGACAGGGCACGAACTGCTGCACTTTGACGAGCCAGTCGTCTGTGAATTGAGGACTTGGAGTGAGGAACCGGGTCTCTAATTCGGCGTGCGAAGTCTCTGCTGTCTCTGTTGTGGAAGACTCTGTGGGGGGATTGTTGGGGGAGTCTTTTGGGGCGAGGGATACGGTGCGCATTGCTTGGAGAAGGGAGGAGGGAGAGGGGGATGGCATGGCGGTGGAAGTGGTGGAGGAGGAGGTCGAAAATTATGGTGTTGATGCAACGGTGAGTGATTGCAGATCCTCGCGCGGACGAATTGCGTTTTGGGCCCCTGACGTGAGATCAGATCTTTTGGCGTTGGATTTGCGAAAGAGGATCTTTGTGACGGGGATTTTTGGGACGAGTGGTGTACGACTGTGCTCTTGAAGCAGTGATACGTCTCCCACACAAGACTTCATCATCGTTTATAGTGCCAAAAAGAAAGCTTGAAAATAGGCCTAGGGATCCTCTTCCATAACGGAGATCTCGCGCATTCAACATCGGCACCACCCCTTTACGTTTAATAGTGCCAAGTTTTCTTCTAGTGCAGCTTTCCTCTCATCCAAGCCCGGAGCGTCATCCCTCAGTGTGTTAACGAGTTGCAAAGAAAAGCTGCGGCCGCTATATAAAATGGTCCCAGAACGGGCGACGCGAACGAAATTTTGTCCGTGGGAAACAGAACTTGCATGAAGTGTATACGTAGTCACGAGGTATCATTTGCTTGGCTTGATTAAGTGACTTCTTAGGCCATCGCGAAGACGAGTGACCGTCACAGAGAGAAGCCAGATCCGCTGCGTCAGAAGCTACTTTTGTCCGCGGCCGCGCATTCTATATCGTAGGATGTATAGTATAGCCTTTGCTTCCCGTCTCTATTTCCATCTCAGCGCGCGGGGCTTTCGGCACGCATCTGAAGGATACAAGTGGAAGTGCTCAAGATGAATTCAGTTGAGGATAGTCAGTTTTAGTCTTATGGATCGCGCCATACGGTTATCAACGTGATTGAAAGTAAACGTAGCTCCTTAGGTTGAAATAGTTGTGCGCTATTGCTTTTTAGATTCGTATATGGAATAGTTACTATGCCTCTAAATCAGATGCTAAAGTCGAAGGGTTCACTTGCTGTGGCCTACTTGTTCCCCCTATATGTCTTAGTTCACTCGTCGCGGATTGCCTGTTTGGGCACTTGACACTCATAAACTTAATCGAGCATAAATTAGAGTCGCGCACTTCCCGCACAGGAATATTTCCTGTTTGTGCAATTATCTCCCAAAACAACAATAGGAATGCGAAGCAGTGGCGTCTGGAGGTCTAATCGGAACTGGCAACGATTGGTGGAGGATGATCAATCGCTGAGGATGGGGCTTTCGGGAGCATCTGGGGGCTTCTGGAAATGAAACCAAGCTCAGAACAGGCATGAAAGAGAGGCCCGTGCGTGGTGATCTTTGTTCTGGAAGAATGGGGAAAGCTGGCGCTGATCATGTCGCCCAAATGAACGGTCCGCAGCCTATATTAAATGTGATATTAACTCATAAGGTTTCCGCGTTGCAGATCACCATGGTGAATATGCACGGGGTTGTCTGTGCTGCGGTTAGATGGTCGTGTGGTTTCCGACGGGAAAATGAAGATACTCGGGTGCTAGAAGGAAGCTTGAGCAGTCAGCCGAGGGGAGTATTCGCCGTGGTCGATACAGCACAGATCAGAGAACGGAGGATTACTCATTTAAGGTTCGAGATCGGGGACGCCCAAATTCGGCTTTTGCGGGATTGGACCCGGAACGGGTAGGAGAATGAGGTAATGGAAGCTGAAAAGGGAAAGCCAGTTACATCACAAAGCCAATGGCCTTGGCTGTCTTATCCAAGATAGAGCGGATTTCGACCACACACACAGGCTTTGCTTGTTCAGGAGAAGCAGCGTTGCAATTGAAGCCCGCCGGTTCGTTGCCAATCGAAGGCCATACAGCCGGGGTGTCCGTCCAGCGTTGTTCTGCAGCGTCTCCACGTCCACCACATCAGCTAACACCACGTCCACCAGCCGTCCGTCCTCCACCACAGTCATCATCCATCCCAGAGCCCGCTCCACTCCACAGACTCAATCAATTTCCACACCTACACACACATCCACCGCACCTGCTGTCCAGCCCCCATACATAAGCTTGTGTGTGTGTGGTGGCCCCTCAAGCCTCGTTGCAGCGCCTCCAAACAAGCGAGATTGCTCGATACACCCGGACGTTCCACCGACGCCCTTCTGCGCAGCATTGGCCTGCACAGTCCTCGTCCTCGGGGAAACACACAGCACGGCCATCAGCGTCACCCAGGCGACTGCCATTCTCGATCAACAGCCCAGTCATGGCACTGCCCCAGCAACAAGTGTCGTCCAGCGACTTTGTACGTCTCCTTCCTTCCAATTCCCGCGCGTGGAGAAATTTGTTCCTCCGCGACGGGATCCCTTGCTTGCATTGAGTGTACGCTAATCTGTGCATTGTAGGTCAAGAAATTGTTCAAGTATTTGCCACCTTCCCTTCCATGTTCCATTCCGTGGGACAGAAGTACTGACCTGTGCTAGGATGCTGGAGGACACCACATATCAGCATGTCGTGCGTTGGAGTGATATGGGCGACAGTTTTATTGTCTTAGATGTACGTTCGCGTTCCAAACTTACCGCAATTAGTGGACTAACCTTGCCGCGTGCAGAATAATGAGTTTACCAAGAGCGTATTACCACGACATTTCAAGCATTCCAATTTCGCCAGTTTTGTCCGTCAGTTGAACAAGTATATCGTCTGGAGAGGCACTCTAACGGTAGATACGATTTTCATAAAGTACGAAACAACGAGGAAGGGGGAATAAATCCATATGGCGAAGGAGTACAAGCTACCAATGAAATTTCTGACTTCTAGGCCTGGGAGTTCAAACATCGAGATTTCCAAATACACAATAAAGACCTGCTAGAGAACATAAAGGTATACCCACATAGGGCCTTTTCTGACGGGTAGCGGAAAGCGCCAGCGGCCAAGAAGGCACCCCAACAATCGACGGACGGTTCATCAACACAAATCATAAGTCTCCAAAGCCAAATCGAATCTCTTTCCCGCTATCAAGATACCTTGACAAGCCATCTCCAAGGGCTAAGTCAACAATACCAGAATGTCGTTGCCAAAATGCTCAATTTCCAACGGACACTCAGTACACAAGACAACGTCATGCAAAATATAATCCAATACATCGTCAATCCCGAGGCCAACAACACAGCATCTCGAGACAACCCTTTCCTCCCTGGCGAACAAGCTCAAAAATTAATAAGTTCATACGACGAGGCAGCTAAAGCGTCGGTGGATATAATGAATGATCTATCTCAACTGGGAGCCTCCTTGGCGCCGAACGTCTTGGCTATACAACAACCATTGCCTCAACCACCCCCACCAATGCAACATCCCGCCCATCTCCAGGAAACTACCCAATACGCCTCCCGAACAATAAGTCCAACGTTCTCCGCAAAATCGGAACAAGTCAAATCCGAGTACCATACGCCTAACCGAGAAGGCTACACCAGTGACGCAGCCTCTCCAGACTCCCAATCCAACCGATCCCTCGCACCTCATCCGCAACAAGTAGAACCCGCCGCCAACTCCAATGGATTCAATGGATTTGGGAACTTCCAATTTCCTCAGGACCAACCTTCGGGAGATAGTCAAAACACAGGAGGTCTCCGAGTATTCACGGTGGGCCATCTTGCTCCGCGACAAGACGAGAATGACCCGGATAACACTGGTCTACAACATTCTCCGCCAAACATGCCGACTGTCAAGGAACATGATGACCGGCCACAGAATGCGTTACGTGTACGGAGACAGACTTTTGTGCCTGGATGGGCGGTGCCGCCTAAAATCCTCCTGGTGGATGACGACGCAGTATACAGAAACATGAGTTCCAAGTTCCTGCAGGTGTTTGGTTGTGAAGCCGATGTCGCTGTCGATGGGTTCAGCGCATTGGATAAAGTCAACATGGAGAAATACGATCTAATCCTCATGGACGTGGTGATGCCGAACCTGGACGGCATTTCTGCCACCAACATGATTCGGCAATTTGATATCGCCACACCCATCATCTCAATGACCTCGAACATCCACTCCAACGACATAATGCATTACTTCAATTCAGGTACCTCCCTCCCCTCGTCCGTCTAGCCTGCTTTCCGCAATGTGCTCACGGCTAGGAATGAATGATGTTCTGCCAAAACCGTTCACGAAGGATAGTTTGCTGGGAATGTTGGAGAAACATCTATTACACATGAAACAAATACAACAAATGCAACAAATGAACGTCCCCACTCCACTCTCTCAAAAGCGATTGATCGAATTACCCTCAAACGAGGACCCCGGCTCTCTTCAACAGGGCGGCGGGGCCTCTCTGGAAGACTCCCTCTGCCTAGACGACCCCTTCTCCTACGACGGTCAAGAATTCGCAGCAATGTTCAACACACAGGGAACACAACCTGCTCCGCCGCCGCCGCCGCAAGCAACCTTCGGACCGTCAGTGACTACTGGGAAACGGAGAGCGACGAGTGATAGAGATCCATACGAGTACCTCGACCAGACGAGACCGGTGCCAAGATCCGATGGCGGCGAGTCGCAGGGATCGGGCAAGAGGACAAAGTACAATACACCGTCGTGGTGATTGTTTCTTCCTCGTTCCTTTTGGTTTTGTGAATAGTTTTGAAGTGGGGGGGATTGATATTGAATCTGCATGAGGGATGTTTTTTGTGAATAATGGAAGTTTGATTATATGTGGAAAGGATTAACTATCTGACGGGGGGGGCGAGATGTAGTATTCTTCGAATATGCATTGCAGGTAATGGTATACAAAATCAGTTTTCAACGATTTCTACATAATTGTAATTGCAATCCTTCATGAGCGCTATTTAAGATTCCACATAGCCTCACATTGCGCACCGGTAAACTCAGGTCCAAGCTCCACAGCAACCTCGTTCCACCACCCCGTTTTCTTCCTCGACACAATCGTGAGCAACTTGATCTTCTGTTCCTCCGTCATCTCGACCTCGTTTTTCCTCCTAGTAGATGTCTTTGGAGGAATAAGTTTGACATATTTTTGCGAAACCGCGCGCTCGGTCTTGTCCATTGCCTTGGCGATTTCAAGGAAGGGAATCCCCTGACGACGCATGCTGATGAGTTGGGCGTCTTCTTCGGCGGTCCAGCGATTGGCTTTGGTCGTCGTGCCGGCGGGCGTGGATGGTTTGGTGGCTTTGAAGGATGAAGGGAGCTAGAGCGAGTTAGATCTGAAGTAGAGGAGGCGAGATACTTTGCCCATTTGGAGTCACTTGAAGGAGTATTGCTGAAGAAGTCGGTGGCGGGAATTGCAAGTGCAGGTGTGTGCCAGAAGGGAGCGGGCACACGGAATACATACGGAGCCAAGCATGGCTAAATCCAGGGGTAAGTTCAAAACAGAAAAAGGGGGCATAACTTGTCATGACTGATACCACGCTCACTTGACCCAAGTCTAAAAGAGAATGACGCATGCCGGTTGCACTGGTGACCTGGGCGGAACTGTCACCTTGGAAAAGCGGACTGTGCGTGCATGCGGAGCTGAAACACTTTGTGCTTGATCTGCGCTCGACACGAAGCTAGATATGTAATCCACAAAAGCTTAAATACAAGTCGCAGCCCCCTGGATCGGTTGGTTGCGCACTTTCTGTTGAGCTCACCTTCACGATGGCGATTGCAAAGGTTTGTCCATGTTATCTGCTTTGATGTTGATATCTAGAATACCAAAAAAGAAGAACCATCAGATGGAGATCAACCGTCCCCGGCGAAGGGTATCTCTTGCTCAGGGTTCATTGCTAACGTTAGTGAAACCGTTTATTAGATGTCTGATTTCTAGAAACTCAAGGCAGAGCCATCCAAAAGTCCTACCAAAGGAAAACACTTTACCATGGAAGAGGCCGAACTCATCGTGGATCTCAGGGAGAATCAATTCAAGGCCTGGCCGTAAACCTCATCCAATCCTCCTAGGCCTGCTGACGTATTAGTTTCATTGCGGGTCAGCTTCCAGGCAGGACCGCCGACGGTATCAGGGTAGGCTATAACAGAATCAAAGCAATGGTGGAGGGGTTTTCCTCTGAAGACGTATGTGAGAGGGGCGTTCAGAATTAACGGAAGGACGCGAAATTGGCTATGATTATTATGGAGGATGACAAGGCAAGGTGGAAGCGTATTGGGAAGAGTATGGGGAAATCGGATGTTGGATGTCGAAATAGGGCCAAGGAATTGGGATTGAGTAAGTGACTTCGTATCATATATCTGGATCATCTTATAAAATAGCTAGTCCTTCTTCCCAATTTCAGACCATTCTTTTGCGAGTCTACGACTACCATTCATGCACTGAGTTATATATGTTAGCGGCAATCCGAACTTTACCTCACGTTTCACTTTAATGGAGTGCTCACCAGGAAACACATCGGGAATCGGCATACGAGGGATTGGTTTTTGTGAATGCATCGATTTGACTTCCGTTTACTTGACCATTCGAGCGGAAGCTCGCACGAAAGGTTCGCCGTCGGATTAACGTGTTCTGAGGTGGAGGAAGATATTAAGCATGCCGCCGCGGCGCGAGCGTCAGATCATAGATGAGCCGGGACAGAATTGGTTAATTCACTTTACAAAGGCCTCAAGATAAATAAATACGGGCTTAAGACCCGAGCGGAGTTGGTCACCGACGGTGTAGCCGCAATGCACAGCGCCAACCGCCCTGCTGAGAAAAAGCCGTCCTTCGTGCTAAAAGAGTTCCTCGCTCAAAAGGACAAGTCGACAAACGATGCCGTCGTATCGCTCCGTCCAAATATGTACGCGCTCGCAAAAACCGACGATGCAGAAGCCAAACTCAAGCAGGACACCATAGGTATACATTCCCCAATCGTCTTAACCACCACGGGATATCCTAATCACCACGCGAGGGAGCTGATTGTTAGGATTGGTGCAGTACGATGACTTCAAGAGATTGAAGAAGGAGATTGAGAATAATAATAAGGAGCGACAGGTGTCTCACGCGGGGGATTCCAGCGATTCCGAAGCACGGCGGAAGAAGTTGGCCAAGTTGGAGAAGAAACGGAAGTCGAAGTTGAGTTTTGCGTTCGATGGGGACGACGAGGACACGGAAGGGGTGGATACATCGGCCAATGAGTCAAGTACGAAACCTTCTCGGAGCGCCAGTGTCTTGGATGGCGATGAGGAGAATAGCACAACGAATCGGAAACGGTTAAAGCTGGGGAAGGATCCGACTGTCAATACCTCATTCCTGCCGGATCGGGACCGAGAAGAACAAGAAAGAATTGAGAACGAGAGAAAACACAAAGAATGGTCAACGAAACAAGAAGAGATCAAAGCCGAGACAGTGGAAATCCAATTCGCCTACTTCGATGGTCTATCGCACTTAGGATCCGTCAAAGTCAAGAAAGGAGAGCCAGTGTTTAACCTGATCGATAAAGCGAAACAACAATTCCAAGCGATACGGGACATTGCCACAGAGAAACTCTTGTTCGCAAAAGATGACGTTATCATTCCTCACGAGATGTCGTTGTACTACTTCCAGGCGCACGAAGTTAAGGGGAAATTCGGATTGTTGTTCGAGTTTTATGATCCAGAGAATCAGAATCAGAAGCGGAATAAGAATGATGTGAGATTGGGAAGGATTGTGACGAGGAAGTATGCTGAGC
>Ga0302325_10009568_pt1 | contig 21138 bp, 21 predicted proteins | sample Palsa_T0_2_FD_201948 | JGI IMG/M metagenome (GOLD analysis project Ga0302325, IMG submission 201948) | Peat permafrost microbial communities from Stordalen Mire near Abisko, Sweden - Palsa_T0_2 | ecosystem: Environmental > Terrestrial > Soil > Palsa > Peat permafrost | place: Sweden: Abisko...
CGAGGTCGCCAAGAAGATCACCAAGCTGATCCGCGACGAGGGCCCCAAGAGTGTGAAGACCCAGATCCAGGGCGAAGAGGTCCGCGTCACCAGCAAAAAGCGCGACGACCTGCAGGAAGTCCAGGCGTTGCTGAAGAAGTCCGACCTCGACGTCGCGCTGCAGTTCGTGAACTACCGGTAACCTGACCACCACCACAACGCGGCCGTAGAAGCGAGGTTCGTGATGAGTGCGACCGACGTCGACGTCGTCATCATCGGAGCGGGCATTTCCGGCCTCGGCGCGGCGTACCGCATCGCCGAGCGCAACCCGGGGACCAGCTACGTCATCCTCGAGCAGCGCGAGCAGCTCGGCGGCACTTGGGACCTGTTCCGCTACCCGGGCGTGCGCTCCGACAGCAGCATCTTCACGCTGTGCTTCCCGTGGGAACCGTGGACCCGAAAAGAAGGCGTCGCCGACGGAGTGCACATTCGGGAGTACCTGAAGACCACGGCGCGCAAGTACGGCCTCGACGAGCACATCAGGTTCAACACCCACGTCCGCTCGGCGGACTGGGACTCGTCAACCGACACTTGGACCGTCACCGCCGAGCACGGCGGCGATGAGGTGACGTACCGTGGCCGCTTCGTGTTCTTCGGGTCCGGTTACTACAACTACGACGAGGGCTACACCCCGGACTTCCCCGGCCTCGACGAGTTCGGGGGCGCCGTCGTTCATCCCCAGCACTGGCTCGAGGACCTCGATTACCAGGGCAAGAAGTTGGTGGTGATCGGCAGCGGCGCCACCGCGATGTCGCTGATCCCGTCTCTGGCCGAGAAGGCCGCCAAAGTCACCATGCTGCAGCGCTCACCCACCTACATTTTCTCCGGGTCGAGATACAGCGCATCCACGGATCTGTTCCGAAAGATTTTGCCGCGCAAGGTTGCTCACTCAATTATCCGGCAACGCAACGCGCTGCTGGAGGGCTTGATCTGGTTCTTGGCCCGCAAGACTCCGGGCTTCGTGAAGTGGTTGATCCGTCAGGGTGCGGTACGCAACCTGCCCGACGGCTACGACGTCGACACCCATTTCAAGCCGCGCTACAACCCGTGGGACCAGCGGCTGTGCCTGATACCCGACGCCGACCTGTACACCGCGATCAGCGACGGTCGCGCCGAGGTGGTCACCGACCACATCGACCACTTCGATTCCACCGGAATCGTTTTGAAGTCCGGCAGCCATTTGGACGCCGATGTCGTCGTCACCGCCACCGGTCTGCAGCTGCAGGCGCTCGGCGGGGTGACGGTGTCCATCGACGGCGCCGAGATCAAGCCGCAGGACCGCTTCGTCTACAAGGCCCACATGCTCGAGGATGTGCCGAACCTGTTCTGGTGCGTCGGTTACACCAACGCCTCGTGGACGCTGCGCGCCGACATGACCGCCCGCGCGACGGCAAAGTTGCTGGCGCACATGAATTCTCACGGTTACACGCACGCCTACCCGCATCTCGACGGTGAACCGATGCCGGAGAAGCCGGCGTGGGACATCCAGGCGGGCTATGTGCTGCGGGCGCCGCATGCGCTGCCGAAGTCCGGAATCAAACGGCCGTGGAACGTGCGGCAGAACTACTTCGCCGATGCCGTCGACTACCGGTTCGACCGGATCACTGAGGCGATGGTGTTCGGCTCTTAGCTTTCATCTGACCAAGCGCCGGTAAAGATCGGGTGACGGCAATACGCTGGCGCCATGGCTGCTAAGCGCGAACCGAAAGTCGTCGTCTTGGGTGGCGGCTCCTGGGGCACTACCGTCGCGTCCATCTGTGCGCGCCGCGGCCCGACGCTGCAATGGGTCCGCTCCGAAGAGACCGCCAAGGACATCAACGAGAATCACCGCAACACAAGTTATCTCGCGGACGACATTGAGCTGTCCGAGAGCCTGCGCGCCACCACGGACTTCGCCGAGGCCGCGCATGCAGCTGACGTCGTCGTGATGGGTGTGCCGTCGCACGGATTCCGCGATGTGCTCACCGAACTGGCAACCGAGTTGCGGCCGTGGGTGCCGGTGATCTCGCTGGTCAAGGGTCTCGAGCAGGGCACCAACATGCGGATGTCGCAGATCGTCGACGAAGTGCTGCCCGGTCACCCGGCCGGCATTCTGGCCGGGCCCAACATCGCTCGCGAGGTGGCCGAGGGTTACGCGGCCGCAGCAGTGCTCGCGATGCCGGACCAGCATCAGGCCGCGCAGCTCGCGCAGCTATTTCGCACCCAGCGCTTCCGCGTCTACACGATTGACGACGTGCTCGGCGTCGAGATGGCCGGTGCGCTGAAGAACGTCTACGCCATCGCCGTCGGGATGGGCTACTCGCTGGGAATCGGTGAGAACACCAGGGCGATGGTGATCGCCCGCTCGGTGCGCGAGATGTCCAAGCTGGGCGAGGCGATGGGCGGACAGCGCGACACCTTCGCCGGTCTGGCCGGCATGGGTGATCTGATCGTCACCTGCACCAGCCAGCGCAGCCGCAACCGGCACGTCGGCGAGCAGCTCGGTTCGGGCAAATCCATCGACGAGATCATCTCGTCGATGAATCAGGTCGCCGAGGGTGTGAAAGCCGCCAGCGTGATCATGGAGTTCGCGGACAAATACGGCCTGAACATGCCGATCGCGCGGGAAGTCGACGGCGTGATCAACCACGGCTGCACCGTCGAGGACGCTTACCGCGGGTTGGCCGCGGAGACGCCTGGGCACGAGGTGCACGGCGCCGGTTTCTGAGGTAGCGACCTGTTTTAGAAACACGACCACATGCGATATCAGAGGTCGAAAAGACCGATTGGCGGCCTGTCCGCCAACTTCTGCACCGCCCACTGATTCAACGACACGTTCTGTTCCGCGGCCTCGACGGTCAACCGTGCGTGTAGCGCCGGCGACGTCCTAACCAGGAACTTGCCGCTGAACCGACGCTCGGTCAACGGTGCAGGCATGTCTCGTTCGGCTGCTTCGCAGTCAGCGATGTACTCGGCTGAGGCTGGCTGAGCCGAATTCGACGCTCCGCGATCGCTTTCTGCATCGTCGGCGCCCACTGGGACAGCCACGGCAGCTCGAGGCAGCGGCCGACGTATTCGCCGTATTCGGAAGACCATTCAGCGCGGTACGTATAGCGATTCATGCTGCGGTGATATCGCATATGCACCCAAACCGAAAAGCCACCACATGGTCAGCCTGTGCAGAGGCTCAGCGCCGGGCCATTTCCTCGAGTCGGCGAATCCGATCGGCCATCGGCGGGTGCGTCGAAAACATCGATCCGATCTTCTCGCCGGCGCGGAACGGGCTCGCGATCATCAGGTGCGCCTGAGCGGCCAACTGCGGCTCAGGGGGCAGCGGCGCGGCTTGCACACCGCCGGAGATCTTGCGCAACGCTGACGCCAACGCCAACGGGTCGCCGGTCAGCAATGCGCCGGACTCGTCGGCCTGATACTCCCTGGAACGGGACACAGCCATCCGCACCACCGTCGCCGCGATCGGGCCCAACATCGAAACCAGCAACAGCGCAAAGGGATTGGTGCCTTCACGGTTGTTGCCGCTGAACATGCCTGCGAACATCGCCAGGTTGGCCAGTGCGGTGATCACCGACGCCAACGCGCCGGCCACACACGAAATGAGAATGTCGCGGTTGTAGACGTGTGACAGCTCATGCCCGAGGACCGCACGCAGCTCGCGCTCGTCGAGCAAGTTGAGAATCCCGGACGTGCAGCACACCGCGGCGTTACGCGGATTGCGGCCGGTGGCAAACGCATTGGGCGCGGCGGTGTCGCTGACGAACAATCGGGGCATCGGCTGGTGCGCGGCGGTGGCCAGCTCACGCACAATCCGGTACATCGACGGCGCCTGCAACTCCGACACCGGCTGAGCGTGCATCGCCCGCAGCGCCAGCTTGTCGCTGTTGAAGTAGGTGTACACGTTCATTCCGACGGCGAACAGCACCGCGATGAACATCGCCCCTCTGCCGAACAGACCGCCGACGAACACGATCAGCGCCGACATGCCAACCAGCAACGCGAACGTCTTCGCCGTGTTGTGATGCGGATGCCAGGTCATCAATTCCTCCAACTAGCGGGGGTGCTTCTCATTTAACGCCGAGAAGGACCGGCGGAGTTCCGTGAACTAGCCGTGTCGATGGATCGTGTAATCGACCAGGGTGACCAGCGCCTGCCGACCCGGACCATCAGGCAGCGCCGCCAACTCGTCATGCGCCTGCGCGGCATACCGCGCGACGGTGTCCTTGGCCTTGCGGATTCCGTCCGAGGCTCGCAGCAGCGTCAACGCCTCGGCGACAAGGGCGTCGTCCTCGATCGGGCCGGCCAGCAACTCGCGCAACCGGTCGGAGTCGGGCCCGGTGTCCTGCAACGCGTAGAGCACCGGCAGCGTGTGCACACCCTCACGCAGATCGGTGCCGGGCAGCTTGCCGGACTCGTCGGGATCGCTGTCGATGTCGATGATGTCGTCGGAGATCTGAAACGCCGTGCCGACGATGTCGCCCAGGCGGCTGAGCCGGGCGATCTGGTCGTCGCCGGCTCCGGAGAACATCGCGCCGAACCGGCCGGCCGCACCGATCAGGCAGGCCGTCTTCTCGTGCACGACCTTCAGATAATGCGCGATCGGGTCCGCCGCATCAGCCGCCCCCCGGGTCTCGCGCATCTGCCCGGTCACCAGCTGGGCGAACGTCTCGGCGATGATCCGCACCGCGTCCGGGCCCAGCCGTGACACCAGACGCGAGGCCGTCGCGAACAGATAATCGCCGGCCAGGATCGCGACATTGTTGCTCCATCGCAGGTTGGCGCTGGGCGCACCGCGGCGCACCTGCGCCTCGTCCATCACGTCGTCGTGATACAGCGTGGCCAGGTGCACCAGTTCGATCACCGCACCGGCGATGGCCACCTCGTCGGAGTCCGGCCGCGGCCCCAGCTGCGCCGACAGCACCGCGAACAAGGGGCGGAATCGCTTGCCACCGGCCTCGAACAAGTGCAGGACAGCCTCGGTCATCAGGTCATCGGAGCCGCGTAGCTCAGTTTCCATGAGTTGCTCGATGCGGGCCACCCCGTCGCGCACATTGGTGGCGAATTCGGCGTCACCGAAGTCCACGCCCGCTACCACAGTCGCCGGAGTCCTCACCTAACCAACATACTGGTGAGCATGGACTCCCATGCCGACGTGGTGGTCGTCGGCGCCGGACCGGCCGGGTCGGCGGCGGCCGCGTGGGCCGCGCGGGCGGGCCGCGACGTGCTCGTCATCGACGCGGCGAACTTCCCCCGCGACAAGGCCTGCGGTGACGGGCTCACCCCGCGCGCGGTCGCCGAGCTGGAACGGCTGGGCTTGGGCGACTGGCTCGATGCCCGGATCCGGCATCGAGGCCTGCGGATGAGCGGATTCGGGGGCGAGGTCGAAGTCGATTGGCCCGGCCCGTCGTTCCCGTCCACCGGCAGTGCAGTGGCCCGCGTCGAACTCGACGACCGGATCCGCAAAGTCGCCGAGGAATCCGGTGCACGCATGCGACTCGGCGTCAAAGCAGTTGGTGTTCAGCATGATTCATCGACGCGCGTGACATCGGTGACGCTGGCCGACGGAACACGGGTCGGCTGCCGCGAGCTGATCGTCGCCGATGGTGTCCGTTCGACACTGAGCCGTGTTCTGGGCCGACGGTGGCACCAGGAGACGGTCTACGGCATCGCCGCCCGCGGATACCTGGCCACCCCGCGCAGCGACGACCCTTGGCTCACTTCGCATTTGGAGCTGCGCTCGCCCGACGGCGCGGTACTGCCCGGCTACGGCTGGATCTTCCCGCTGGGCAACGGCGAAGTGAACATCGGAGTCGGTGCGCTGTCGACGTCGAAGCGGCCGGCCGAGCTGGCGTTGCGACCGCTGATGTCGTACTACACCGACCTGCGGCGCGAAGAGTGGGGCTTCGAAGGCCCACCGCGGGCGATGTCCTCGGCGCTGCTGCCGATGGGCGGCGCGGTGTCCGGCGTTGCGGGCCGCAACTGGATGCTGATCGGTGACGCCGCGGCCTGCGTCAACCCGCTCAACGGCGAAGGCATCGACTACGGGCTGGAATCAGGCCGCCTGGCCGCAGAGATGCTGGGCTCCGGCGATTTCTCCAAATCGTGGCCGCATGTGCTGCAAACCCATTACAGCGCAGGGTTTTCGGTGGCACGCCGGCTCGGGTTGCTGCTGACGTTCCCGCGGTTCCTGCCCACCGCCGGGCCGATCGGCATGCGCTCGACGCGGCTGATGGGTATCGCGGTGCGCGTGATGGGCAACCTGGTCACCGAGGACGACACCGACTGGGTCGCGCGGGTGTGGCGCGGCAGCGGGCTGGCCTCGCGACTGATCGATCGACGAAAGCCGTTCAGCTAGCGGTGTCACGCAGCAGCGGCAGTACCTGCTCGCCGATCCTGGACACCTCGGATACATATGGGGTGTCCGACAGGATGAAGTGGCTCACGCCGAGGTCCCGGTATTTCTGCAGGGCGGCGGCCACCTCGTCGGCCGAGCCGACCAGCCACGTCGTCCCGGCTCCCTCGCCACCGTATTTGCTCGGCGTGGTGTAGAGGCAGGAGTCGAGGACTTCTCCGCGACCGGCAAGATCGCTGAGCCGTCGCTGACCCTCGGCCGAGCCCGCGTTGTGCAGCAACAACACCGACGGCTTACCGGCCAGTTCGGCGACCTTCGCCTCGGCGTCGTGCCACGCCTCTTCGGAGGTGTCGCGGACAAGCGTCGTCACGCGCAGCCCGTATTCCAGCGGCGGATGCTCGCGGTCGAGCTTCTCGGACAGCGCACTGAGCCGTTCGATGCGTTCGGCGATCCCGTCGAGTGGCTCGCCCCAGAACAATTGGACGTCGGCCTCTGCGGCCGCGACCTCTTCTGCGGCAGCCGACGCGCCGCCGAAGTAGAGCTTCGGATGACGGCCTTTGTCGGCGCCAAACGTTCGAGGCTCCAGCGTCGAGTGTTCGACAGAGAAGTACTCGCCGTCGAACGTGACGTCCTCTTCGCGCCACAACCGGCGCACCAACTGCAGGAATTCGCGGGTCCGGTCGTAGCGGCGCGACTTGTCCAGATCGAGGTCCCCGTACGCACGGACGTCGTCGGCGCCGGTGACCACGTTCACCAGCAGCCGGCCGCGGCTGAGCTGGTCAAACGTTGCGGCGGCGCTGGCGAAATGCGCGGGGTTCCAATAGCCGGGGCGGATCGCGACCAGCGGCGCGAAGGTCGTGGTCCGCGCGGCGATCGCGGTCGCAATCACGAACGAGTCGGGTCTGCCCCAACCGGTGCCGATCAGCGCACCGCCCCAGCCGTTCCGCTCAGCGCGTTGGGCGAGGTCGACCGAGTATTCGAGGCTGCCCCACCCGTCGACAGTGTCGTCGCCTCGGTGCCCGGCCAGCACAGTATTTGGGATGTACCAAAGAAATTCGCGGCTCACTGGCGCGATACTGGCACAGGAAGATGAACCGGACCAGCCCGCGAATCAGCGCGATTAGAAATCAGCGCAGGGCTTTGTACGCGGCGTGCAGCGCGACGATGCCGCCGGTCAGGTTGCGCCACCGCACCGCCGACCACCCGGCGCGCGACATCTGGTGGGCCAGATCGGCCTGGTCAGGCCACGCCCGAATCGACTCGGCGAGATAGACATACGCGTCGGGGTTGCTCGACACCGCGCGCGCCACCCGCGGCAGCGCCTGCATCAGATATTCCTTGTACGCCGTGGCGAAAACCCGATTGGTGGGCGTGGAGAATTCGCACACCACCAAGCGCCCGCCGGGCCGGGTGACCCGGGCCATCTCGCGTAGCGCTTCGGCACGGTCGGCGATGTTGCGCAGTCCGAAGCTGATGGTGACCGCGTCAAAAGCGTTGTCGTCGAACGGTAACCGGGTGCCGTCGGCCGCGACCTTCGGGACTTTGCGGGCCTGCCCGGCGGCCAGCATGCCGACCGAGAAGTCCGCGGCCACACACCAGGCTCCAGACGTCGCCAGCTCGACCGTCGACACCGCGGTGCCGGCGGCCAGATCGAGCACCTTCTCCCCCGCCCCGATGCCGAGTGCCAACCGGGTGGCGCGACGCCAGTAGCGGTCCTGACCCAGCGACAGCACGGTGTTGGTCAGGTCGTAGCGGCGGGCGACGCCGTCGAACATCGACGCGACCTCACGGGGATCCTTGTCCAACGTCGCGCGGCCCATACCGCCGAACCTACCGTTTCGCCGCGCTGCGACGATGCGGGCCGCATCGCGGCCCGAGGAGGAGCGGCGCCATCAAACCGGGAATGTGCTGCCGACGTGTGCGTTGAACACCGGCATGGCTGAAAAAGTTTGGTTTATCACCGGTACCTCGCGTGGCTTCGGACGGGAATGGGCGATCGCGGCGCTGGAGCGCGGCGACAAGGTCGCGGCGACAGCGCGCAACACCGCGTCGCTGGACGACCTGGTCGCCAAATACGGCGATGCGATCTTGCCGCTCAAGCTGGATGTCAATGACCGCGCAGCAGACTTCGCCGCCGTGAAAGAAGCCCACGACCACTTCGGGCGCCTGGATATCGTCGTCAACAACGCCGGCTACGGCCAGTTCGGCTTCGTCGAAGAGGTGTCGGAGCAGGACGTGCGCGATCAGTTCGAGACGAACGTGTTCGGGGCGCTGTGGGTCACTCAGGCCGCATTGCCGTACCTGCGTGAGCAGCGCAGCGGCCACATCATCCAGGTGTCGTCGATCGGCGGCATAGTGGCGTTCCCCAACGTCGGCATCTACCACGCCTCCAAGTGGGCGCTGGAGGGCTTCTCCCAGTCCCTGGCCCAGGAGGTCGCGCCGTTCGGTGTGCACGTCACGCTGATCGAGCCGGCCGGTTTTGACACCGACTGGTCCGGCTCGTCGTCGCGGCGGGCTGAGGAGTTGCCGGCGTATGCCGACATCCACGCGGCCACCGAAGAGGTCCGCAAGACGCGTTGGGCCGCGCCGGGTGATCCGAAGGCCTCGGCGGCCGCGGTGCTCGAGGTCGTCGATGCCGACGAGCCGCCGCTGAGGGTCTTCTTCGGCGAAGCGCCGTTGGGTTTGGCGAAGGCCGACTACGAGGATCGGCTGCGGGTCTGGGAGCAGTGGCAGCCGGTCGCGGAGTCGGCGCAGGGCTAGCTATTCACCCTGGGCGTGCTGCCTGCGCGCCATGTTTGCGCGTGCGTCAGGAGAGAGCACAGCCTCGTAATGGCCGAGTAGCTCGTCGCAGATCGCGGGCCAGCTGCGATGCAGGATGCTGCGACGGGCGGCCAGCGCGTACCGCTGCCGGTCTTCCAGCAGATGCGCGACGGCACCGGGCAGCTGGGCCTCGAACTCCTTGACTCCCAACAGCAATCCGGTGCGCCACGGCGTCACCAGATCGCGTGGCCCGCCGGCGTCCGGGGCGATCACCGGCAGCCCCGACGCCAGCGCTTCCTGCACGACTTGGCAGAACGTCTCGTGCTCACCGGCGTGGACGAAGACGTCCATGCTGGCATAGGCCGTGGCGAGTTCTTCGCCGTACAGCGCGCCGGTGAAAACCGCTGTCGGCATTGCCGATTGCAGCTTGGCGCGATCGACCCCGTCGCCGACGATGACCACCTGGACGTTGCCGCCGGCCGCCAACGAGACGAGCCGTTCGACGTGCTTCTCCGGCGCGAGCCGACCGACAAACCCGACAATCGGTTTGCCGTTCGGTGACCAGTGCCGACGAAGAGTCTCATCGCGCGCCGAGGGCGCGTAGCCGATCATGTCGACCCCGCGTGCCCACTGATGTACTCGCGGAATGCCATGACTGACAAGGGATTCCATCGTCGCAGTGGATGGCGCCAGCGTGCGGTCGGCGAGGCGGTGCAGGTGACGGAACCACGCCCAGGCCGCGCGCTCGGTGATTCCGATTCCGTAGCTCGCCGCGAAGCCCGGTACGTCGGTCTGGTACACCGCGACGGTCGGCACCCCGAGACGACGGGCCGCCCGCACCCCGCCCCAGCCGAGCAGCGCAGGCGACGCCAGATGTATGACGTCGGGGTCGAATCCGCGCAGCACGCTCAGCAGCCGCGGCGTCGGAATTCCGAGCGGCAGCGTGGTCACCTTGGGGAACATCCGCGATGGGACGCGGTGCACTCGGATACCGTCGTGGATGCGGTCCGCAGGCGGCTCGCCGTGTGGGGTGTCGGGTGCGATCACGAGCGCTTCGTGGCCGGTTCGACGCAGATGCTCCAGCACCCGGACCACCGAGTTGCTGACGCCGTTGACGTGCGGGAGAAAGGACTCGGCGACAATCGCTACGCGCACAACATCACGGTGACAGCGCCGCCTGTCGATATGGTTACCGACTGGCATACGCGACACGAACTCTGACGCAAAGGGGGTCTGACAATGCGGTCCTACCTGGGCGTATTGGGGGCGTCGCTGTGGATGGTGATGTTCAGCACGAATATCGCACACGCCGACGTGCCACGCACCGGCGACGGCAACGGCGTGCTGCTTGGATCACCCGTCGCCCCAGTGCAGTTGGAGATCTTCTGCGAGCCGCAGTGCCCGTACTGCGCGAAACTGGAGGCGGCCGACGGCGATCGGTTGGCCGGCGCACTGGCCCGCGGCCGGGTGGCAATCACCTACCGGTGGCTGACATTCCTCGATGGCCGCCATCACAACGACGTGTCTGCTCGCGTAACGAATGCGCTGTTCGTCGTCGCCGACCCGGCCACGCCGCCGACGGCGTATCAGGCGTTCGTGCAAGACCTCTACCACCATCAGAGTGCCGACGGCCCGAGCAATGCCGACGTCGCCGCGATGGCCCGCGACAGCGGTGTGCCCGGTGCGGTCGCCGACCGGGTCGCGTCCGGCGACATCGTAGTCGACGCCACCGCGGTCAACGACGCCAACAAGGCGCGTCTCAAAGACGAGATCCCGGACAACCTCGGCACCCCCACGGTGTACAACCTCAACACCAGAAGCGTTGTCGATACTCAGGACTCGGACTGGCTCGACGCGCTGGCCAGCTGACGGTCGAGTCGCCTGTCCAGCGTGGCCAGACCGCTCAGCGCGGCCGCGGCGATAAGCCAGCCGATCACCGCGATCGAGCCGGCCGGGATGATCGACAGCCTGGCGGTACGGTGCTGCACCCGGACGAGGTTGGGATTGCGCTTGTCGTATTCGACGTAAATCCGCATGCCCGTGGCTAATTCGGACGGATACAGCACGCCGAGCTCCGGCCGGTAGGTGACCCGGTCCGGGGTGACGAATTCGATGGTCGAGCGTCGCGGGCCCGCGTCGAGGACCTCGGCCTCGGCCACGCCCATGTCTCGCCCAATGGCAATGTCGTTGCGCCACGCCCCGGCCACCAGCAGCAGCGACTGCAACGTGGCCAGGCTGACCACGATCAGGACGATGATCCGCGTCCAGCGCACGGCGCGATGCCCCCAGGTGTTCGGGAACTCGCCGCTGCGGCCGTGAATGAGAATGCGGAACCAGGCTTTCAGCACCGCGAGGGCACCGAGAAGTCGATTCACAGAGCAGCCTTGATCGCGGCGTGCAGCTGACGCAGCGAGGAGCGGTCGGCCTTGACCTCGAGCACCCGGATTCCGGCGACCGGCTCGTCCAGCGCGGCGCCGAGTTGATCGACCTCGATCTGGCGGCTGTCGACGTGATAGGCGCGGCACAAGGCGCCGACGTCGACGTCGTGCGGGGTGCCGAACACCCGGGCGGACACGTCGGAGAACCGCGGGTCGCCCTGCTCGAGCAATTCGAAGATGCCGCCGCCGTTGTCGTTGGACACCACGATGGTCAGGTCCGCCGGGACCGGCTCGGTCGGCCCGATCAGCAGGCCTGAGCTGTCGTGCACGAACGTCAGATCGCCGAGCAGCGCAAGGGTCCGACCGCCGGTCCGGTCGTGGGCGAGCGCCGCCCCGATCGCGGTGGACACCGTCCCGTCGATGCCGGCGACGCCGCGGTTGGAGCGGACCTTGATGCCGCGCGGGTTCAGGCCGACGAGTGCCGCGTCGCGCACCGGGTTGGAAGCGCCGAGCACGAGCTGGTCGCCGGGGCGCAGCGCGTCGGCGACCGCGGCGGCCACGTGCAGGCCGGTGGTCAACAGGTGATCGCGGAGCTGTCCTCGCACCGCGGCATTCGCTTGCTCGCTGAGTTCAGCGCAGCGGCGCAACCATGCCGGGTTCGGCTGACCCGCGGTCACCGCGCGGGTGCCGGTGGCTTGAGAATTTCCCGAGACGTCGGGCCAGCGCGGTCCGGTGGTCAGCGCGTACACCGGTATGGCCGGATCGGCCAGCAACGACGACACCGGTCGATGGAGGGTGGGGCGGCCCAACATGATCACCTGCTGTGGCCGCAGCAGCGGCAGCGCCAGCGGATGCAGTGGGTTGACGGCACGCGGCGCGGTCGGCTCGGCGACGGTCGGTAGGGCGGCCAAGTTCGGTTGCTGGCCGGCGCCGTGACCGGCGATGACGACGGTGTCCGGGGTCAGGTCTATGTCCAGCGGCTGGTCGAAGGTGACCGCCGGGGTGTAGGTCCACGGCTTGCCGTCCGGCCGGCCAGGAGGGGTCGGGGCGGGATCGCGGTCGGGCACCAGCGGCTCGCGCAGCGGGATGTCGAACTGCACCGGCCCCGCGTTGGCGGTGCGGGAACCGGTCGCGGCCGCCAGCACCCGGCACGTCGCCGAGCGCCACGTCCCGTTGAGCACATCCATCCGCTCGGACGCGCCCTCGGCCAACCCGAGGCTGATGGTGGCGCGGACCTGGGTGCCGAAATAGCCCAGCTGCTCCATGGTCTGGTTGGCGCCGGTGCCGAGCAGTTCGTAGGGGCGGTTGGCAGACAACACGATGAGCGGGACCCGCGCGTAGTTGGCCTCCACGACCGCAGGTCCCAGGTTCGCCACCGCGGTGCCCGACGTCATCGCGATGCACACCGGTGTGCCTGCGGCGATCGCCAGCCCGATGGCCAGAAAACCGGCGGTCCGCTCGTCGATGCGGACGTGCAGCCGAACCTTGCCGGCCCGGTCGGCGTCCTGCAGCGCAAACGCCAGCGGAGCGTTACGCGAGCCGGGACAGAGCACCACATCGCGGACACCGCCGCGGATCAACTCGTCGACGACCACGCGCGCCTGGGCCGTCGAGGGATTCACCAGACCAGCTTAGTCGGGCCTTAGAACGGCACCTGGGTGAAGAAGTCCAGGATCGCGGCGTTGACGATGTCGGGCCGCTCGATGAACCCGAGGTGACCGGTGTCGGCGATCCGCTGGTAGCTGCCGTTGGGGATGGCGTCGGCGACCTCTTTGCCCAGGTGCGGCGGTGTCACCACGTCGTCGGCGAAGCCCAGCACCAGCACCTGGTTGGGAATGCTGCGGTAGACCGGCAACCGGTTGCCCTGGGGCGAAGCCGCGCCTTGGCGGATCAGGCCCGGGGTGACCTTGGTCGGCCAGATGGTGAACATGCTGATCCACTCAGCGACAGCCTCGTCGTTGTTCAGCGTCTTGGGAGAAAAGCTCTCCAGCAAACGGAATTTCGCGTCGTAGGACGTCGGCAACACGACACCGGCGGCGGCGAACTCGTCCTCGGCGGTGCGGAAAAACTCGCGCGCCCGGTCCAACCGGCCGCGCGTCGCCATCAGCACCGCCTGACTCACCAGATCGGGCCGGACGACCATCATTTCCTGAGCGATGTAGGAACCCATCGACACGCCGACAATGCGCACCGGGCCGACGCCCAAGGACTCGACCAGTGCCACCGTGTCGGCGACCATCGTCTCGGTGGTGAATCCGTCGGCATTGGCTGTGGCGCCGACACCGCGGTTGTCGAAGGTGATGACTTGGTAGCCGGCCGCCTTGAAGGCCGGAACCTGGTGCAGGTGCCAGGTGCGCCCCAGACCGCCTCGGCCGGCGATGAAGAGGACGGGCTCGCCAGTCCCGGTGACGTCGTAAGCCAGGTTGATCACGTCGACGAAACTACGCGATGGCCGGGGCGCCCCGCTGCGCTGGCAGTGTTTGGCAGTGCGCCGCGTCGACCTGGCAGCGGGTCGCGACCTTGACTGTTCACATGACACAACTGGCGCTCAAGCAGGCAACTATCGAATATCAGGAATATGGTCCGCAGGATTCGGCGCATCCGCCGGTGGTGTTCGTCCACGGCGTGTTGGTGGACGGCCAACTGTGGCGCGAGGTCGCCGAGAAGCTGGGTCGCCTCGGGTACCGCTGCATCGTGCCGACCTTGCCGCTGGGCTCCCACACCATCCCGGTCAACGACGCCGGCGTGCTGTCTCTGCACGGCGTGGCCGAACTCGTCAGCGACGCGCTCGCCGCCCTTGACCTGTCCGAGGTGACGCTGGTCGGCAGCGACACCGGCGGCGGGATCTGCCAGCTTGTGATCGACGCCCATCCACAGCGGATCGGCCGACTGGTGCTGACCAACTGCGACGCCTTCGAAGAGTGCCCGCCGTTCCCGTTCAGCGCGGTGTTCGGCGTGCTACGCGGCCCGATCTCGATCAAGGCAATGTTGGAGCCGATGCGGCTTCGGGCGCTGCGCGACTCTGCACTCGGATTCGGCCTGCTGGTCACCCGGCCGGATAAGCAGATGACGGCCGACTGGATTGCGCCCTGCCTGAACGACAGTCGTATTTGCCGCGACCTGGCCGCGCTGTTGCGTCAGATCGCGATTGCCGATCTCACCGACGTGGCGACCCGCCTGAACCGGTTTGACAAGCCGGTCACGCTGGTCTGGGGTCAGGCTGACCGGGTATTCACCCCGAAGCTGGGCAGGCGGCTGGCCGCGGCGTTCGGCAACGCCAAGCTGATCGAGGTGCCGGGTGCGCGAACCTTCGTCTCGTTGGACGAACCGGACGCGGTGATCGACGCGATCGCGGGCTAGCGACGGGCTCTGCCCCGGGCTGCCGACAGCGCGCGATCCCACAGCAGCTGCGTGCCCGCTGTGAGCGTTGCCGGTATCGCGACATCCCGGGCAAGTGATGCGGTGGCGGCCGCTTTGGTCTTCGCGGATGCCTTGGACATGTGGCCGGAGTCGAACGGTGGCTGCGGGTCGTACTCGATCCCCAACTGGATGGCCTTCGCGCGGTCTTCGCCACCGATCTGGCCGGCCAGCCACAACGCCAGGTCGATGCCGGCCGACACCCCGGCACTGGTGACGATGTCCCCTTCGTGCACCACCCGCTCGTCGCCAACGGCGTTGACGCCCAACGTTTTCAGCAAGGCGAGGACGCTCCAATGCGAGGTGGCCCGTTTACTCCTCAGCAGACCGGCCGAGGCCAGTACGAGCGAACCCGAGCACACCGAGGTGGTCCAGGTCGCGGTCTGGTGCGAGGTGCGCACCCAGTCCAGTAGTTTCTCGTCGCGGGCGTGTTCGACGGTCGTCGGTCCGCCCGGCACCAAAATGACGTCCGGAGAAGGGGTTTCAGCGAACGAGTGGGTGGCTCCGATGACCAGGACCCCGGAGTCGGCGGCGATCGGGCCGGGCTCGTGCCAGACGAAACGCACCTCGGTGTCGGGAAGCCGGTGCAGCACTTCGTAGGGGCCGATGAAATCCAGTGCGGTGAAGCCCGGATAGACGACGATCGCGATCTGAGTCATGCGGATGCTCCTTCGTTCAGGCGAATGTTTTGCGGTACTGGTCGGGCGAGACGCCGACCCGTCGAATGAAGTTGCGGCGCATGGTTTCCGCGGTGCCGAAGCCACAGCGGGTCGCGATCGCCACGACGGTGTCGTCGGTCTGCTCGAGTTGGCGGCGGGCCGCCTCGGTGCGGACCCGTTCCACGTAGGCGCCCGGCGCCTCGCCGACCTCGTCGGTGAACACCCGGGTGAAATGCCGCGGGCTCATCGCGGCGATGCGAGCCAAGTCATTGATGTTGTGCACCCTGCCCGGCTCGGATTCAACGGCGTCTTGGACCGCGCGGATCGGTTCACGTTTGGCCCGCGCCACCCACACCGGCGCGGCGAACTGCGTCTGCCCGCCGGGCCTGCGCAGATGCATCACCAGATGTCGCGCCACGGTTTGGGCCACCTCGGTCCCGTGGTCTTCTTCGACCAAAGCCAGTGCCAGGTCGATGCCCGCGCAGACCCCGGCCGCCGTCCACATTGTCGGCGAGCTGCGGATGAAGATCGGGTCCGGGTCGACGTTGATGGCGGGGAATTCGCGGGCCAGCTCGTCGGCGTGGGCCCAGTGCGTGGTCGCCCGGCAGCCGTCGAGCAGGCCGGCCTGCGCGGCCAGAAACGTTCCGGTGCACACCGTGACGACCCGGCGGGCCTGCGGCGCCGCCGCCACGATCCAGTCGATCAGGCGCTGGTCGCGTCGATGGCTGCGCGTTCCGCGGCCACCCGGCAGCACCAGCGTGTCGACAGGCTCACTCGGATCGGGCAGTTCGACGGCGCCGAAGGTCAACCCGGTCTCGGTGTCCACGGTCCGCCCGTCGAGCGATGCGACCACCGGCCGGTAGCCGGCTCGGCCCTGGGCTTCCAGCAACAACGACGCGGAGGTGAATACCTCGAACGGACCGACCAGATCCAGCGCCTGAACCCCGGGAAAGCCGACAACCAGCACTTTTCGTGTCATAACGCCAGTGTCGGCGATGGACGCCGTGTCGTCTACGCCATGCACCCCACAAATCAGGACATCAGCGGAAAGCAGGCCCTGACCCGGTCGATCCACCACTGCCGACGCTCCGCAGGTGCGGCCAGCGCCTGCAATCGCGCCGGGTCGGGCGTCACCGGCGCGACCGGCAGGTAGCCGTCGACAGCCGCGACCGACTCGACGACGTCCTCGACGAACAGCCGGCCGGTCCCCAGCCCGCAGGCGTGATTCAGGTTCGGCAGAGCCGACGCGGCGGCCAGTCCGGTCGCGATCCCCACCGCCGAGTCGAGCGCACTGGACACCACGATCGGGATATCGATCTGGGCGGCGATGGTCAGCAAGGCCGAAATACCGCCCAGCGGAGCAACTTTCAGCACCGCGATGTCCGCGGCGCCGGCCCGCACCACGGCCAGCGGGTCGCCGGCTTTGCGGATGCTCTCGTCGGCGGCGACCGGGACGTCGACCTGTCGGCGCAACTGGGCAAGTTCCTCGATCGTGGCGCAGGGCTGCTCGAGGTATTCCAGCGGTCCGCTCGCTGTCAATGCGGCGGCGGCCTCGACGGCCTGCGGAAGGGTCCACGCGCCGTTGGCGTCCACCCGCACGATCGATACCAGGGCGCGTACCGCGTCCACGCGGGCGATGTCGTCGTCGAGGGTCTGGCCGGGTTCGGCGACCTTCACCTTCGCGGTACGGGCGCCGGGAAAGCGGGCCAAGATGTCGGGCACCTGTTCGGCGGGCACCGCGGGGACCGTCGCGTTGACATCGATGCGATCGCGCAGTGGCGGCGGCGGCATCCGGTAGGCCGAGTCAAGCGCGGCGGCCAGCCAGTGCGCAGCCTCGGCGTCGCCGTATTCCAGGAAGGCGCCGAACTCGCCCCAGCCGGCCGGGCCGTCGATCAGCGCCAGCTCGCGCGTGGTGATGCCGCGGAAGCGCACCCGCATCGGCAGCGCGACCACATGCAACCGGTCCAGCACGTCGTCGAGTGCGACGCTCATTGCGCGTAGACCTGACGGCCCGCCAAAAACGTTGCGCGGACGTCGAGATCGGCGATGCTCTCCGGCGGAACGGCACGCGGATCGGCCGACAGCACCACCAGGTCGGCGTATTTGCCGACTTCCAGCGAGCCGACGATGTCGTCGGCGAACAGTTGCCAGGCCGCATCGATGGTCTGCGCCCGGATCGCCTGGTCGACGGTGAGCCGCTCTTCGGGACCAAGAACCCGACCGCTTGGCGCTTTGCGCGTCACGGCCACGCTGATGTTGCGCAGCGGCTCCTCTGGTGTCACCGGCGGGTCGTTGTGCAGCGAGATGCGCATGCCGGTGGCCACGGCGGAACCTGCCGGCATCCAACGTGATCCGCGCTCCGGACCGAACAGACCGTCGACGATCACGTCGCCCCAGTAGTGGATCTGATCGACGAAGATGCTGCAGGTGACGCCGAGGTCGGCGGCGCGCTGCAGTTGCTCGGGCCGGATCGCGCCGACGTGCTCGAGCCGCAGGCGATGGTCGTTGCGTGGATTGCGTTGCAGCGCTTGCTCATACACGTCGAGGATGGTGTCGACCCCGGCGTCGCCCTGCACGTGGCACGCCATCTGCCAGCCCAGCGGATAGTAGGCGTCGACGATCTCGGTGAGCTGTTCGGAGGTGTAGTTGGCGCAGCCGCAGGAACCCGGCTTCACGCCGATGGTGCGGGTGGCCTCGGTATCCAAATACGGAAACGACAACGCGATATTGCCGATCCACGGCGAGCCGTCGACCCAGCATTTGATGCCGACCTGGCGCACGATGTCGTCACCCTGGCCCGGCGTAGCGGCGGTGGACATCGCCGGGTTGGACACCTCGTAGGTGCGCAGCCGGACCGTCAGGTGGTCGTGCAGTGCGGCGAGCACCGGGCCGAAGTTCGGGTCGAAAGCCATCTCCGAGCAGGTCGTCAGCCCGGCGCGGTTGAGCCGGGCGCACTCGGCGCGCAGCATCGCCGGGTATGCGTCCGTCGAAATCGCGCCGCCCAGCAGCGGGAACACCGCGGCGATCTCCTCGGCGGTGCCATCGAGTTCACCGTCGGCGTCGCGACCGTACTTGGCGCCCTTGGGATCCGCGGTGTCACGGTTTAGCCCGTTGAGGCGCGCAGCGTGCGTGTTGAAGAAGGCCTTATGCCCGGAGTTGTGGATGATGACCAGCGGGCTGTCCGGTGCGATGCCGTCGAGCCAGGCCAGATTCGGATCGGGCAGGCCCGACTGCAGCAGCGCGTCCCAGCCGTTCAGGTAGGCGCCGGTCTGTCCCCGTGCCGCGACTTCGCGGCGGACCGCGACGACGACCTCGTCGGGCCCAGCGATGGTGACCGGGCGGATGTCGACGATGCGGTCCGACAGCGCGACCGCCTCCATCAACGGATGACCATGCGCCTCGATGAACCCCGGCATCACACAGCCGTCGCCGATATCGATGGTCTGGGTGTCGGGGCCGATGAAGCCCTCGACGTCGGACCGGTCGCCCACCGCGACGATGCGGCCGTCGGCTATCGCAAGCGCCTCCGCCGTCGGCCTGGCCTCATCGACGGTCAGCACGGTTCCGGTGATGACGACATCTGCGGCGGCCATGGGCAGGAAGCCTAGTGGCGATCGCAAGGGCGGCGAAGCCGTACGCAGCGGGTCGCCACCGGTCAGCCGAGCACGATCGCAAGGGCGGCGAAGCCGTACGCAGCGGGTCGCCACCGGTCAGCCGAGCATCCTTGCGGTGCACGAGGGGGTGGCAGACAAGAATTGCAACACGTTCTAGTCTGACCAGATGAGTGACGACCTGTTGCGCAATCCGACCCACAACGGCCACCTTCTGGTGGGGGCGCTCAAGCGCCACAAGAACCGGCCAGTGCTGTTCCTCGGCGACACCACCCTGACCGGAGGCCAGCTGGCCGAGCGGATCAGCCAATACATTCAGGCGTTCGACGCGCTGGGCGCCGGCACCGGCGTCACCGTCGGCCTGTTGGCGCTGAACCGCCCCGAGGTGCTGATGATCCTCGGCGCCAGCCAGACTCAGGGCTACCGGCGCACCGCCCTGCACCCGCTGGGCTCACTCGACGACCACGCCTACGTGCTCTCCGATGCCGGCGCCACCGCGCTGATCATCGACCCCAACCCGATGTTCATCGAGCGCGCACTGGCCCTGCTCGACAAGGTCGGCTCGCTGAAGCAGGTCCTGACCATCGGCCCGGTCCCGAAGGAGCTCTTGGATGCAAAGGCACAAGCGGTCGACCTGAACGCCGAGGCCGCGAAGTACTCGCCGCAGCCGATCACCGTCGCCGACCTGCCGCCGGACAACATCGGTGGCCTGACCTACACCGGCGGCACCACCGGCAAGCCCAAGGGCGTGATCGGGACGACCGGCAACATCGCCGCCATGACCTCGATCCAGCTCGCCGAGTGGGAGTGGCCGGAAAGCCCGCGCTTCCTGATGTGCACGCCGCTGTCGCACGCCGGCGCCGCATTCTTCACACCGACGGTGGTCAAGGGCGGCGAGATGGTGGTGCTGGGCAAATTCGACCCGGCCGAGGTGCTCAAAGTCATTGAAGAGCAGAAGATCACGGCGACCATGCTGGTGCCGTCGATGCTGTACGCGCTGATGGACCACCCGGATTCACACACCCGCGACCTGTCGTCGCTGGAGACCGTCTACTACGGCGCGTCGGCGATGAACCCGGTGCGACTGGCCGAGGCGATCCGGCGGTTCGGCCCGATCTTCGCCCAGTACTACGGGCAGTCCGAAGCGCCGATGGTGATCACCTATCTGGCCAAGGCCGATCACGACGAGAAGCGGCTGACCTCATGCGGGCGCCCCACGTTGTTCGCCCGCGTGGCACTGCTGGGCGAGGACGGCACACCGGTGCCGCAGGGTGAGCCGGGTGAAATCTGTGTCAGCGGGCCACTTTTGGCCGGCGGATACTGGCATTTACCTGACGAGACCTCGAAGACTTTTAAAGACGGCTGGCTGCACACCGGCGACATGGCGCGCGAAGACGAAGACGGCTTCTATTTCATCGTCGACCGGGTCAAGGACATGATCGTCACCGGCGGATTCAACGTGTTTCCCCGCGAGGTCGAAGACGTTGTAGCCGAACACCCTTCGATCGCTCAAGTGTGTGTGGTCGGGACGCCGGACGACAAGTGGGGTGAGGCCGTCACCGCGGTGGTGGTGCTGCGGTCCGACGCGCCGACCGACGACGCGGCGATCGACAAGATGACCGCTGAGATTCAGGCCGCGGTCAAGGAGCGCAAGGGCTCGGTGCAGTCACCCAAGCGGATCGAGATCGTCGACGCCCTCCCGCTCACCGGGCTGGGCAAGCCGGACAAGAAGGCTGTGCGGGCACGGTTCTGGGAAGGCGCCGGCCGAGCGGTCGGCTAGCGCCCAGTGCGCGGCTGGCCGCACACTCGCGGCTCAACGTGCAGCTGGCCGCACACTCGGCCGAGTCAGGACGACTACAGCCCGACGCCGCCGACTTTCTCGATGCGGATGTGGGTCACGAATCCGGGCGGCGCATCCTTCGGCGGGAACA